>Ga0182015_10001821_pt1 | contig 27132 bp, 22 predicted proteins | sample 712P3MmetaG_FD_120478 | JGI IMG/M metagenome (GOLD analysis project Ga0182015, IMG submission 120478) | Permafrost microbial communities from Stordalen Mire, Sweden - 712P3M metaG | ecosystem: Environmental > Terrestrial > Soil > Wetlands > Permafrost | place: Sweden: Stordalen | collected...
CTCGGCTTCCCCCGGATTTCCTGTCGAGCTTGGTGGACCAGCAAACTTCATGCGGCTTTCCTCAAAGAAAGCCGCACGCGTGGCCGTCTCTGGCGCCGCATAGTAGGAAATCCGGGGTACGCTTCCCGGGTTTCCTGTTGAGGTCGGTGGGTTCCTCGAACTACATGCGCCTTTCCTCACCGAAAGGCGCACACGCTGCCGTGTCCGGTGCTGCGTGACAGGAAACCCGGGTCGGGATGACAAAAGGGGAGGGCGACGCTTCCTTGGAGAGCGGTTGCTAGACAGAAGGTGTTTTTCATCACCTTGGGTGGGCCGCAGGGCCATGTCCGCTCCGGTCGAGATGACAAATTATCTTATCGAATGAATTTGTCGTCTCGACCGGAGCGTCGCGTAGTGGAGAGATCAGCGGTTTTCACCTTTCGCGTCACTCCCAACGAGCAGTTAGGATAGAATCAATGACTTTTTCCAGACGCGGGTTGTTGCGGTTTGGCATGCTTGCCGGGGCGGCAACGGTTCTTCGGGTTTCCTCCCAGGCTGCACCAGCTTCGCATGGGCCGTTGTTTAACGAAGTGCCGGCGTCGGCGTCTGGCATCTCCTGGGTGCATGAAAACGCAATGTCCCCCAGCCGCTTTCTGCCTGAAGCGCTTGGCCCGGGCTGCGCCTTTCTGGACTACGACAACGATGGATGGATGGACATCTATTTGGTGAACAGTGGCCCCAGTGACTTCTGGAAGCCGTCCAAGCCAGTGCACAACGCCCTGTACAAGAACAACCGGGATGGGACGTTTACCGACGTGACGGAAAAGGCGGGAGTGGCCGGGGCCTATTTTGGCATGGGAGTCGCCGTAGGGGATTATGACAACGACGGCTGGCCGGACATTTTTGTTACTGCCTACGGGCGCTGCATCCTGTACAAGAACAATCACGATGGAACCTTCACCGACGTGACCGATCATGCGGGCCTCGCTACGCCCGGATTTACCACCAGTGCTGTTTGGTTCGATTACGACAACGACGGCAGGCTCGATCTCTTTGTCTGCAGTTTTGTGGATTATTCAGGCGTGCGCAAACTGGAGTGCGGCAATAACCAAATCGGCAGAAATTATTACTGTGTACCGCGGGTCTTCAAGCCCTCTTCCAGTTTTCTTTATCACAATAATGGCGATGGCACGTTCACTGAGGTGAGCAAGGGAACAGCCATTGGTTCAGCGTTAGGAAAGGGCCTCGGGGTGGTCGCAACCGATATCAACAATGATGGCTGGATGGATCTGTTTGTGGCCAATGACACGGTGCAGAATTTTCTCTTCGTGAATCGCGGTCCGGGTGTGAATGGCCATTGGAAGTGGGAAGAGATTGCCTTGCAAGCGGGCGTCGGTTTCAGCGATAGTGGGCGGCCTCGCTCGGGCATGGGAGTGGATGCAGCGGACCTCCAAGGAGACGGATGGCAGGATCTGTTTGTTTCCAACGTAGACCACGAGATGTACTCGGTCTATATCAACAACAAAGATGAATCGTTTTCCGATGCTGCGCAGGTTGAAGGCGTGGCACGCAGTACCAGGTTGATGAGCGGCTGGGGACTGAAATACTTCGATTACGACAATGATGGTCTGGTGGATCTCATACTGGCCAATGGCCACCCTGACGACATGATCGATTCTTATTCCATGCAAGTGAAGTACAAAGAACCACTGCTCTTGTTTCACCAGGGGGCGGACCACAAGCTGCACGATGTGAGCCTGGAGGCGGGCCCGGTCTTTCAGAAGGATTTTGCAGCACGCGGGTTAGCGGTGGGCGATTACGACAATGACGGCGCTGTGGACGTGATCATCGGGGTCAACGGTGGGCGTCCCGTGCTCTTGAAAAATAACGCGGCCAAGGGCAACAACTGGCTGGGACTTAAGCTGGAGGGCGTCACATGCAACCGTGATGCCATCGGCGCGCGCATGGTTTGGAAAGCAGGCGGCAAGGTGCGCGAGCGGCTTAAGAATAATGGCGGCAGCTATCTCTCTTCGCACGATCCCCGTGAAGTGCTTGGGATCGGCGCCGCCACGCAGATCGATACGTTGGAAATTCACTGGCCTGGTCCGAGCAAGCACATCGATAAACTCAGCAATATTGCGGCAAACCGCTATCTCCACATCGTAGAAGGGAAGGGTGTGGTCTGATTAAAGGACGCCGTATTTCATGAACACTTCACGGAGCGATTTGCCTTCCAGGAGTTCTTTATTGGAGAGATTTTCTTTGTGCACCTTTTCCTTCGCCTGCACAAAAACCTCTTGTTCAACCTCATTGGGCACGACCACGATGCCGTCGAAATCGGCAAAGATCAGGTTGCCAGGCTTTACCAGCACGCCGCCACAGCTGATGGGTACATCATAGGCCATCACCATACCGCGCCCCATGGAATCCAGAGGCCGGATTCCGGTGTAGTAGACGGGAAATCCCATTTCGATGATCTGGTTGCAGTCGCGAATCTGGCTGTCGCACACACATCCCACCGCGCCGTTTCTCTTGGCCACGGTGCTCATCAGTCCCCCCCAGGGCGCATTGGTGCCGGCGGCGTCGGTGGAGTGTACAACCACGTCCCCGGGCTTGAGGGAGTCCACGGCTTCGATCTCGATTCCATAAGGGTCATCTTCCCGAATGTAATCCGCTTCCATCCAACGTACGGTTCGCGCGCGGCCCACAAACCCGCAGTTGTTTCGATCAGGGAGCAAGGGGCGCAACCGGTGGTGCATGGCTTGGTTGCGATAACCCAGGCTGTCCAGAATGTCGCACACCGCTGCGACGTAAAGGTTTTTGTGAATGAACTGGGTGATCTCAGTGGTCGTAGAAAGCATAAGTAATTCTCCCTAAGTATCAGGACTCGCTAAAATCGACCATGATCGGCCGATCGCGGAACCAACGAGTCTTGATGGCGCAGTATATGAACCCCGCACTAAGCCAGAGGCCGCCCACAATTTTTGCGGGCATTTTAAGTCCTAACCATATCCACAGGCAAAACACGAAACCAAGCAGAGGCACCACAACGTCGGTCAGCCATTGGCGTTTGTGTCCTGGTTGCTGCACGATGGCGAATTGCCAGAAGGTGGCCAGATTCACACCCATGAAGGCGAGAAATGCTCCAAAATTCAGGATCTCGCCTGCCTGCTCATAACTAACAAACAAAGTCCCAATATAGGCCAGGATTCCGATCAGCCAGATGTTCCGCGTCGGCGTATTCCGCTTGGGATCGAGGTAGGCAAAAAGTTTCCGCGGGAGAACGTTGTCGCGGCCCATGCCGAAAAGCAAACGTGCGGCGCCCACCTGGCCAGTTAAGCCCGCCCCAACGGAGGCGAGAATCAACACAATTCCCAGGGCTTGGAAAAGCAATGGCCCACCCACACGGTGGGCCACATCCATGAAGGCCGTTTCAACATTGGGGAAGGCGTAAGACGGCCAAACGCGTTGCCCAAGATAAACTTCAAGACCCCCAACGATACCGGTGAACAGGCAAACCAACACTGTGGCCAGCATGACGTTGCGCTTGGGATTCTTCACGTCTTCAGCAAGGGTAGTGACGCCGTCGAACCCGATATACGTCAGCGCGGCATAGGAGGTGGCCATCCAGATCAACCGAGGGTTGAAGGTCTTGGGATCGTAAAAGGGCTGGATAGAAAAAACTCCATGCCATCCCTGCAGGTGAAAAAGATAGCGGACTGCCAGGACCATGAAGACCCCAATGACCGCGCACATGATCGCTATGAGAACTATATTGGCGTTTGCCGTAGCACGGATGCCGCGCAAATTCAGCAAGGTCATGATTGCTACAAAAATCGCCGCCAGCACCGCGTAAGGAACGAAAGGGAAAAAGCGCTGGATGGTGAGTGCTCCGTAAACGCTATTCATAAGTGGCTGGATCAGGTAATCAAGAAACATGGACCAGCCCGCGAGGAAGCCCAAATGGGGGTTGAGGCCTCGTCCGACGTAAGTGTAAGCGGAGCCCGCTGTGGGGAAGAGTGTCGCCATCCGTCCATAGCTGACGGCGGTGAGCATCATGGCGATCATGGCAATCAGAATCGTGGTGACGAAGTGGCCATGCGAAAGCACCTCGGCGACCCCGAACATCGGGACCGGTGCGATGGGCATGACCAGGACGATGCCATAAAAGATCAGATCCCAAAGACTTAGGACGCGGCGCAGGCGCGGCGTGGAACCCGCTGAGTTGCGTTGCGCGTCGGTCGTGGATTCAGTCACCGGTTTTCTCCAGAATTGCCCTTCGAGGCCGCCCGTACCCTTGAAAAGCTATCGACACAAATCCACTTTCAGAGCGCTCATCCAGAGCGCTCATCCTGGAGGCAACCCAGCCCCGAAGCCGCCACTTACCACTACCGAGGAACTTGTCATGAAGGATGCGTCATCGCTGGCCAGAAAAACAGCCACGCGAGCGACCTCTTCGGGTTGCCCAATCCGCCCCAACGCATGGAGCTTGCCTGCCGCTGCCCGTGCCTCCGCCGGATTTGACTGCAGCTCAAAGTATTCCCAGGCCAACCCCGCATCGATCCATCCCGGACACATGCAGTTGACTCGTATGCCGTCTTTCCCGTGATCAATTGCCATGGCCTTGGTCAACGCGATAATCGCGCCTTTCGTGGCGCAATATCCGGCACACATCGGTTCCACAAAAAACCCGTTTACCGAGGCCATGTTAATCACGCATCCCCTGGTCTTCCTCAGATGGGGCAGGGAATATTTCGAACAGAGAAAAACTCCTCCCAGGTTGATTGCGATCTCACGGTTCCACTCTTCGAACGTTGTATCTTCAATGGTCTTGTTGACCTGGATCGCGGCGTTGTTAAACAGCACATTGATTCGTCCGAACGAATGGAGCGTTTGCTCAACCAGATGTTGCACTGATTCCGGCGTGGACACGTCTGTCTCGACTGCGAGCGCCACGCCGCCTGCAGTTTCTATCTGCTTCACGGTCTCCCGCGCGCCAACCAGGTTGATGTCCGCAACGATCACCCGCGCGCCTTCCTTGGCAAACTCCCGGGCGCTGGCACGACCGATACCAGATGCGGCTCCGGTGATGATGGCGACGCGACCTTCAAGCCTCATGCAGTACCCCGTTCACGTAAATCGTGTTGAAGAAACATCTGACCTTAGAAGCCGCCATCATTGCAGGCGCTCTAAAGCCTCTTTCCAGGTTTCTGGTTTGTGGTATAGGGTGGCGCTTATTTCCACACTAAACTCCTCGCCCGGTTCAAGGAATCGACTGGTCTTCTGTTCGAAGGCTTGCGCGAGATTTACAGGCACGCTTGTCCACGGTTCGAGGATGACGTGATGAAGACCTCGCCAACCGCCATAGTTCAGCCATAGCCACAAGCATGGGCATTGGTCGAGAGGAAATTTCAAGAGAAACCCTTCTCCTGAAGACGTGTCCTCAATGGCATACCACCCGTCCTCGAGATCGATGGCGTAATGGCCGAAGCACAGATTGGCATCGATACCTCGAACTTTGTTCATTTCCGCCCGCCCGGCCGTCGCTTCCAGAATCGGCCAGTCATAGCGCTGTCCAGCTTCGCCCCAGCCGGGTTGGTTGCACTGCGCCGCAATGCCACGCTTCGCGGGAATGCGCAGAATCGTTTGCTCGGTGACCGCGATTGCCGGATGCGTCCCCCAAATAAAGTCAACACGCGCAGGTCCCAGATTGGTGATTAAGTATTGCACCCGGATAATGGGAGAATTTGCCTCCAGTGTCACCGTCTTCAATGCCTTCACCGGGCTGATGGGGCCGAAGGCCGATAGCCGCACCACGGCATCGCTCCCCACGCGGGATGCCGAATCTACATTCCACCGCAGGGATCGCAACTCGCCCAGGCCCGGGTATCGTTGGCCCTGAAACACACACTCGTCACAAGTGGGGAAGCCGTCATCCCATCCACCACACCAGTAATTGTCGAATTCGCTCTCAATAGGAAAGGACTGCGGAACGATCCTGGGGTTATGCCAAAGGATATTTTTACCGCTTGGTTTCCAAATCAAATCGTAGATCTTGGCCCCGACCTCAGGGAGAATCCGGACCTTCAGCCATTCGTTCTCAAGTTCCACGGCGGATAACGACGCAACCCGGCCGCGCCGGTTGATGCTCGTGTTTGGCCTAGGACTCGCGCGCCGCATCATCACACCCCGGTGTGGATTGCGTATTTCTTTACCGCCTCGGGGTTGATCTCAACCCCCAACCCCGGCTTCGTTGGGACCGCGACACGACCATGTACCACTTGAAAAGGTTCGACCAGGAGTTCGCGGCGGAGCGTCGAGTCCGTCACCGAAAACTCAAGGAAAGCGGAGTTTGGAATCGCCGCAATCAGATGCAGGCAAGCGGCTACTAGAACCCCGGTTCGAAAGGCGTGCGGAACACACACGCGGTTTGCCTCGTGGGCCATATAGGCGATTCGTTTGGCTTCCGTAAGTCCACCTACCCGGGAAATATCAGGCTGAATCACATCCAGATGCGCATCCCAGATCAACCGGCGAAACGCCCAACGGCCCGCATCCTGTTCTCCGGCAGCAATCCGTAACGAGGTCGAATCGCAGAGGCGCTGATAATCCTCGATCGCCTCAGGCGGAAAAGGTTCTTCCATCCAATAGATGCCGAGGGTTTCGAATTGCCTGGCCGCTTGCAGAGCCATCTTTAAGGTGTATCCGTGGCCGATGTCGATCATCACCTCTACATCGAGCCCGGCCGCTTCCTTCGCCGCGGCCGCGAGTGCAACATCCCTGCGCACATCTTTCCCCAATGGGCCGTAGCCAAACTTCATGGCCGTGAAACCCTGCTCGGCGTAGCGGTGTACCAATTCTCGAACTTCCTGCGTCGTCTCCGGCATTAACATGCTGGCATAAGCGGGGACATCCTCGCAGAAGCTTCCTCCCAGAAGCTTGTGGATGGGCTTCCCGGCGGCCTTGCCCAAGATGTCCCACAAGGCCATGTCTACACCGCTCATAGCGTGCATGACCACTCCCAGGCGGCCGTAATAATTCGTCTTGCGATACATCGCTTCCCAGATCTGCTCGATGTCGAAGGGGTCCATACCGATCAGGATCTCCCTTAGACCGTAGCAAGTGCCATGCGACATCTCCGCGTCAATCGCTGCCTTGCCGACCTCCGGCGAGCTATCGACCTCGCCATAACCCACGATACCTTCGTCGGTTTCGATGCGGATGAGCAAGTCATCCTGCGTCCCGTCGGCAACAGCCTGGCGCACGGGGAGACGTAAGATGATGCCTTCGACATGGGTGATTTTCATGGGATCCTGACCTCATCAACGCGAGCGCCCATGGCTAGGCGATGACTGCTCTCAGAGAGAGCAATGGTCAGGTGATCACGATATTCGAAGATAGGACCATGGCCATCGACAATCAAGAATGAAACCCTCCTAGCCCGAGTTAGGAATTCTTAAGCTTGTTGCCGCTTTCCTTGCTGACTGTGATGCTGGCTTTATATTCAGGCTTCCCTCGGATGCCGAGATTGACGCAATAGAGCTGGCCGCCCATATTGCCGGCAATCGGGTCATACGCCTTAGGCATCATCGGAGAGGGCCAGGATTTGCCGGCGGATGTCACGAAAACATCAGTCAAATCGTTCCCGCCGAAAGCAACCGAGGAAACCTGTTTAGCTGGAATCATGATTCGGCGCTCCACTTTGCCCTCCGGGTCGTAGCGCACAACGCAACCACCATACCATTGAGCCGACCAGAGGAACCCTTCGGCGTCGACTGTAAGGCCATCAGGCAATCCTTCGTCATCCGGCACCTTGATCAAGACCTTGCGGTTGCGTAGGCCACCCGTGTGCCGATCGTAGTCGTATGCGTAGATTTGCCGGGCAGCTGAATCAGCGAAATACATGGTGGTCTCGTCGGGCGAGAAAGCCAGTCCATTGGGCAACAGAAAACCCTCGTCGGCCACATGTACCGTCCCGTCCCTATCTACGCGAATGAGTTTGCCTAATTCATATTCCTTGTCCGAATCATAAAAGTTAGATCCGGCGAAGAATCGACCTTCCGGGTCGGCGATGGCATCATTCATCTGGCATTTTGAGCCGTCGACTTGATCGGCGATTAATCTCAGATCATCGGCGCCATCCCATAACCAGATCCCGCGGCTGTTGGCGATGACAAAGCCGGAAGGCTGGTTCATGCAATAGCCCGCTATCTCCAGCCCCTGCTTAATAAGTTCATGGTGGTTGGCCGCCTGATGATAGCGATAAAACCTGTGGCCGTCGATGTCTGTCCAATAGAGGCAGCCGGTATCGGCATCCCATACCGGACCTTCACCGCATAGGTCGCCATAATTCGCTACGACTCTAATTTGACTCATCTGTCGGCCTCTCGCGGCGCACTGCTCAAGCAGATATAGGCCGTGGCATAGGGCCGACTCTACCGATGCGCAATGTCAGCCATGATACAAGTATAAAATCTCCCTTGAACCCGCGGGCTTGTCAAGAACGTTCTGGCGCGATATCGACTGCCGTTCAATGGGTTGAACACTTTCATCGAGGAACTGTATATGGCTGGCCCAAGACGCAATTTGCTGCCGTCCGTTGACAGGACGATTACTGTGCTTGAATTCATAGCTCAGTCCAAAAGGGGCTGCTCGGTCTCGGAGATCAGCAGGAATCTCGCCCTTCCCAAGAGTTCGACTTTTCTGGTCCTGGCTACCCTGGTGAACCGGGGATACCTGAAAAAAAGCGCGGAGACAGACAAGTACTACTTCGGCGTCAACCTGGTCAAGCTCAGCCGAAAAGTACTCGGCAACCTGGATTTGCGCGACGTAGCCAAGCCCTTTCTCAACTCACTGATGAAGAGAACAGGCCTTGTCGTGCACCTCGCCGTTCTGGCGGACGTTGAAGCTGTTCTTGTCGATCGTGCTTGTCCTCGAGGTTCGAGTGTGGGCGCCGATTGGATTGGCCGCGCGCTTGATATCAATTGCACCGGAGTAGGGAAGGCTCTTGTGGCCTTCCTCCCGGAGGAACAGTTTAATCAACTGATCGGGGCCAAGAGGTTCGCCAGGCACAACGAGAATACCATTGTCACGATCAGGGGCTTAAAGCGTGAGCTCGCTCGGGTTCGGGAACAGGGTTATGCGCTCGACGATGAAGAGGACGAGCTTGGATTGCGGTGTATTGGAACCCCAATTTTTGACGCGGAACACAAAACGGTCGCTGCAGTCAGTGTGGCCGGGACCACCGCAGATATCCCACTTGACCGGGTGCAGAATCTGGCCGCCACACTGAGACAAGCCGCCGACGAAATATCGCGGCGCTTCCAATCCGTTCGGGTATGAAATCTCTCCATCCGCATCGCCGCCTCCAGTGGCCTGTTGCGGAGAAAAGGTTAGTGGCACAAATAGAGGAACCCACGTCTCAGAATCGAGACGTGGGGCACCCGTCTCGATTGCGCAACTAGAGCATTTTCACTTCTACGCTGTACAGGCAAGTGTCGCGAAGTGCGGCTTTTCTTGGAAAAAAGCCGCGTCGGGATTGGTCATTCTGTATACACCGGAAGTGAAAATGCTCTAACGGTTTCACTGCGACAGACGTTTGTGTTCAACCTATTGAACACAAACGTGCTTCCCGCCGGAATCCGCTTGACCATCCACGTCGCCACTGTATCGTGAAGGAAACTACCGGCCCGAGTCATCGTTCAGGCACATCTGCAACAGTGGGCCTGCCAACAGTTCAGAGCCAAGGTCGATCCAGTTTCTGGGTTTCGCATGTTGCTTGGAAATCCCGGATTATCTTGGACCGACCTGGGCGGTCGCCAGACGATCCGGATCGCAGTGTGTGACACCGCCGCGTCCGCTAGCAACCTCACGGGCGTTTGACGCTCTTTCAAAGGAGGAAAGAATGAAGAGGGGGTTAACGCGCCGTGAGCTTCTGGAGCTAATCGGCCAAGTTACGTTGGCTGCCAGCCTTTCGGCCATTCCCATGGAAGGGGAAGCTGCACCTATGTTTAACGGCCACGAAGTGGTTCTAGACGATCAGAATAAGATCATACCGTGGTGTGTGCCGATCCAGAATGCCTACGACCACTTTCTCCGCTTGCGCTGGGACTTCATCAAGACCAAAGTGCCCAATTGCCCCGGACCGCCGCCCCGATGGTCGTATCCGCAGTATTACTTCTACTGTGCGTTCTGGGATAAGGATGGAAAGCTAGACCCGGATACATGGATGAACGATGTAGCAGAGAAAATCCCTAATTGGTTCGAATCGGCTCGTTTGTATTATGCCTACACCGGCGACCCCACGGTCATGACCATCGTAAAAAAACTCATGGATTACGCGATTGCTCACGGTACAAGCCCTTCAACATTCGCGTGGCCGAATTTTCCCTACACAACGACCAACGCTGGAGACATGGAATTCCGCGGGTTTACAAGCGCCAAAAGATTTCTCCTTAATGAGACGCTCGTTGGTTACGCAGGTGATATGGGACTGGTGTATTACCGAATGTACCTTTACAGCGGTGACACAACATACCTGACTGCCGCCCTGAATGTGGCTAACAAGCTGGCCCGCGAGGTACGCACCGGCACTTCTACCCAATCGGTCTGGCCTGACCGCGTTTTGATGGATACCGGGAAGGTGACGTCCGAATACGGAGCGCACTGGGCCGGATGTTATATGCTGCTCGACCAATTGATTAAGGCGAACCGTGGCGATGTGAAGGCTTACGAAAATGCGCGTGAGAAGACGCGGGATTTTCTGCTGCAATATCCCCTGAAGACAGGCTATTGGGCTGACGGACATACGGACAATTCAGACTACGGCAACACCTACAAAAGTAATACTCCTGCCAGTAACTTTACTTTGGCTCTATTCGATTACCCCGAATTGGATCCTGATTGGCAGACGGATGTGCCCAAGTTGATCAAGTGGACGGAAGACAATTTTGTTTTCCGTTGTGCCCCCGGGGAGCCTGCGACCCAATGGGGCGCCAATATCGTGGGGGAGCAGGATTCGTTCCTCCCCAAGATGGACTATCAAACCGCACGATATGCCGCGGAGTGCGCCCGGTGGTATGCGGTTTCGCGTGATGAAGTCTACAAGGAAAAAGCTTATCGATCTTTGAACTGGGTGACCTATTGCAATAAGCCAGATGGGGAAGCGATTGAAAGCCCGGTGAGCAAACATATCTCCAACTGGTGGTCGGACTGCTACGGCGAATGCCCTAGGATGTTCTACGCTGCATTCGCTGGGGTTCCCGAATGGGGTCCCCCAGGCGAAAACCACATTCTCTATTCAGACGCAGTGCTCAAGGATGTTTCCTACGCTGCAAAGAAAGTCCAATACACCTCCACCCAGGGAGCAGGAACGGAGTATCTACGGCTGGCGTTCCGTCCTACCGACATTACCCTTGCAGGCGTCAGACTGTCGTTGCTTCCTGACCTCGATGCCAAGGGTTACACCTTGAGAACCCTCGGAGGAGGAGATTATGCGGTGAATGTCAGAAGGATCGAAGGCGGTCAGGTTGTCATACAGTGAGTTTCATTGCAGCCATGACTCGCCCCGGAATTCTATTTCGCAAATTCGGGCCGGAATTCGGGAATTCGGTTATGGATCCCTAGTACAGTCCGGGAGGTGCTCCTGTCTGTCTTTTGCCGCAAGTCATGAACACATGAACAACCAATCAGCTCGTATTTCGAGACGTCCTGCGATACCTGCGGACCTTGATTTGTTCAGACATGTCGAAGAGAACGGTAGGGAAAGCCGCTTTGCTGATGCTTTATAGAACTCAAGATGTCTAGATTCGGAGAGGAGAGGTCAAATGGCTAGGTATTTGAGAGGCATTACTTGTAGAAGCGGTCTGCTCGCGATCGCTCTTATCTTAGTGGGAGCATCCATGGCATGGGGCGCCATCACCGGTTCGATCTCGGGAGTTGTTACCGACCCGAGTGGTGCCATAGTTCCCGGAGTCACTGTGGTTGCCACCAGCATAGCGACAAACGTGCAGCATACCACCGTCACCGATTCCCAGGGATTCTATAGTTTTCCGGCGCTCAATGTTGACATATACAACATCGCCATCAGCCATCCTGGATACAGAAACTTTCTCGAAGCCAATGCGAAAGTCGACACCAACTCTGCGATCCAACTCGATGTCCAGCTGCAACTTGGAGGGGTAGAGAACACCGTAACTGTCCAGGGTAGCGCGCTGCAGATTGAAACCCAGAGCACGCAGATGGGCGAAGTGATTGAGGGCTCCAAGATCGTCTCCATGCCGCTCAATGGCCGTTCGTATATCGATCTGCTCGCCCTTCAGCCCGGTGTTTCCCCCTATACAGGCAATTCCACTACGGGGGGCGTGGGAACTCAATCGATAAACGGCGGCCGGCCGGAGTCCAACTCGTTCATGATAAATGGAGCCGACGCCGAACAACTGATTTCGAATGGAGCTGCGGTCATTCCGAATCTTGATTCCATTGCGGAATTTCGCATCATCACCAACAATTACAACCCGGAATACGGAAATTTCAGCGGCGGACAAATCAACGTAGTGACTAAATCCGGAACCAATCAGTATCACGGAGACGTTTTTGACTTTTTGCGAAATACCGACCTGGACGCAAAAAATTATTATACCGCGACCCGCGGCGTTTTCATTCAGAACCAGTTTGGCGGAACAGTCGGTGGTCCCATTAAGAGGAACAAGCTCTTCTGGTTCGGAGACTACGAGGGAACAAGACAGATCATGGGCGCAGCGCAGTTCTTTCCTGTGCCTTCCACTGCGGACCGCTCGGGGAACCTGCTTGACGAAGCCGCAGCACTCATAGGGTCGGATCCGGCAAACGGCGGCCAAGGCGTGGCTGGCACTTATTGGGCCAATACCTTGTCCCAAGAACTCGGATATGCCGTAACGGCGGGAGAGGCATACTACACGCAAGGATGCACAACTACGGCCCAGTGCGTCTTCCCAAACGCGATTATTCCTCAAGCAGCATGGTCTCCGGTTGCACAGAACACTCTGAAATACATTCCTATACCCAACGTGCCGGGGCAAACTGCATTTCAGACCTCGGCCTATAACGGAACCTTAGCGGAAAACAAAGGTGGAATACGGGTGGATACGAATACGCGCTATGGCGCTTTGTTTGGCTATTACTTCATAGATAGATTCACCGAGGTCAATCCATACGCCTCAGCCACTGTTCCTGGTTTTAGTGCAGGCAGTAACGGACAAACACAGTTGGCCAATCTAGGCATCACGACCACGCTGAACAATTCGACGGTCAATGACGCACGGCTCGTGTATATGCGGACTGTCAGCCAAACGGGAATTCCAATCGGGGGCTTGGGAGTGAGCCTTGCTTCCCTGGGGTTTAATACACCTTGGAATAGTACCGGTGGAATCGGCCCCATCGACCCCGCGCAGGAAGGTGTGCCGGGCATGTCTTTCAATAACTACAGCTTTGGTCAGCCGACGTACCAAGATAATGAATTCGACAACACGGTACAGGTCATTGACAATTTCACAAAGATTGTAGGAACGCACAGCTTCCAGTTTGGCGGCGATTTCCATTACGACCAATTCAACTACCGCCTACATGCCGCGCCAAACGGAATGTTTGGTTTTAGTGGGGCGGAGACAGGCCTTGATTTTGCAGATTTCCTGATTGGCGCACCATCGGTCTTTATCCAGGGCAGCAACGAGATTCTCAACAATCGCGGCAGATATTCTGGAGTTTATGCGCAAGACAGTTGGCGTGCGCTGCCAACTCTAACGATCAACTATGGCTTGCGCTATGAAGTGATGACGCCATGGTATGAGACGCATAACTGGCTGGGAACCCTCGTCCCCGGTGAACAATCGACAGTCTTTCCAGGCGCGCCAACGGGACTAGTGTTTCCTGGTGATCCGGGAGTGGGACGGAGCCTGTCTCCTACCGTGTACGGAAACGTTGCTCCGAGACTTGGAATTGCCTACACGCCCGATGCTCAAAATGGATGGCTGGCAAGGATTTTGGGCGGACCTCGGAAATCCAGTATTCGCGCCGGCTACGGAATGTTCTACGGAGCCATGGCGGGGTTGGCATATAAAATTACCGCCGGATCACCCCCCTTTGGTCAGTACTATCAGGCACCTACACCTCCCGTGCTTGCGTCGCCTTATATCGATCGCTCAACTGGACATTTTGAAGGGATAAAATACCCCTTCGCATTTCCTCCAACCAATGTTTCCCCAAAAAACCCAGATACGACCTTCAATTGGCCACAGATACTGCCGCTCTCAGGAGGGAACTATTTATATCCAAAGAACGTCATGCCCTATACGCAGAACTTCGAGGTATCGCTTGAGCGGCAACTAGGGAGCGCTACGGTAATGAGCGCAAGCTACGTGGGAACAGTCGGGCGGCAGAACTTGACGTTCGTCGAATCGAACCCTGGGGACCAAGCGCTCTGCCTGCAGCTGAGTAACCCGGCGAACGTGGCCCCCGGCACGACCACTTGCGGCCCATTCGGAGAACAAAATGTATACACCTTGGCGAATGGTCAGCTTGTCAACGGTACCCGTCCCCTATACGGGATTAATCTAGGCAGTAACCCGTTTACAAAGACGGCAGCCAGTTCCAGCTATAATTCTTTCCAGGCAAGCCTACATCACACGGATAAATATGCGAACTTCCTGATTGCCTACACATTCTCGAAGTCGATAGACAATGGCTCGGGTCTGCAGGACGTAACGAACGTGTATGACCCGAATTTAAGCCGGTCTTTGTCTATCTTTAATAATGCACATGTCTTAGTGGCAAGCTATACTATTCAACTGCCCTTTAACAGATTCCTGGGGAACGGGGATGTGGCAAGCCGACTTTCAGCGGGATGGGCGCTTTCAGGTATCTCGACCTTTGCCAGCGGCCAGCCGGTTACGCTGGTCGAAAACGATGATCGCTCTCTGAGCGGAACATTTGGTGACACGATCGATGAGCCAAGCTATGCCAACAACGGCAGCCAGCTTTACGTGAATCGCAATCCACGCACAGGACAACCCTATTTCAATCCGAACTATTTCACTGCAGAACCATTGGGTGAGGTTGGAAATGCAATGCGCCGCTTCTTTCCTGGGCCCGGCATATTCAATTCTGACATGGCATTGCTGAAAAACACGAAAATTGGCGAGACAGCGCAACTGGAGTTCCGGGCAGAAGCATTCAATGTCTTCAATCATGCCCAGTTCGACAATCCGTCAGGAAACTTCAACAATAGCGGCACGGGCGGGTTTGGTTATGTGACTTCAGCAAATGCCCCTCGTATCATGCAAGTCGCTTTAAAACTGTTTTTCTAAACATATTGAGACGAGGACAGTCCGGGAGACCACATGACGAAAACTCGAAGAGTTTTGTGCGCCGTCTTGACGGTGTCATGGATGGTAACGTCAGCCAGTGCACAGGACCGCGATGGGAACGCGCGAATCAGCATTACTCCCAGCCAGGAATATCAGCAAATTCAGGGCTTCGGCATCAATTACACCGGTCCCTATTTCCGCAACGATCAGAAAGCAATGTTCGACAAGCTGATTGACGATCTTGGGGTCACGATGTTCCGCGTCGTTCCGTACCTTGTTGATAGCAACTGGGAGGAAACGAATGATAATGACGACCCCAATGTTATGAACTGGGAGTATTACAACGATCGTTACTCGACCCCGATTTTCGAGGCGACATGGAAAGGGCTACGTTATCTGAACTCCAAGGGGATCCGTCCGGTGATCGCGCTGATGGGGCCGGTGCCGGGCTGGATGACCGACGACAAAGCACCCCCACCCAAGCACCGGGTGTGCCAGGAGAACGTTCCCGCCGACCGGCAGGGGCACTTGAGCCCCGCGATGTACGATGAGTTCGCCGAGGAAGTGGTCTCGATGGTCGAGTACGCACGCAACCAAGCTCATGTCGACTTCGACTACTTCAGCCCCTTCAACGAAACCGACTGCTATCCGCCAGAGGGTCCCCGGATCGATCCCGACGAGGCTCCGAAAGCTCTGGATGCGGTGGCGCGCCGGCTGCGGAAAGAGGGATTGGGCGACATCCGATTAACCGTCGCCGACAATGCCGTCATCACCAACGACTACACCGATCCCATTCTGAAAGACGACGAGTTGATGAAACAGGTGGGAGTCTTCACCTTTCACACCTACGGTGAGGACTCTGTGGGGCCGCAGGTGGAGCGTGTCAAAGCCAGCAAGTATCCCCAGGTTCCCGTGTGGCTGACGGAATACGGTGACCTGAGCGACCTGAACAAGACCTTCGAAAACCAGTGGAAGCAGTTTTCCCTGGCAGCCAACCGGCGTGCGCTGACGGCTCTCAATCAAGGCGCCAGCGCGATATTTTATTTCGACGCCTTTGATGATTACGAGGAGTGCGCGAAGCGGCTTTGTTATTACGGACTGTTTCGCAGCGGTAGTCATCTCTATTCGGCCAAGAAGAGCTATTTCGCCACCCGGCAGCTGTACCACTTCGTGCGGCCGGGCTGGCGGCGGATTGGGGCCACAACCGACGCCGCGGGTCTCACGGTGTCCGCATTCAAGGGCCCCTCGGCGGCTTCTCTCGTGATCGTGGGAGTGAAGGAAGGCGGTCCTAACCATTTCAAGATTGAGTTGCCTCCGAACGCCACGGGACCTACCACCTGGGAGCTGTTTGAAACCACACGGGAACTCGATTGTCAGAAAATAAAGGACGTGTCCGTGCGGGGCGGCGTTGCAGAAATTGATCTGCCTGGTGAGGCGGTCTTCACTCTAGTCGGAAGCTCTAACAAGTCAGAATGAGCGCTTTGTGGGGCGTGCGACACGACTATTGGACGAAAGCACATTGGAATTATCAGTGAGGCAAATCATCCGCCATCCGGGAAGTAGACCTAAATTCTTACTTCCGATCGGTATTACCCATGGCCGGGCCTGCAGAGGCGTGCGTGATATGCCAAAGTTCCCGCTGATTTGCAACCCAACAAACCTCGGCCGAGTTGATAGGTATGAGTGAAGCATCTCCGTCGTTTTCGAGTCAACCCAATCATGGAGGAAGCCCGTTCCTCTTTCTCGGCTCGCGATGGATGCTGCTATCGCTGTTAACCATATTGATGTGGGGAGCCTGGGGCGTGGAATCGAAGATTATTGTCGATCGCATTTCACCATGGTTGAACCAAGTGCTATTTTCTATCGGTCTGATGCCTCCTCTGGCATGGATTCTATGTTCGAAAAAGCTTCGACAGTCGCCCAGGCCGTCAATTAGCAGCACAGGCTATGGCACCTTAACTGGCATCCTCGGCGGCGTTGGCAATATAGCCTTCTACTTAGCGTTATCGAAGGGTGGCAAGGTGTCCATGGTAATCCCCGTGATTGGTCTGGCGCCCCTTGTGACTGTAATCCTCGCTCTTGTGATTCTGAAAGAGTCACTCAATCGAATGCAGGGAATCGGACTTGTGTTGGCACTGATTTCAATCTATCTGTTGAGCCTTTGACATGCATGCCTGGTTTTGGTTGTCAATTGTCGCGTTAATTGTTTTTGGCGTCACTGGCGTGACCCAAAAGTTGAGCACGAACCGGGTGTCCTTCGAGATGTCCTATGTCTGGTTTTGCGCGGCGATGGTTGCCATCTCGGCCGCAGTGGCCGTGATGGTTCCACTCGATTGGCGAATTAGTCCTTCCACCGGCTCTTTGGCGATCATAGGGGGTCTCCTTAATGGATTGGGCGTGCTCACGAGCTTCGCAGCGCTTGAGCGAGGGGGTAAGGCATCCGTTGTCATTCCAATCATCAACCTGTATCCGCTCATAACGATAGTTTTGGCGTGGCTATTCCTCGGAGAAAGGCTTTCTAAGATTCACATGTTGGGCGTGTGCTTCGCTCTCGCTGGTGTAATTTTGCTTTCGAGGGAGACGGCTTAGAGTGCAGGCTCGAGGGGGCCGAGGACCTCCAGCGCGGCGAGGGAAAGCCGTCGACGTTCGATTTTCTGGGGTTTACGCATATTTGCGGAAGGACCAGCAAGGGAACGTTCACGGTGTTGCGGCAGACGATCCGGAAGCGCATGCGGGCGAAGCTGAGGCAGATCAAGCTGGAGCTTCGGCGGCGCATGCATGATTCTCTGAAAGAGGTGGGACAATGGCTGCGGTCGGTCGTCGGAGGGCACATACGCTATTACGGTGTGCCCACCAACAGCCCAGCGCTGCAAGCTTTTCGCTACCAAGTCAGTCGCTACTGGCACCGGACCCTGTGCCGGCGCAGCCAGCTCGGCTACGTGCCGTGGGAGCGCATGCGGCGCCTTATCCCCCGCTGGCTCCCTCCGGTCCGCATCTGTCACCCCTATCCTTCGTGCCGCGTGCGCGTCACGACCTAAGGCAGGAGCCGGATGAGGGAAACCTTCACGTCCGGATCTGTGCGGGTTGTGCGGAGTAATCCGCATCCCTACCGCGACCAAACCCAGGACTGACGACCTTTAATAAGCGTTAACCTAACGAAAGGAGTATCGCCGTCGATTTCGCGGTGTTTCGGCAAGTCTGCGTCCTGGGCTACATTCACGCTGTCCCTTCGGGACTGCTGCGCGCTCCCGGTGAGGTATCCAGCTTCGCTGCAGATGGTCCTCGGTGAAATGCTTCAGGTGCTGTCCAAATTGACCGCTCCGAAAAACTAATTTGGGCAAGTCTGGGTAAAAATGCTCCAGAGTAGACAGGTGGTGAGAGGAAATTCATGTTGCGCAGACCGCGTTCAGCACCGGGCGAGAGGCAAGCGTCTCCCTTGACGGCTTGTTTCGTGGTTTTGGTCCTTCTGGCCAACAGTGCGCAATCCTTTTCCCGCGAGCCCACCGGGAAATTTCTGATCGCTTCGGATCTACATTTCAATCCGTTTGCCGACCCCACGTTGGTTGCCGATCAGAAAATAAAGGACGTGTCCGTGCGGGGCGGCATTGCAGAAATTGATCTGCCCGGTGAGGTGGTGTTTACGCTGGTTGGCAGCTCGAGCAAAGTGGAGTGAGCGGCGCGCGACCCATTCGCGCCTTTGCGAGCCAGACTTCGAAGAGAGGCCGCAGCGGCGGGCCGGAGACACGGACGTGCGCAAGAGCTTCGAGGATCTGTGTGGCCTTTCCTACCCAGAACTGCAGGCTATCGCCATACTGTGAATCAACCTCTGACGAGCCCAGCGCGGGAAATCTGCACGCTGGGTTCTGTGGGAGCTGGAGGCGGGTGACTGCCTCCGGCCACCCGGTGGGCGGTCAGCAATGATCGTCCCTACCGCGACAATAATCCGATTACTTCCGCATTGCCGACCAACCGCCAAGCGACATGCTTCGTCGTGAACCGATGCATTCTCTAGGTGTATCCTGATACCGATTCTTGCCCAACAGCAATGCCGTGAGGTATGCCGTGAGACCCGTCACGAGATAACGAAGATCGGTAGCTTCATGCGATAGCGCTTAGGAGGACAATATGCGACACGGCGGTACAACTCCCGCGCCGTTAGCAAACCAAGCCCGGAAACCACGAATGAAAGGCTATTCTCTTGCGATTCTATTAGCGACGACGTTTTATGTACCGCTGAGCGCGCAAGAGCTTAGTCCCTCCGATCAGGCCGCCGCGGATGCGGCTATAAAGGTGATTCGGCCGGAAGCGATCGCCGCGCATATGCGCTTCCTCTCCGATGCTCTGCTCGAAGGCCGTGGAACAGGGGAGCGCGGGCACGAGATTGCGGCGCGTTACGTCGCCGCTGAACTCGAATCCATGGGTCTGCAGCCCGCGGGCGTAAACGGCACATGGTTCCAGCCCCTGCCGCTGCGGGGGACCGAGCTCATTCCAGAGCAGACTTCGTTCGAACTCGTGCGTGACGGCAAATCGCAGAAGCTGGTGCTCAACCAGGACTACATCATTTACGCCAATCTGCTGCTGACCGACACGACCGTGGACGCGGGGGCCGTTTTCGTTGGCTACGGTGTAACCGCGCCGGAATTTCAGTATGACGATTACGCGGGTGCGGAGGTAAAAGGAAAGGTAGCCGTAGTACTGCGCGGCGCGCCGGCGCGATTTCCTTCTACCGAACGCGCCTATTTCGCCAGTGCCCTTACTATGCAGCAAAATGCCGCCGCACATGGCGCGGTCGGCGTCATCGTCATCGATTCGCCGGAGTATTTGCGTGCTCAGTGGAATCGCATCATGCTCCAGTTGCGCGCCGACCAGCCCATGCGCTGGCTTGACCCGCAGGGCGCTCCCTCGGACACGGTTCCAGAGATTCGCGTTCTGGTCAGGACCAACCAAAGCGGCGCCGAAGCTCTATTCGCGGGCGCTCCGAAATCATTGCCGGAAGTTTTTGCAGCCGCGAAAGCAGGCAAACCAGGATCTTTCCCCTTGCCGGGTACTGTGCGGATTCATCTCGCCAACCGCTTCACAAGAGTCGAAAGCCGCAACGTTATCGCGAAACTAACCGGTTCCGACCCGAATCTCGCGAACGAGTACGTCGTTTACTCGGCGCATCTCGACCACCTCGGCATCTGCCGTCCTGGCGAGGCAGACCCCATCTGCCACGGTGCGTCTGACAACGCCTCGGGCACAGGCGCGGTTCTCGAGATCGCGCGCGCATTCGCGAGCTTGCCGCGTGCGCCCCGGCGCTCCATTGTTTTCCTTTTCGTCACCGGTGAGGAACGAGGCTTGCTCGGATCGGATTATTTCGCGCACTATCCAACCGTCCCGCTCGAAAACATCGTCGCTGACGTGAATCTAGACGGCGCGCCCGGCGTGCGCTTTCCCATCAAAGACATCGTCCCGCAGGGCGCCGAGCATTCCACTCTCTCCAAGGATGTAGAGCCAGCTGCGCGCAAGATGGGGTACACGATCAGCCCCGACCCACGCCCCGAAGAGGGATTCTTCACTCGAAGCGATCAGTATTCATTCGTGAGGCGCGGCGTGCCCTCGGTCAAAGTCGATCCGGGAACTCAGAGCACCGATCCAGCGATCGATGGCGCCACGCTCGCCAAAAACTGGACCGCGACCAATTACCACACTCCTAACGACAACATGGACCACCGCTTCTACTTCGATTCGGCGGCGAAGTCCACAGCGCTGAACTTCCTCATCGGCTACGAAGTCGCGCAGCAGTCCGAACGCCCGGCATGGAATGCGGGCGACTTCTTCGGCACGAAGTTCGCGCACAAACAGTAGCTTCTAAAACGACGCAGCTAACTCGCCGAATCGTCCGCGGTTCAGGGATAATCCGATTTCGCTCTCGCGATAACTTGTACTGTCCGAATGTAAGCGTCCTGTTGCAAGGACCGTTTCTGATATCCGCCGACCCGTTTCGAGTGGTTCATCTGTCGAGCGTAATTTGGAACCGCTGAGCTAACGTCGTGCGCTTATGTTCTCTTGTGGATCGAGGGGCCGCTGGTCCGGACGGACGCACACGAATAGGTCGGTGCTTCCGTATATGAAATGTAATTCCCAAAAATTTAAATACGGGGTTGGGTTTGAGCATCTAGCTGCCCAGGGCCACATCGATATTTCCAGGTAGTTCTTCTGGTCAAGGTTGTCGGGCGCTGCGCCCTTCATTTCGACACTTCCTAGATATTTCTGGGGACTCGGCACATCGCTCCATTGTGCAACCTCAAGTTTCCAGCCCGCGGGCGATTTGGCCGGCATGAGATCGTACATTCCGGGAGCCAGCTTGGGGGTCCCCATGGACAGTGCAGTACTGCTGTAGAACGTAGCCGCGAGGGGATGCGAGTCCTGCGTGGCCATAGAGGTTTCGTCAAGAAGTTCGTGCCCGTCTGTGGTCGTGGAGCGAAACCCAGCCGCCCAAGCCTCACGCGCGGTAATTTGACCTGACGATGCGCAGTACCTGCCGGGAGTGCCGGTGAGCTGTTGTTCTGGCTGCCCGCATTTGAAGACTGAGTACCAACCTCCGAAGTTGCCCCGTTCGACACCATCACAGAAATCGGCAGGGTCGAGACCGGAAAACGCTGGTACCGTTGCTTTCACCCATCTCACACAACCGGCGATTTCGGCTTTGGGAGCGACTGACACCTCCTGCGACCGAAGTGTGAAGGTGGATCCGGAACTTACTAAGGCCAAGGAAAGGTTCAGAATTGATTGAAAACCCAACTTCATAGTCGCCCCCAACGGCAATATTGTGCGCGGAAGGATTCTAAGCTGACAATATAGACGAGCCTATTGCCAAAGTCGCTCATCTCGCGCTCCCGGTGAGGTATCCAGCTTCGCTGCAGATGGTCCTCGGTGAAATGCTTCAGGTGCTGTCCAAATTGACCGCTCCGAAAAATTAATTTGGACAAGTCTGGGTAAAAATGCTCCAGAGTAGACAGGTGGTGAGAGGAAATTCATGTTGCGCAGACCGCGTTCAGCACCGGGCGAGAGGCAAGCGTCTCCCTTGACGGCTTGTTTTGTCGTTTTGGTCCTTCTGGCCACCAGTGCACAATCCTTTTCCCGTGAGCCCACCGGGAAATTTCTGATTGCTTCGGATCTCCATTTCAATCCGTTTGCGGACCCCACCTTAGTTGCCGATCTAGCCGCCGCCAATCCCCGCCAGTGGGAGGCGATTCTCAGCCAGTCCAAGCTGACGGCCTATAGTCAATATGGTAAGGACACCAACTGGTGGCTCCTACAGTCTTCCCTGGATGCCATGCGTACGACTTTACCGCATCCCGCCCTGGTGATGGTCACGGGCGACTTGTTAGCCCACGGATTTCCCCAGGCATATAAAAATGCCACGCATGATAGCGACGGAAAATACTACCGCGCCTTTGTGCTCAAGACCGTTGAATTTCTTGGCGAGGAGCTGCGCAAGAGATTCAACAGGTCGCAGATCCTGATAACCCCCGGCAATAATGATGATGAGTGCGGTGACTACGATATCCAGGCCGATGGACCTTTTCTGAGTGATACAGCAGATTTGGCGCGAAACCTGGTGCGAGCCGGCGATCCGTTTACTGCTAACTGGAAAGCTCTAGGTAGCTACACCGTCCAGCCTCGGGCAATCCGCGGGATTCGCATCATCTCCTTGAACACCGTCTTTTTCTCGAACAAATATCATGCCGCAAGCTTCGCAAACGGATGTTCTCAGGTTGACTCCACCGCAGCCAGCCGCACCTTCACCTGGTTAGAGTCAAATCTTGCCCTGGCCAGACAAGCCCACGAGAAGGTATGGCTCATGCTCCACATTCCTCCAGGAATCGACGGCTACGCAACCATGATGCAATATCGCCAAATGTCACAAGGAGCAGCCCCCTCGGAGGAGTTGTGCAGCAAGGCGATCGTCCCCATGTGGAATCCTGTCTGGACCTCTCGCTTCGACGGCATCATGCAGGACTTCCAAAGTACGATTACAGCCAGCTTTGCCGGCCACAATCACACCGATGATTTTCGCGTCATCCATGCCGGGGCAACCGGCGGGGAATTTGTACTGATCGATCCGCCCATCTCGCCTATTTACGGTCAAAATCCCGCTTTTCGCGTCGTCACCTTCGGGGCGGACGGTGGGCTGGCAGACCAATCGACCTACTATCTGACAAACCTCAAGATGGCCGGGAGCGAGACTCCAGGCAAGTGGATGCGGGAGTATAACTTCGCCGCGGAATGGCAGAGCCGGCAGTTAGACGCAAGCAGCTTAGGCAAAATTTACGAGCGGATCAAAAACGACCCGCAGGCCCGCGCCCAGTGGCTGAGGTTACTCAATGTCTCGAGCTCCGACGACCAGGTGCCCTCGACCGCCGTCGGAACTCTTGACTGCGCGATTGCGGCCCTTGACCCCGCCGCTTATCAGCAATGTTACTGTTCAACGACAGAAGCGCCGGGCTCCTCGTCTCCGGTTCCCTGAGCCTGGCGAGAGCATCTCGAGTATTCTGGTCGAGTATTCGAAGTCATGCTCCTCAGCGTCCGACAAGCCGTCCACGACGATGTTCCCGCGCTCCAGGAGGTGATACGTGCCTCTGTCCGAGGGCTGCAGACCGCGGACTATACGCAGGAGCAGAGGGAACGCGCCCTGGAAGTGGTTTTTGGAGTAGATACCCAGCTGATAGAGGATGGTACTTATTTTGTAGTTGAGTGCGAGGTTGCCCGGCCACATGGTCTGGTAATCGCCGGCTGTGGGGGTTGGAGCAAACGCAAGACGCTCTACGGAAGCGACCACTGCAGCGGCCGCGAAGACTCTCTTCTCGATCCTCAACACGACGCGGCAAAGATACGCGCCTTTTTCGTGCATCCCGACTGGGCGCGCCGCGGAGTTGGCAGCCGGCTTCTCGAGGTCTGCGAAGCTGCGGCCGCCGCTGCAGGTTTCCGTCGTTTCGAGATGGGCTCTACGTTGACCGGGTTGCCTCTCTACCGCGCGCGGGGCTACGTGGAGACCGAAGGGCGCGAAGTTCCGCTGGGCTCAGGACTGTCTCTTTCCATCGTTCGTATGGAAAAACACTTATGATTGCACTCTATGCCCCTGAGCTCGGCAAAGCATAATCCGGCCCGTATATTTGTCGCTTCGGCCGTGCTTATCCCGCTTTGGCTATTGGCCCATCCTTGTGGTCAGGCTGCGGGCCGTAAGCCCCAGAGATCCGTACCCATCTGCCCCGGCGTAACCCTGTCGGCGAATTATCTCTCCGCGGTCGATCGCGATCAGGGGCCGGGCTTTCGTTTTGTGCTGGTCAACCGGACCGGCCGGGAGATCAGGCTGGCCCAGCCGGTTCCCTCCAGTGCGCATTGGTATGCGCGCGCTCACGGCCGCTGGCTGTGGAGGGCATCGAACGGAGCCGGCGGAAGCCTTCTGGATGCAGGCAACGAACATGGCCGGCTGGTTGTTTATGAGCCGGCGTTGGGCAATGGCGAGAGAGAGTTCTTGACGCTATCGCCGCACCAGACCGTAGAGTGGATCGAGAGCCAGGAGGGGAACCCCGTTCTCGAATACAAGCCCGGCTGCAAGATCTGCTCTTATCCGGGAGAGCGTGACTACCAGGTGATCTTTGCTTATGCTTATCTGGCCGGCGCCGGCCAGCCGGCGGGGGTGCTTTCCTGCGGTCTCCGGTCGGCTCCGGTGCCGATGCCACCAAAATTGTGAGCCACACGTCCTATGCATTTTCACAAATACTGCCAGGTGGCGAGAACGGCTATGTGCAGGCGTTCTTCCACCCCAACACGCAAAGACCGCGTGCCGGGGACCCCGTTCTTTGGCGGAACGCCTGCGTAGGGTGCCGCTTCTTCGCCTACACCATTTGTGAAAACGCTCTGAGGCGTCAGCAACCATGCAGCGGACTGTGTGTTCTTATAACTGTGGTAGATATGCAGGAGATATACCCATGAAGAACCAGCTTTGTCGTATAGTACTCAGTGGCCTTTTGGCCACGGGACTCACCCTTTCCACGGCTGCCGCGTTTGCGCAGCAGGATAACTCCGCCCCGCCCGCCCAGCAAGGGGGTAACAGTGGTGGCGGTCGAATGGGCCGCCAGCAGATGGATCCAGATCAACAAGTAGCGCGCATGACCAAGCGCTACAACCTGTCTGCGGACCAGCAGGCCCAAATCAAGCCCATTCTTGCCAACCAGCAGCAACAGATGCAGGCCCTGCGTGGGGATAGCTCTTTGTCCCGGGATGACAGAATGGCCAAGATGAAGGGCATTCGCGAGGACTCGAGCACCAAGATCCAGGCGATTTTGAACGACACGCAGAAGAAGCAGTATGCCGAGGACCAACAGCGGATGCAGGAACGCATGCAGGAGCGCGGCGGCGGCGCCCCCCCAGCCCAGTAACAATAACCGCCCTCTGCACCGGCGGGTCCGTTCAGGACTTGCCGGTGCCAGCGCGGCCTATCCAAGCAGATCGAGCACGGGCTTCCACTCCCTGCCCAGCGATTGCGCCACGGCCTTATAGGTGAGTTGCCCGGCATACGTATTCACTCCTTCGCCCATACCTGCGTCGGCCCGGATCGCGGCTTCGGGCCCGTGCTGCGCCAACCGCAGCACGTAGGGGAAGGTGGCATTGGTGAGAGCCAGGGTGGACGTGTTAGGAACGGCCGCCGGCATGTTGGTGACGCAGTAGTGCACCACCCCATCGACCAGGAAGGAAGGATCGCTATGGGTGGTTGGCTTAGCGGTTTCGATGCATCCTCCCTGGTCGATGGCAACGTCGACGATGACAGCGCCCTTCTTCATGCTGGAGACCATCTCCCTGGTCACAATTCTAGGAGCCGCGGCCCCGGGAATCAGCACCCCGCCAATGACCAGGTCGGCGCCCTTCACCGCCCGCGCGACGTTATAGGAGTTCGATGCCAAAGTGTAGACGCGGCCGTTGAAGATGTCGTCGAGTTCGCGCAGGCGGTTGAGGTTCAAGTCAACGATAGTGACGTTTGCGCCCATGCCCAGCGCAATTTTGGCGGCGTTCGTGCCCACGATGCCGCCTCCCAGAATGCAGACGGTGGCCGGCGGCACCCCGGGCACCCCGCCAAGCAGCACTCCGCGGCCCCCCTTCTCCTTTTCCAGATACGTCGCGCCCACTTGCACCGACATTCTTCCTGCTACCTCGGACATGGGCGTCAGGAGTGGGAGGGTGCCCGCGCGGTCGCGGATCGTTTCGTAGGCGATGCCCGTTACTTTGCTGGCCAGCAGTTTGTCCGTAAGCAGGGGCAGCGGCGCCAGGTGCAGGTAGGTGAACAGCACCAGTCCTTCGCGAAAGAAGCCATATTCCTTCTCCACCGGCTCCTTCACTTTGACGACCATGTCGGCGGGACCCCAGACGTTGTGCGCCGAGCCGACAATCTCGGCTCCGGCAGACTGGTACTCGTCGTTGGAAAAGGCGGAGAGATCCCCGGCGTGGGTTTCCACGAGGGCGGTGTGGCCCGCGTCAACGAGGGATTTTACGCCAGCGGGGGTGATGCCTACTCGGGATTCATGGTCTTTAACTTCTTTGGGGACGCCGATGATCATTTTAGAAAATGCCTCGCAAGGGAATGCTAACAAAGGCAGACTCGTCTGGTTTGCGGGTTACTCCTATTCGACTGCGTGGTGAGGACAGTGGAACTGCAGATCCCTCGGCTTCCCCCGGATTTCCTGTCGAGCTTGGTGGACCAGCAAACTTCATGCGGCTTTCCTCAAAGAAAGCCGCACGCGTGGCCGTCTCTGGCGCCGCATAGTAGGAA
>Ga0182015_10001822_pt1 | contig 27125 bp, 18 predicted proteins | sample 712P3MmetaG_FD_120478 | JGI IMG/M metagenome (GOLD analysis project Ga0182015, IMG submission 120478) | Permafrost microbial communities from Stordalen Mire, Sweden - 712P3M metaG | ecosystem: Environmental > Terrestrial > Soil > Wetlands > Permafrost | place: Sweden: Stordalen | collected...
CCGGCGTCGAAGGCGGTCAGGCACAGATAGCGCAGGTGAGGATCGTAGTCGGCGGCCACCAGCAGGTCCGGGTGGCCCGCGTCGCTGGTGATCTCGTCGATCAGCCCCCACCAGACGCCGGTGGATGGCTGACCAGGCGGCATCACCCGCACCTGCCCGGCAGCGGGCGCGGTCCATACCGCGGCGAGTGCGTCGCTGAGCACCAGCCCCACCGCGTGGTGGCCGGCCGCCAGCTCCTTCAGGGCGACGGCGGCGAGGCCGGCCACATCGCCGGGCGGGACGCCCGGATGCTGTCGCAGGCCGGCCACCCGGGCCGGCGGCATCGCGCTGTCACCGTGGAGCCGGTCACCGTAGAGCATCGCGACGCCCCGGTGCTGCGATGGCACCGGTACCGGGCAGGCGTACGGCAGAGCCGCCTGCTCGACGACGATCAGCAGCGCCCGCCGGATGCCCGCCGACGAAACGTACTCGCAGGCAATCCGCAGGCCGCTGAAGGCCGCCGCCGAGCCCTGGTCACAGATAGCGAACGCCATCGGCGCGCCAGGAGTGACATGACTGAGATACGCGGCGGTCTGCCGGCCAGGCCGCAGGTCATGGCTGGAGAACGCCAGTACCAGCAGGTCAACAGGCTCGGCTGCCGGCACGGCCGAGCCGATCAGCGCTTCGGCCATCTCCCCGTACGAATGGCCGAGCGCTGGGGACGGCGGATCGCCGAACAGGGCGGCCGGCACCTCGCGCCCGTAGGGCCTGGCCATGTCCGCCAGGTACTCGCCGACCCGGGCACGGTTCTGAGGATCGGAGAGGAACCCGGCAGGCCCGGTGAAGGTGCGGCGCACGGCTCGCAGGAGGTGCAGGTCACGGCGAGGCGGCGAGGAAGCCGGCGGGCGCGCGACGAACACCGCGGCTAAGCGGGCCGGGAATTGCTGGCGACGAACGTTGCCAGCGCCCCGACCGTCGTCATCTGATCGGCGTCCATCAGCTCAACGTCGATGAGGATCAGCAGCTGGTCTTCCAGCTCGAGCAGCAGCTCAAGCCCGAACGTGGAACTGAGCCCGAGCTCCTCCATCAGGCGCATGTCCTCAGTGACCGGCTCCTCCCGGTCCAGCAGCCGGGCCAGCACCGTGGTCATCACGACGACCACCCGCTGCCGGAACTCAGCGTCCAGGCCGGTTTCCTGTGCTGCCATATCGCGCCTCCTCGGCTTGCCCGGTCAGTGCTCGAACACCATCGCCGCGAATGTCGCCCCGCCCCCGGCACCGACCGCGGCGGCCAGGTAGCGGTCGCCTGGCCGCAGCAGGCCGCGCTCGCACGCGGTCTGGTAATTGACGAACATATCTGCGCAGAAAACGTGGCCGCTGGCAGGGATATTGTCCAGCAGCACCCGGTCGAGCGGGAACTTGAGCAGCAGGCACATCCGCTGCCAGGTCACCACGTTGACATTGTGCGGCAGCACGACACGGATGTCATCGAGCGTCAGGCCTGCCTCGTCCAGCGCCCGCCGGATCACCTCAGCCAGCGAGGGCCGGTACTCACGCTGCAGCCGGGCGTCGTTCTCGCCGGTGGCGCTGTCGAACTCGCCCCGCACGTTGCACGCGTACGCGAGCAGCCGGTCGCGAGCGCCGGACGCGCTGACCAGGCACGCGGACGCGCCCTCGCCGAAGACAGTCGTGTCAGCGAACACCTGGGCGTCGCGGGTGAACGCCTTCTCGCCGCTCAGTATGAGCGCGAGCGGCCCCGCGTGGTCGTTCGGCCCGTTTGGCTCGTCTGCCGCATCGGCGGCGAGCAGCCGGCCCGCCACGTCGATCGCCAGTAAGCCGCTGGCGCACGACTGGTGCGTGAGCGTGAACGCGAGCGCGTGGTCAAGCCCGAGCGCGCCGCAGACCTCGTGCAGGGGGTTGACCGGGTACGGCGCGACCACCGGCATGGTCCGCGCGTACAGAACGTACCGGACGCGGTGCTCCTGGCCGCGGAGCGCGGCCAGCCCGGCGGCGGCCTTCATCAGCAGGCCGTACAGGGACACATCGGGGTCGCGGCTGACTTCCCTCAGCCCGTGAAACCGCCGGAAGAGCTTGACCTGCATGGCGGTCAGGCCAAGAGGGCCGGCCAGGCTCTCAATGGGTATCCGGACCGGCGGCAGGTACACAGATACCGCCTCCAGCGCGGTCATGTTGCCACCGCATCAGGGCGCATCGTGAATGTCAATGTGTGCCACGATAAATGGCGTGGCACGGTTCCTTTTCGTGATAGCACCGGTGGTAGCCCACCTGTGGCCCGCGGTGGCCATCGGCGACGCGCTGGCCGCCAGCGGGCACCAGGTGGCCTGGTGCGGGCCCGAGAGCGACCTGCGCCCGCTGGTCGGACCGGAGGTGACGATTTACCCGACCGGCAAGCGCTCCTACCGCGAAATCCCCGCTACCGGCATCGCCGCGGTGCACGGGCTATGGGACGAGTACGTACTGCCGCTCAACCGTTTCATCCAGGGCCCGGTAGACCGCGCCATGACGCAGTACCGGCCCGACGTTGTCCTCGCTGACCAGTACGCGCTGGCCGGCGCGCTGGCGGCGTACAAGCACGGCACGGCGTGGGCGAGCCTGTGCGCCGGCATACTCGAACTCACCCCGCCCGCCGGGGAACCCGGCCTGCAAGACTGGATCCGCTCGAAGCTCGCGCAGGCGTGGGCGACCGCCGGCCTGCCCGCAGACGACAGTCTCGACCTGCGCTTCTCGCCGTACCTGGTGATCGCGACGACCAGCCAGGCGCTGACCGGCACGGCGCCCATGCCGGAGCACTGCGCGCTGATCGGGGCCGCGCTCGGCTCGCGGCGCACGGACCCCGGCTTCAGCTGGGACTGGTGGGATCCCGGCAGGCGGCACGTGCTGGTCACCGCCGGCACCCTGTCCGCGCACCTGGTGCACGGCTACCTGGCGCGGATGATGGCGGCACTGGAGCCGATGGCAGGCCGGGTGCAGGCGGTGCTCAATGCCGCCGCGGATACCATGCCCGATCCGCCGCCGCACGTCCTGGTCGCCCCGCGGGTCCCGATGCTCGATCTCATGCCACGCCTCGACGCGGTGATCTGCCAGGCCGGGCAGAGCACGGTCAATGAGGCGCTCGTGCACGGTGTGCCGCTGGTCGTCGCGCCGATACGCCTGCACGAGCTGACCGTGGCCGAGCAGGTGACGCGGACGGGGGCTGGCGTCACAGTCTCGTTCGCGGAGGCGACCCCCGCGCAGCTCGCTGATGCCGTGACGGCCGTACTCGACGAGCCGGGCTACCGCGGCAACGCGCGCCGGATCGGCGCGGAGTTCGCAGCGGCCGGGGGAACTGGCGCCGCGGCCGCGCATCTCGTCGCGCTGGCGGCCGGCCGCGCTGACCCGCGCGAGGCCGGCATCTAGGCCGGCCGGCCGGCCTGGGCTAGCATCGGATTATCCCCACTACCCCAGCCGGAGGGCGCGGATGGACGATGACGTGCCTCGTCTGCTGTGCGGCACACCAGAGCTCCCGCCCGGCTGCGTGGCGCTGACCTTCGACGACGGCCCCGGTCCCAGGTCGGCCGAGCTGGCGCGGATGCTGCGCGACGAGGGGGTGCCCGGGACGTTCTTCGTTCTGGGCGAGAGCGTTGAGCAGTATGGCCACGTGCTGGACACGCTCCGGGACTGCGGGCACGTGATCGGGCTGCATGGCGACCGGCACCGCCCGTTCTCCGCTGCCGGGCACGCTGCCGACGAGCTCAGCCGATGCGCGGAACGGGTCAGCGGCTACTTAGGCGGCACGGCGTGGTTCCGCCCGCCGTACGGCATGGGCGACTGGCCGGTTCCCGGCTTCGCCGGCCCGGTCGGCTGGCATGCGCACGGACGGGACTGGGACATCACCTACCGGCACGGGCAGACGGTGGACGCCTGCGTGGACGACATCGCGCAGCGGATCATCCGGCGCCGCGGCGGCATCGTGCTGCTGCACGACTTCGCGGCGGCCACCGAGTTCAGGCCGGCCGGCCTGACCGAGGCAGATCTGGACCTGCGGATCATCGAGATCACCACGTTGCTGATCGGGCGGCTGCGCGGCGCGGGACTCTCGTTCGCCGGGCTGCCGGAGGCGGCGCAGGCTGCCGCGGCGGACCGGCCGGCCCGGGTCCCCGGCCAGCCCGCGGCGGAGCCGGCCGAGGTCCCCGGCCAGGCGGCCGCGGGCGGCCGGCCGGCCGCGACGCGCGCGCGGGGGGCCGGCGGGCTGCCCGCCGCTGAAGACCTTCAGTCGCTGCGGCTGCACCGCGCGACGGCCAGGGCAGCGGGCGGCATCCTCGATGTGCTCATGCCGATGCGGGTCGGCGACGGCCCTCCCCTTTTCTGCGCACATCCCGTGGTGGGCCTGAGCTGGTGCTATCTGGCCCTGCTCCCGCACGTCGATGCCAGGTACCCGCTCTATGGGCTGCAGGCCCGTGGCCTGCGACGACCCGAGCCGCTGCCGGCCAGCATGCAGGAGATGGCCCGGGACTACGCCGACCAGATCCGGATGACGCAGCCGTCCGGTCCCTACCACCTGCTGGGCTGGTCACTGGGCGGGAACATGGCCTTCGCGATCGCGGAGGAACTCGAGCGCCGCGGTCAGCAGATCGGATTGCTCGTCATCATGGACTCACGTCTGGGCGACCCCGACACGATGGCGCTGAGCAACGAGCCCTGGATGATCTACAACCTCATTCTCGCGCAGTTCGGGTACGTGCCCGCGCTGACCCCCGCCGAGCCGGCGCCCGAGGCCCGGATGCTTGAGCTGGTGCGCCGCCGGCCGGGCCTGGGGCTTGACGAGTGGCCGGACCAGCGCGTGCTCGCGCTGCAGCGGGTGATCAAGAACAACGTCGCGGTGGCGCGCGCGCACCAGCCCGGCCGCGTGCACTGCCCCGTGCTGTTCTTCTCCGCCACCTCCAATCCGCCAGGGCTGGCCGAGAAGCTGGAAAACTGGCGGTCGTTCGTCGATGGCCCGATCGAGGCGGTCGAGCTGGACTGCGACCATCGGTACATGCTGCTGCCCGAGCCGGTGGCCCGGATCGGGCCAGCGCTCACCGGCCGGCTGGCGCGCGCCACCGCGGCCATTACCGCGCCCATCACGTAACCATTACAGCGCCCATTGTGTAACCAGACTGGCCCATCTAGCCTGACGAGGTGACCTTACGTCCGCGCCCTGGGTTTGCCACCGCGCCCGTCTTCGGCCGCACCCGGTCCGCACCGCGCACCAGGAGACTCGATGATTGAGGCCAGCGGCCTGCGCAAGTCATACCGGACCAGGCGCGGCCGCAAGGCCACCAGTGTCGAGGCGGTTCGCGGCGTGGACTTTGCCGTGCAGCGCAGCGAGATCTTCGGCTTCCTCGGCCCGAACGGAGCCGGGAAGTCCACCACCCTTCGGATGCTGGCCACGCTGATTAGCCCGGACGGCGGCGACGCCACCATCGCCGGAGTGGACCTCCGGCGGGCCCCCGCGCAAGTGCGCCAGCGTATTGGTTTTGTGGCGCAGACCAGCGGCACTTACTCTCAGTCCTTCGCGCGGCGCGACCTGGTGCACCAGGCGCGAATGTATGGCGCCTCGAAATCGGCCGCCAAAATTGCCGCTCAAGCAGCCATCGCGGCCTTTCAGCTCGAGGGCTTCGCCGACCGCAAGATCGCCACCTACTCCGGCGGGCAGCGTCGGCGCCTCGATGTCGCGCTCGGTGTCATCCATTCGCCCCTGGTCATCTTCCTGGACGAGCCGACCGCCGGGCTGGACCCGCCGAGCCGGGCTCGGATGTGGCAGGAGGTGCGCAGGCTCCGCGACCAGGGCATGACGATCTTCCTCACCACGCACTACCTGGACGAGGCCGACGCGCTCTGTGACCGGATCTCGATCATCGATGCCGGGCTGATCGTCGCCGAGGGCACCCCGTCGGATCTCAAGCGCGAGATCTCCGGCGACGTCGTCATCGTTGACCTGGCCGCGCCTGACACCGCTGGCGTACCGGAGCCCGCCACCGTGCTCGAAGCCTCCAAGATCCTTAACGAGCAGCCGTGCGTGCAGTCCTGCGAGGTCATCGACCACACCCTGCGGCTCTACGTGGACAGCGGCGCCACGGCGATCCCGCAGATCATGCGTGCGCTGAGCAACAAGGGCGTCGAGCCAGGCGCGGTCGAGACCCGCCGGCCGAGCCTCGACGACGTATTCCTGGCCAAGACGGGCCGGACTATTGCTGACTGATCTGCCAGCGAACGGGAAGGAAAGGCAGCAATGAAGGTCGCCCGTGACACGTGGCTGACGTTTCAGTATGAAGCCGCGCAGCTGGTTCGCAGCCCGGTCGCCATCGCGATCTCGCTGCTGCAGCCCATTACTTTCCTGCTGCTTTTCACCCCGTTCCTCAAGTCGGTCATGGACGCCTCCACATACGGCGAGGCCTTTCAGATTTACGTGCCTTCGCTGTTTTGCGCCATGGGCCTTTTCAGCGGGCTTTTCGCCGGTTTCGCCCTGATCGGCGCGATACAGCAGGGAGTCATCACCCGGATCCGGGTTACGTCGCTCAGCCGCGTCGGCCTGCTGCTCGGGCGGGAGCTCATGTTCGTCGTGCTGGTCACCTTCCAGGCTGTGGTCGTCGCCGTGGTGGCCGTGATATTCGGATTGCGGGTGCCGCCGTTCAATGTCCTGCTGGCCCTGATCCTGCTGGCGCTAATGGTTTTCATTGGCGTCTCGATCTCCTACATCCTGGCGATTTTCGTGCCCAACGTGAACGCGCTCGTGAACCTGACCAACGGGGTGACCGAGCCGCTCGCGCTGCTGGCCGGGGTCCTGATCCCGATCACGGTCGCACCGCTCTGGGTGCGGGACGTCGCCTTGTGGAACCCGTTCGCCTGGGGCGCGAATGGCATGCGGGACATCTTCCAGGGCCACATCGGATACCAGGTCGTCTGGCAGGCCGCTGTCATCCTGACCGGGCTGGCCGTCATAGCCGTGCTGCTGGCGTCACGGGCGTTCAGCCGCGAGATCGCATGAACTGCCCCTGGTGGCTGGCCCTTGAATCGGAAGGGAGGAAAGACCGCAATGAAGCTCGCTCGTGATACCTGGCTGACCTTCCAGTATGAAGTAGGGCAGATGGCGCACAACCCGTCCACCATCGCGTTCGCGATGCTGCAGCCCGTCACCTACCTGCTGTTCTTCACCCCGTTCCTCAAGTCCGTCCTGCACGTTCCCACCTACGGTCAGGCCTTTCAGATTTACGTGCCTTCGCTGTTCTGCTCGATGGGCCTGTTCGGCGGCCTGTTCGCCGGATTCGCCCTGCTCGCCGCGATGCGCGAGGGAGTCATCAACCGGTTCCGGGTCACGCCGCTCAGCCGCGTCGGCCTGATGCTCGGGCAGCAGCTCAGGTACGTCGTGCTGATCGGGTTCCAGTGTGCGGTCATCACCGTGATGGCCCTCGTGCTCGGACTTCGCCTGCCGCCGGCCAATTTCCTGCTTGCGCTGATCCTGCTGGCGATGATGGTGCTGCTCGGCGTCTCGATCTCCTACGCCCTGGCAATCTTCGTACCCAGCGAGACCACGCTCGGCAACCTGACCAACGGGGTGGCCCAGCCGCTCTCGCTGCTGGCCGGGGTCCTGGTCCCGCTCTCGGTAGCACCGCTGTGGATGCGGAACGTCGCCTATGGGAATCCGTGGGCCTGGGCGGCCAATGGCATGCGGGCGATCTTCCAGGGCCACATCGGAGCCCAGGTCGTATGGGAAGCGGGCGTCATCCTGGCCGGGGTGTCCGCAGTGGCCGTGGTGTTGTCGTCCCGGCTGTTCACTCGTGAGATCGCATGAACACCCGTCGCGACTGGCCGTTGAACCGGAAATGACAGGAGGAAACTGGTGAGTGCGAGCAACCTTCGGGCGGTGCTGGCCGCGGACACCCAACTCGGCGCCGGCAACGTGCTGCTCAGGCTGGCCGAGCACGGTGCCGACATGGACGCGCCGCGGGTGACCTTCGATACCGGGGTCGACTCCATCGCGGCGTGGACGCCGCTGTCGCTGCGCACGCTGACCGAGCGGGTAGCCGCCCGGGCCGAATGGTTCGCCCGCCGCGGCATCGCGCGGCGCGACCCGGTCGCGGTCTACGTGACATCAGCGGCCGACGCAATCCTCAACTTCCTCGCGCTGACCTGGCTCGGGGCGATACCCGCCCTGATGAACGGGAGCATGCCGGCCGGGATTGCCGCCGAGTACATCCGGCGGCTGCGCGCCGTCGGGGTGCTCATCGACGCCGGCCACGCCGGGATGGCCACCCGCGACCTCGGGGCGCCGATCATCGGCGACGCGGCCGAGACCGGCACGGGTGATCCGTCCGGTGCGCCGGCGCACTTCCGGCACCATCCCGAAGACCCGGTGGCCATCACGCACTCCTCCGGCACGACGCGCATGCCCGCCGCGGTCGTGCATTCCCACCAGAGCCTGTTCGCGGCCGTGCGGGCGGTCCGGCTGACCGAGCCCCGCCAGCACGGCCCGGTTCGGGAGATGTCCGCGTTCCCGCAGGCGCACACGGCCGGGATCATCATCCTCAACGAGGCCCTGTGCAACGGATACGAGCTGCTGTGCCTGTCGGAGCAGGGCGGCGCGTTCGCAGGCAGCGGCGAGGTCATCATCGACGCGATCGAGCGCTGGCGCCCGACCGCGGTCTACGGCTTCGCCGTCACGTGGTCCGAGCTGGCCCGTTACGACCTGGCAGCTCGCGACGTCAGCTCGGTGCGGTTCTGGTCCAACAGCGGCGACTGCGCGCACGAAGCGCACATCCGCCGCCTGGTCGCCGTCGGGAGCCACCACGCGTACGGCAAGGAAGGCATCGTCAGCCTGCCGGGCTCCCGGTTCAACGACACGCTCGGCTCCACCGAAATGGGCTACGGCGGGTTCATGATGAGCCACCGCCCGGGCAGCGAGCGCTACAACCGCTGCGTCGGCAAGCCGGTCCCGTTCGCCGAGATCATCCTGGTGGACCCGCGGACCGGCCGGGAAGTTCCGGCCGGAGAGGTGGGAATGGTCGCCATGAAGTCGCCGACGCTGGCGATCGGATACTGGAACGACTCGGTCAACACCTTCCGCACCCGCCTGAACGGCTACTACCTGACCGGCGACCTGATGTACCGCGACGAGGAAGGCTACTTCTATCACCTGGACCGGGCCAGCGATGCGCTCGACCTCGGCGACGGGAACTGGCTCTATACCGCGCTGTCCGAGGAGCGCATACTCAAGCGCTGCCCGGACGTCCGCGACTGCACGGTGCTGGCGGCCCGCGGGGACGACGGCAGGCTCGTCACTGACGTGCTGCTCCTGCTCGCAGCGGACGCCGATCCCGGGCGCGACCGTGACGACGAGGTCCGCGCCGCGCTCGGTGAGATAGCGGCGGCGGTGCCGTTGCGGATCGTGACCATCGCGGACGACGAAATCACGGTGGGACCGACGGGCAAGGTCCGCAAGTTCCTCATGCGCGAACAACGGCTGGCCGCCGCGGGCGCGCCCGCCACTGGCGCGCCCGCCGCCGAAGGGAATAGCTGATGCCTGATGCGCAGGAGACGCGGCCGCACGCGGTCGTGGTCAATGACGAGGAGCAGTACTCGATCTGGCCGGCGGAGCGAGACCTGCCAGCGGGCTGGCGCCGGGACGGCTTCACCGGCACCGAGGACGAGTGCCTGGCCTATATCGACGAAACCTGGACCGACATGCGGCCGCAATCACTGCGCCGCTGGATGCGCGACCACGAACAGGCCGGCGCCGATTGACTCCGCTGCCGATGGGGGCAGATGGCTTTCCCGTGCCCGGGACCGCAGTGGCACCGGCCGAGTCGCCGGGGCGGGACCCCGTGTTACCAGCTCAGCACGGGATGATCCTGAACAGCATGCGGTTCCCTGACGACGGCGTCGATGTCATCCAGGTCACCCTCGACTGGATTCCGCCGCTGGAGCGGGAGCCGTTCGAGGCGGCCTGGCACGGCGCCGCCCGGCGGCATCCGGTCCTGCGCACGGCATTCCGGCTGGACGACGGGGACGGGCTGGTCCAGGTCGCCGACCCGGACGCGTCGATCGACATCCGGTGGCGCGACCTGCCGCAGCCGCCGGCCAGCGGACCGGACCACCCGTTCGAGTCGTTCCTGCGGGCAGACCGGCGGGAGCGATTCGACCTGACCAGGGCGCCGCTGGTGCGCCTGACGATCGTGCGCCGGGCCGGGCCGGCCGGCGAACTCCGCACCGATGCCCCGGCGCACCGCGCGGTCCTGACCTTCCACCACGCGCTGCTGGACGGGCGCTCGTTGCGGCTGCTAGTCGACGAGGTGTCCGCAGCGTATGCTGCGAGCCGGGACGGCCGCGGGACGCCGGATCCGCCGCGCCCCCCGTTCCACGAGTTCGTGCGGTGGTGGCACACGACAGGCACATCGGAGTCCGAGCAATTCTGGACGGACTACCTCGCCAGCACCGCGGCGCCCCGGTCGCTGCCGGGATACCTGGGCGCGCCGGTGGCCGGGACCGCCGAGCCGATGACGGCCGAGACGGTGCTCTCCCGCGCCGACTCCGAGCTGATCCGCCAGGCCGCCAGCGCCGCCGGGCTGAGCTCCAGCGCCATGGTCAGCGCCGCGTGGGCACTGCTGCGGGCGCGCTACGGCGGCGTCACCGATGTCGTGCTTGCGGTGACGCGGTCGTGCCGGCGCGACAGCATCCCCGGCGCCGAGGCCATCATCGGGCTGCTGATCAACACGGTGCCGCTGCGCGTCCGCATCGATGCGGAATGGTCCGTGCGCGAGCTGCTGACGGCGGTGAACGAAGGTATCCGCCGGATCACGCCACACCAGCGCACGCCGATGGGATCGGCCCTGACCTGGGCCGGGCTTCCCGCGGACAGCACGCTGATGGACAGCCTGGTCATGTTCGACCGGCGCCGGCTGCAGACCAGCCTGCCCGGCGGGGACGCAGGCCCCAGCGCCGCCAGGATCGACCGGCTGCCGTCGTATCCGCTGACCGTGTGCGCGTACGACGAGCCGCAGATCCACCTTTCGGTGATCTGGGACCGCCACCAGTTCGCCGACGGCTCCGCGCGGCGGATGCTCGGCCAGCTGCGCGCCACGCTGATGGAGTTCGCCAGCAGGCCGTCAGCGCCGCTAGCCGACCTGGACCTCGGCAGCGCGGCCGAGGCCGGCATCCTGGCAGGGTGGAACGCCACCCTCGCCGCCTACCCGGCGGACGCCACCATCGCCGCGCTGTTCGCGGCCCAGGTCGCCAGGGACCCGGACGCGACGGCACTGGTCTCCGGCACCGGCTCGCTGACCTACGCCGAGCTCGACCGGCGCAGCAACGCACTGGCCTGGCTGCTGCGCCGCCGCGGCGTGAACGCGGATACGCCGGTCGTGGTGGCCATCGAGCGCGGCACCGACTGCGTCGCCGCGCTGCTGGCCGTGCTGAAAGCCGGCGGCGCCTACCTGCCGATCGACCTCGGCAGCCCGGCATCCCGCATCGCCGCCATGATCACCACCGCGGGTGCCCGGCTCGTGCTGGTCACGGCCGGGACCGCCGCCGCGATGCCCCGGCTGGCGGGCGTGGACATGATCCGGGTCGACGCCGAGCCCGTGCTGGCCGCCGATGCGCATGCGGCACCGCCGGACATCTCGCATCCGCTGTCCCTGGCCTACATCGGCTTCACCTCAGGCTCGACCGGCGTGCCGAAGGGCGTCGCCGTGCCGCAGCGCGCCGTCATCCGGCTCATCAGCGACCCGACGTTCGCCCCGCTCGGGCCCGGCCAGCGGCTGCTCCAGCTGGCCCCGATCGCGTTCGATGCCTCCACGCTGGAAATCTGGGGCGCGCTGCTGACCGGCGCCACCCTGGTGGTCGCGCCGCCCGGCCCGCTCGGGCTGCCGGAGGTCGCGTCGGTGCTGCGTACCGCCGGCGTGACGGTCGCGTGGCTCACCGCCGGGCTGTTCCACCAGCTGGCCGAGGCGGATATCGACGCGATCGCCGGCGTCCCCGTCGTGCTGGCGGGCGGCGACGTGCTCAACCCGGACACGGTGCGCGCCGTGCTCACGGCGCGCCGCGGTCAGCCCCTGGTCAACGGGTACGGCCCGACCGAGAACACCACCTTCATCTCCTGCCATGTCATGACCGACCCGGGCCAGGTGGGGCCGACGGTGCCGATCGGCCGCCCGATCCAGCACACCACCGTGCACATCCTGGACCAGCGCGGGCGGCCCGCGCCGATCGGCGTGGCCGGCGAGCTGTATACCGGCGGGGACGGCCTGGCCCGCGGCTACACCGGGAACGCCGCGGCGACGGCGCGGGCGTTCGTGCCCGACCCGTCCGGGCACGGCACGCGCCTGTACCGGACCGGGGACCTGGCTCGCTGGCGCGCGGACGGGACCCTCGAATTCCTCGGCCGCCGAGACGATCAGGTCAAGATCCGCGGGTTCCGGGTCGAGCCCGGCGAGGTCGAGGCGGTTCTCCGCGCGCATCCGGGAGTGCGGGAGTCGGTTGTCCTGGTCGCGGGCGAGGGCGCGCAGCGGCACCTGATCGGCTACGTGACGCCGGCCGACGGCGTGGATCCCGGGGCGCTGCGGCCGTCACTGCTGCGTGACTTCGTCGCGTACCGGCTGCCGGATTACCTGGTACCGACCGGGTTCAGGGCCGTCGAGGCGTTCCCGCTGAACGCCAACGGCAAGGTCGACCGTGCCGCGCTGCCCGCGCCCGAGCGGGAGACCCGCGAGCCGGCCACCCCGCCGCGCGGCGGCACTGAGGAACGGCTCGCCGATATCTGGCGGCTGCTGCTGCCGGCGAACGGCAACCTCGGCCGCGAGAACAGCTTCTTCGCGCTCGGCGGCAACTCCCTGCTGGCGGCGCGCCTGATGTTCCGGATCCGCGAGGCTTTCGGCGTCGAACTGCGGATGGCCGCGTTCTACGAGGCACCCACTCTCGCCGCCTGTGCCGCCGCCATCGACGCGGCCCAGCCGTCCGGCCGGGTCACGGTCCGGACGCCGCGACCGGCCGCAGCGCCGTCCGGTATCGGCCGCAGGGACCGCAGCGCCTACCGCGTGGCCGCTCCGACGCCGGCGCCAGCCGGGGCACCCGCGCTCGCGCCGCATCTCATGCGCCTGACCGGCGACTGGGCACTGTGGCGAACGGTGTGCCTGCGCGGGGCGGGCCTGCCCGTCCACCTGATCGCCGCGCTGGGAGACGCCGGCCTGGCCCGCGCCGCGGACGCCGTCATCACCGCGGACGCCACCGCCCCCGCGCGTACCGCCCCCGCGCGGGCCGCCGCAGATCCGGCAGCGCTGAGCGGGGCCGGCGCCGCCTACGCCGCCGAGTTCACCGCCGCGGCCCGGCGCCTGTCCCGGGCCCTGCACGAGGCGGCCAGCCTGCCGGCGCTGCGGGAAGCGGTCGCCTGGCAGAACCGCCACGCCCTGGCGACCGGCATCGACGTGCTGGAACGGCACGGGCCTGAGCCAGCTAAGCGCAATACCAAGCGCAGGCAGCACGAGGCGCTCGTCGCGAGCTACCTGCAGCGCTACTGCGCGAAGAACGACACCATCGGCTTCTTCGGGCCGGTGGGCTGGTCGCAGATCGACGATGGCCCCGGCATCCGCATCACGCACGCCGCACCGGGACGCTCGCTTGCCGCCCGCGTCACCTACCTGGAGGGCTGGGCCGTGCGCGCGATCATGGACGGCCACGTCACCGCGCTGCGCCCCTGGCTGGTGCCGCGGCGGATGCCGTTCGTGGGCGTCGACGGCACGCTGCTGCGGCTGCCGCTGGCGCCGGCGGTGCCGCTGACGCCGGCCGAGGCGGCGGTCATGCGGGCGAGCGACGGCACCCGGGACGCCGCTGCGGTAGCGGCCGCGGTGCTCGCCGATCCCGCGGCCCGCCTCGGCGATGTCGCGGAAGTCTTCGCGCTGATGGGGCGGCTGGCCGACAGCCACCGGCTGGCCTGGCAGGTCGACGTGGCCCCGCAGGACATCCGGCCCGAGCGCTCCATGCGGGCGCTGCTGTCCCGGGTCACCGACGACGGCGTCCGCGGGCCGGCCGAAACGGCCCTGGACGAGCTGACCGCGGCCCGGGACGAGCTGGCCGGCGCGGCCGGCGACGCGGGACGGGTGGCCACGGCCATGGCCGGCCTGGAGGCGACGTTCACCAGCCTGGCCGGCATCCCGGCCACCCGGCGGGCGGGTGAGCTCTACGCCGGCCGGACTCTCGCCTATGAGGAGTGCCTGCGCGGCGACACCGTGCGGCTGGGCTCCGGCACCCTGGATGGCATCCGCGCGGCGCTGGCGCTGGTGCTCGACAGTTCACGGTGGTTCGTCACGGCCTGCGGCGCGCTGTACTCGCGGTACTTCGACGAGGCCTACCGGCAGCGAGCCGCTGCCCTCGGCACCGGCATCGTGCCGTTCGCCGACGTCTGGCTGATGGTCAACGACGCGCTGTTCGACCAGCCGCCGCAGCTCATCGAGCCTGCGGTGCGCGAGCTGCGGCAGCGCTGGTCGTCGATCCTGGACCTGCGGCCTGGCGCCCGGCGGATCCAGCTCCGGGCAGCCGACCTGCGGGAGCGGGTGACATCGGAGTTTCCGGCCGAGCCGCCGCCCTGGCCGATGGCGGTGCACCACAGCCCCGACCTGATGATCGCGGGCGCGGAAGCCGCGGCCAGCGGCCGGCTCACCTGGGTGCTCGGCGAAGTCCACCCCAGCATCGTCACCACGCGCTACGCCACCTGGCTGGAGTTCCATGACGCCCCGGATGCCGTCCACGCCGCCATGCGGCACGACCTGCGCGGCGCTGCCGTGTGGTTCGCCGAGAGCGCCGAGAAAGGCGGCACCTGCACGCGGCTGTCCAATGTGCTGCCTTCGGCCGGCGACTTCCGGCTCTTCTTCGCGCACGATTCCTGCGGCTATGACCCGGCCGCGATCCTGATGGTCGGCGACTGCGACCTGATCGGCTCGCCCGCCGGGCTGCGGGTGCGGCGCCGCGACGGGACATACGAGCGCGGCCTGCTTGAGGTCGTCGGCGACCTGATCAGCACCACGATCTCGCACTGTTTCAGCCTGGTCCCGCCGGGCGCGTACGCGCCGCGCGTCACCATCGACGATCTCGTGGTTAGCCGTGAGACCTGGGCGCTCGCCGCCACCGATCCCGCATTCGCCGACACCACCGACGAGAGCGCCCGCTACCTGCAGGCCCGGGCGTGGGCGGCGCGCCACGGACTGCCACGGCACGTGTTCCTGCGGTTCACCGGCGAGCGCAAGCCGATCTACGCGGACCTGACCAGCCTCGCATCCATCGACCTGATCGCCCGGTCGCTGCGCCGCGCCCGCCGGAACGCCGGCGCCGACGCGACAGTGACCGTCGTGGAGATGCTGCCCGCCCCGGACCAGGCGTGGCTCACCGACGGCCAGGGCCAGCGCTACAGCGCGGAGCTGCGCATGGTGGCGGTCGACCAGAAAACGGCGGACCAGAAACAGGAAGGCTGATCGTGGCCGTATACGAGTTCCCGACCTCATTCGGCCAGCGGCAGATGTGGCTGCTGGCCGAGATGGACCCCGGCGAACCCACCTACAACATCACCTGGGCGCTGTGGCTGGACGGTCCGCTCGATGCCGGCGCGCTGCAGCAGGCATGGGACGCCGCACTGGTCAGGCACGAGGCGCTGCGCACCACCTTCCGGAACGAGTCCGGCGTGCCGGTGCAGGTCATCGAGGACGAGCCGGCCGCGCGGCCGCTGCAGGTCACCTCCGTCGAGCAGTTCGGCGCGGGCGAGCGGGAGCCGGCCGCCCTGGACCTGATCCGCCACCTCGCCCGGATACCCTTCGACCTGGCCACCGGGCCGCTCGCTCGCGCCGCCCTGGTGCGGCTGTCGCCGGAAGCTCATGTGCTCGCGGTGGTGATGCACCACATCGTCGCGGACGGCTGGTCGTTCCGGATCCTGTTCGACGAGCTGTCAGCGGATTACGAGGCGATCAGCCGTGGCGGCGACCCGGCTACCCTGGAACCGCCGATTCAGTACGCCGACTTCGCCATCTGGCAGATCGAGCACGCCGAGGACGGCGGGTACGCGCCGGCCGGGCGGTTCTGGCGGGCCGAGCTGGCCGCTGCCCCGCCGGCGCTGCCACTGCCGACGGATGCGCCGTACCCGGCGCGCCAGACGTTCGCCGCGCAGAGCATCGACTCGGCGATCAGCGCCAGCCTGGCCGACGCGCTCAGGGAGCTTGCCGCCGGGCACGGGACCACGCTGTTCGCCGTCTTGCTGGCCGCGTACGCGGTCGTCCTCGCCCGGCTGACCGGCAGCGACGACCTGCTGATCGCGGTGCCGATGGCTGCCCGTACCCGGCCGGAGACCGAGTCGGTCGTCGGGCTGTTCATGAACACCGTCCCGATCCGGATCCGGATCGACACCGGCGGGACGCTCAGCGACCTGGTGCGAGCCGTCCACACCGCGACCGTGCGGGCGCTGGCGCACCAGGAACTGCCGTTCGCCAGGGTGGTGGAACTGGTCAGGCCCGACCGCGACCCGGCGCGGCTGCCGCTGGTCCAGGTGATGTTCGCGATGGAGGAGTCGTGGGCCGTCCCGGACCGCGGCGGGCTGCGCTGGCGGCCGGAACTGGTGGAGATCGGGACCGCCAAGTTCGAGATCGAGCTGACGGTCACCGACGCTCCGGCCGGGCCGCAGGTGCGGGTCAACTACAACACCGCGCTGTTCGAGCCAGCCACGGCCGAGCGGCTGGCCGGGAGCATGCACGCGCTGCTCGCCGACCTGGCCGAAAGGCCCCTCACCAGGATCAGCGACTTGGCCGTCGTCGACGACCGCGAAGCCGCCGCGCTAGCCCGGTGGAACGCCACAGCGAAGCCGTCACCAGCCGGGGACGGCGTGACGCTCCGCGACCTGTTCGAGCAGCAGGCGAGGCGGACGCCCGACGCCGTCGCCGTGCTGGGCGAGCAGGGCAGCATCAGCTACGCACAGCTTGATGGCACCGCCGACCTGATCGCTGCCCGGCTGGCCGGGGAAGGAGTAACCAGCGAGTCAGTGGTTGCCGTGCTCGCGGAGCGTTCTGCCGAGCTCGTTACCGCCCTGCTCGGGGTGATCAAGGCAGGTGCGGCCTACCTGCCGCTCGACCCTGAGTACCCGCCGGAGCGGCTGGCGTACATGCTCGCGGACTCGGGCGCCCGGGTGGTGCTCGCGCAGCGGCACTTCGGCGGCCTGCTGGCTGAGCCCGGCCCGCCGGTCCTGTACCTCGATGACGCGCCGGGCTGGCCGGCCAGCGCAGCCGACGGGGACAGGGCCGCCGCGGCGGCGGACAGCGCCGCGTACCTGATCTACACGTCGGGTTCGACCGGCCGCCCCAAGGGCGTGATCAACACCCACCGTGGCCTGCTCAACCGGCTTGACTGGATGCGGTCAGCGCTGTCCTTCGACGCGGCCGACGTGGTGCTGCAGAAGACCCCGGCCAGCTTCGACGTGTCGGTATGGGAGTTCTTCCTGCCGCTGATCACCGGCGCCAGCCTGGCGCTGGCCCGGCCAGGCGGCCACCGGGATCCCAGTTACCTGCGCGAGGCGATCGAGTCATCCGGCGTTACCGTCATCCATTTCGTCCCCTCCATGCTGAACGTGTTCCTGGCAGACGAGGGGGCGGCGGACGACGCTGCCCGCGCCGCCAGCTGCGCCAGCCTGCGGCACATCGTGTGCAGCGGCGAGGAGCTGCCGGCCGCGCTGGCCCGCCGCTGCCTGGAGGCCCTGCCGCGGGCAAGCCTGCACAACTATTACGGTCCCACCGAGGCGGCGGTCGACGTCACCGCCTGGCAGGCCACGCCCAGTGCCCTGGCCGGCCGGTCGCGCGTTCCCATCGGCGGGCCGGTCAGCAACGTCCGGATGTACGTGCTCGACGGCCAGCTGCGGCAGGTGCCCGTCGGCGTGGTCGGCGAGCTGCACATCGGCGGCGTCCAGGTCGCGCGCGGTTACCACCGGCGGCCGGCGCTCACCGCACAGCGGTTCCGGCCCGACCCGTTCGGCCCGGCCGGCTCGAGGATGTACGCGACCGGCGATCACGGCCGCTGGCGCCCCGACGCCGCGATCGAGTTCCTGGGCCGGATCGACGGCCAGGTAAAGCTGCGCGGCATGCGGATAGAACTCGGCGAGATCGAGGCCGCGCTGCGCGGCCAGCCAGGCGTCCGCGACGCCGCGGTGACCGTTAAGGAGATCGGGCCAGACGACAGGCGGCTCGTCGGCTATGTGGCCGGCGCCACGGCGCCGGATGCCGCTGCCCTCCGCGCCGCGCTCAAGGCCAGGCTGCCCGAGTACATGGTGCCAGCCGCGTTCGTCTCGCTCGACGCGCTGCCGCTCACCGGCAGCGGGAAGACCGACCACCGCGCGCTGCCCGAGCCGGGCTGGGGCGCGGTCCCCGGTCAGGTCCCGGTCGCGCCGCGGACGCCGGCCGAGTCTCGGCTCGCCGCGATCATGGCCGAACTGCTCGGGCTGCCGGCGCCGGTCGGCGTGAGCGACAACTTCTTCGCGCTCGGCGGCCATTCACTGACCGCGACCCGGCTGATGGCCCGCATCCGGGCCGTCTACGGCGTCGACCTGCCCATCCGCACGCTCTTCTCCGATCCTACGGTCGCTGGCCTGGCAGCCGCGCTGGCCGCCGCTGGCGGCGGCGCGGCAGACCCGCCGGGCCCGCCGCGGCGGCCGCAGCGGGCCGGTCCCGGCGGTGCGCAGGCCGGTGATGTGCCGCGGACACTCGTACCCGGCGACCGGAGGTAGGTCCCCATGCGCTTCCCCGCGTCGTCCTCGCAGCAGCGGCTGTGGTTCCTCGATCAGCTCGCTCCCGGCGAACCGACGTACAACATGGCCTTTGCGATGTGGCTCGACGGCCCGCTCGACGCCCGCGCGCTGCAGCGCGCGATGGACGCCATGGTCGCGCGCCACGCCGTGCTGCGGACGAGCATCGTCGCCTTCGACGGCGTGCCTGAGCAAATCGTCGCCGACACCGCCGCGGTGCCGATCGACCGCATCGAGCTGCCGGGTGCGCTCGATGACGGCGAGCGCACCCGGCAGGCCGAGTCCATCGCGGCCGACCGCGCGCGCCAGCTGTTCGACCTGGCCGCCGGGCCGCTGATCCGGGCCGCGCTGATCGGCGCCGGGCCTGGCCGGCACTTGTTCGTACTGGTCATGCACCACACAATCAGCGACGGCGCGTCCATGCAGATCCTGATCGACGAGCTGTCCGCCGTTTACCGGGCCGAGACGAGCGGTGCGCCCGCGTCGCTGCCGCCGCTGTGGATGGAGTACGGCGACTACGCCGTATGGCAGCAGGACCGGATGCGCGGCGAGGAGCTTGACCGGCTGCTGAGCTACTGGCGCGGGCACCTCCGCGGCGCACCGCAGGTCCTCACGCTGCCCGCTGACCGGCCCAGGCCTAGCCGCCAGTCCGCGCGCGGCGCGGCTGCGACGGTCACCATTGATGCCGCGACGACCCGGCGCCTGGCCGCCGTGGCCCACGGCGCCAACGCCACCATGTTCATGCTGTTCCTCACCGGCTTCGCGGCGGTGCTGTCGCGCTACGCGCGCCAGCGCGACATCGTGCTCGGCACCCAGGTGGCTGGCCGCACCCACGAGGAGCTGGACCCGATCGTCGGCTTGTTCGCCAACACGGTCGCGCTGCGGATATCGCTAACTGACGATCCGGCCTTCGCCGGGCTGCTCGGCCGGGTCAGGGACGCCACCGTGGATGCGCTGCTGTACCAGGAACTCCCGTTCGAGAAGCTCGTCGACGATCTCGCGCCTGACCGCACGCTCGCGCATGCGGCACTCACGCAGGTCCAGTTCGTCTACGGGTCGCTCACGCCGCCCGTGCTCGACCTTCCTGGTATCACCTCGAACTCCCGGGCGCTGCTCACCGGGACCGCGAAACTCGACCTCACCATGTACGTGGACACCCCGGACGACCAGGCCGCGACGCTGGTGCTGGAATACAGCACAGACCTCTTCAGCGCGGCGTGGGCCGAGCGGTTCCTGCGCTGCATGGCGCACCTGCTCGAGCAGGCGGCGGACGCTCCCGGCACCCGGGTGGCCGACCTGCCGATGCTGCCGGCGGCGGAGCGCGACGCGCTGATCATCGGGCGCAACCACCAGGCGCTGCCGGCCGGCGACGACCACAACGCGGACGTCCGGAGCCTGCTCCGGGCATCGGCATCCCGGGTCATCGATGGCGACGGGACCGCGTCGATGAGCCAGCTGTGCGATCGCGCCGCCCGGATCGCCCGGACTCTCGCCGACCGCGGCGTCGGCCCGGAAACGCCGGTCGGGCTGTGCGTCGGGCGCGGCACCGGCATGCTGACGGCGCTGCTCGGCGTGTGGTGGGCCGGCGGCGCTTACGTACCGCTGGATCCGGGTTTCCCGGCGGCGCGGCTGGCCGCGATGGCCCGCGGAGCCGGACTGCGGATCATCGTCTCCGACGCCGCGCACCGCGATCTCGCCCGGTCAGTGGCCGACGGCGCCGAGGTGATCTGCGTCGACGACCCGGCGGCGACGGCCGGGCCGCCGCTGGATCCCGTGCCGCTGCCCGCCACCGCGCTCGCCTACGTCATCTTCACCTCCGGCTCGACCGGGCAGCCGAAGGGCGTCGGCATCTCCCGCCGGGCTGTCGCGAACCTGCTCACGTCGTTCCGGCGCGCGCTCAGGCTCGGCAGTGACGACCGCTTCGTCGCCGTCACGACGCTGTCGTTCGACATCGCCCTGCTGGAGCTTCTGCTGCCCGCGGCATGCGGCGCCGACCTCGTGATCGCGACCGCCGACGAGACCCGCGAGCCCGACCGGCTGCGCTCGCTGATCGAGCGGACGGCCGCGACCGCGATGCAGGCGACGCCGCAGACCTGGCGGCTGCTCGAATCGGCGGGCGGCGTGCCCGCCGGCCTGCGGCTGCGCCTCTGCGGCGGCGAGACCCTCCCGGCCGACCTGGCCGGCCAGCTGATGGCGCCCGGTGTCACCCTGTGGAACCTCTACGGCCCGACCGAGACCACGGTGTGGTCGGCGGCTGGCATCGTCACCAGCGCGGCAGCGGCGGCCGAGATCGGGCCGCCGATCGAGCACACCCGGATGTACATCCTGGACGAGCGCCTGATGCCGGTCCCGGTCGGGGTGGTGGGCGAGGTTTACCTGGCCGGCCGGGGCGTGGCGCGCGGCTATCACGACCGGCCGCGGCTCACGGCGCGGTCGTTCCGGCCTGACCCATGGAGCAGCGAGCCAGCGGCGCGCATGTACCGGACCGGTGACCTCGGCCGGTGGCGGGAAGGCGCGGGCCTCGAGCTGATCGGGCGGAACGACCACCAGGTGAAGATCCGCGGCTTCCGGATCGAGTGCGGCGAGATCGAGGCCGTGCTGCGCGCGCACCGTGACGTGCGCCAGGCGGCCGTCCTTACCGCCGCAAGGGCCGGCGAGCCTGCACTGGTCGCGTATATCGTGCCCCGCCGGGGCAGCGCCGTGGCACTACCCGGCACCGACCTGCTTGCGGAGCTGCGGCCGCACCTGCGCGCCACGCTGCCCGACTACATGATCCCGGCGCTCGTGGTCGCACTGCCCGCGCTGCCGCTGACGCCGAACGCGAAGGTCGACCGGGCCGCGCTGCCCGCCCCGCAGTGGGGTGCCTCGCCGTCGGCGGCCGGCCGCGTCCAGCCCCGGAACCCGGTCGAGGCGACCCTCACCCGGATCTGGAGCGACCTCCTCGCCACCGAGGCGCCGGTCGGCGTGCACGACAACCTTTTCGCCCTCGGCGGTCACTCGCTGACCGCGACCAGATTCGTCGCCCGCGTCGCCGACACCTACGGCGTGAGCCTGCCGGTTCACCACGTCTTCGCCGGCCCGACGATCGCCGAACTGGCCGAGGTTGTCTCCGCCGACCCGAATTTCGGGCTCGCAGCGGGCCCGTCCCGGCACGCCGAGCTGGACGCGCTCAGCGACGAGGACCTGGACGAGCTACTGCGCGCGGCGCTTGCCCAGCGCAACCGGCGCCAGGCGACCGCCCCCGATTCGTAACGCGGCCCGGCGTCATCGCAGCTGGCCGGCTGCGTTGAGGTCGTCGAAGAGCAACTGGTCGACCAGCGGCACCCGGGGACGGTCCGCGTAGCAAAACCAGGCGAACTCGTCAATTTCGCTGCTGGCGGTCAGCGTCCCGGTGTAGCCGGCCGCGTAGCAGCTCATCCGCACTACCGATCCGTCCGGGCCACCGGGCTCGGCTGCCTCATAGGTGCCCACGTGCCGCACCGTCTCCGGCAGCAGCCCGACCGTCAGTTCCTCGGTGATCTCGCGCAGCAGGACCTGCAGATCGCTTTCCGCACCCTCACGCTTCCCGCCGGGGATGTAGAAAATGTCCTTCCCGCGGGGCCGGGCGCACAGGATCCTGCCGTTCTCCAGGCACACCCACGCCACGGTGTCGATGAGCACCGGCACAATCCTCGTCGCCGCTCATCGATGATTCCTGCGCGGCAGCCCGGTCATCATGGCTGAGAATGGAGACCTCTCCTGGACGGGAGTAACCAGTGGACGACGCAGTACTCGGCTACATCGACGCCATCCCCGCCGGGTATCGCCCCCTGTTCGACCGGCTCCACCAGCTGATCCTGGCTGCCTACCCCGGCGCGGCCGTGGTGCTGTCGTACAAGATGCCCGCCTACAAGGTCGGCAGCTGCCGTCTCTACGTAGGCGCATGGCAGCACGGTATCTCGGTCTACGGATGGAAGCAGGGACGCGACGCCGGCTTCACCGCCCGTCACCCCGAGCTCACGACCAGCACGGGGACCATCCGGCTGCGGCCCGGGGACGCGGCTGGCATCTCCGATGAGGAGTTCCGCGACCTGGTGCGCTCAGCCCTGACTCCCGGCTAAGCCCGGCCCGGTCAGCCGCGGCGGGCAGCGATGATCCAGGACCGTGCGCCGAAGAAGACGCCGCTGCCGGTGTCGTGCGCGGCGATCATTGCGCGCAGCCGCTGGAGCGCGGGACCGGCCGCCGCTGCGTCCAGGCTGGCGAGCAGGTCCCTGGTGCTGCGCAGCCCGAGCACGATGTCGTAGGCAATGGCGCTATCCGGGCCGTAGTAGACCGGCTCGCGCACATCGGTGAAGCTGATGTCGGTGAACCCGGCCGATGCGAGGATGACGCGGGCGCTGGCCGGGTCGGCCAGCGTGAACGGGTCCGGGCCGGCGGCTGCGGGGGCGGGCACCGCCGTTCCCGCGGTGAGGGACTCGCGGATCGCGCATGACCACTCGTTGCAGTCGCGGTCCTGCCAGACCATCAGCATCAGGCGCGCTCCGGGGCGCAGGGCACGGCCGATATTGGCGAACGCGGCGGCCGGGCTGGCGAAGAACATCGTCCCGAACCGGCTGATGCACAGGTCAAAATGCTCCGCCGCGAAGCGGTGGACCTGGGCGTCGGCCTGCAGGAAGCTGACGTTGCGCAGCCCCTCCGCGGCGCTGAGCCGGCGGGCGTGCCCGAGCATCCGCTCCGACAGGTCGACGCCCAGGGCGCTTCCGGTCACCGCGGCCCGGGCGGCATCCCGGGTGGTCTGGCCGGTCCCGCAGCCGATATCCAGCACCCGGTCGCCGGGACCGACGTCGGCCGCGGCCCGGAACCGCTGATTGAGCGGTTCCGCCTCGGCGTCGAACACGGCAGCGTGCCTGATCCGGTGATCGCCGGACGGCCCGTCCCACAGGGCAGCCTGCTCGGCATTGGCCGCTGCCTCGAATCTCCGCCTGCCGGGCATCACCATCACCGGACCTCACGTAGTGCCAGGACGAATGTGTTCAGGACATTCTCGGCTAACCGCCGGTGAGCGCCGGCGTCAGCTGAACCCGAGGGCAGTGGCCACCAGGCGGGCCGGCCCGCCGCCGGCCTCTATCGCGAGGTCGAGCGCGGCGGGGACGTCCAGGTCGTCGCTCAGGATGCGGCGAATCTCGGCGTCGGCACCCGGCTGAGGCGAGCTGGTGCGGCCGGCCGCGTGATAGAGATCCGCCAGCCGCGCGGCCGCGGAATCGAGCAGCGACGGCGTGTAATCCCAGTCATCAGCCCAGCCGCGGTCCAGGATCATCATCCGTACCTCCGCCGCGGGATGGCGGGCGAGCAGGTCTTCCAGCAGGATCAGGTTGCCGGCGGACTTGGCCATCTTGGCGCCGTTCATGGTGACGGTGCCGACGTGCAGCCAGGCTCGCGCGTACGGGCGCACGCCGGTAAATGCCTCGGCCATCGCGGCGTGGTAGGCGTGATGCGGGAAGCGGAGGTCTTTCCCGCCGGCGTGGATATCGACGCCGACCCCGAACACCGACAGGGCCATCGCGGCGCACTCCGCATGCCAACCTGGCCGGCCGTCGCCCCACGGTGATTCCCACGCCGGATGATCTGGCTCGCCGGCCTGCCAGACGGCGATGTCCAGCGGGTCGTCCTTGGCCGGGTCATCGGGCCGGCCGCCATACTCGGCGGACAGCCGCAGTGCCTCGTCCTGGCCAAGGCCGGCCCGCCCGGCGGCGGCCCGGCCGCGGAAGTAGACGCTGCCATCGCGGTGATAGGCGGCTCCGGTGTCCACCAGGCCCGCCGCCAGCCGGATCACGTGCTCGACGTAGCGGTGCGCCCTTGGCTCGTGCCGCGGGGCGCGCACGCCCAGCGCGGCCATGTCGCGCTCGAAACGGAACTGCTGGACTGCCGCGAACGCATCATAGGGCGTGCTGGCACGCTGAGCCGCGGCATCCAGCACGTCATCAACGTCCGTGATGTTCCTGCATACCTCAGGCTCGACGCCGAGCAGGCGCAGCACCCGGCTCATCGCGTCGACCCAGACGAACGTGGCCGCGTGCCCGAGGTGGGTCACGTCATAAGGCGTGATCCCGCAGGCGTAGATGCGGGCACGGTCCAGCATCGGCAGCCGGCGGCTGGCGATGACAGCGCCGGTCGCGCCGGTAGCCGCGCTGGCAGCTGCGTGGGTTCTGGTCATGGATCTAGTGTCCGCCCCTCCCGCCGCGGGTGTCCCCCAGGTCCCGGCACCCTGCACCGGTGATGACCCTGTCATACGGTGAGCCCGTCATGAATGATCCTGCCGACTTCGGTCCCGCCTGCGGTGGTCCTGGATGCGGGGCGGGCTGGTGACCTTACCTGGATGGCGCTGGAGCGGATCCCGGGCCAGCGGCTGGACCTGGCCTGGCCGCGGCGGCCGGCCAGCCCGCGCAGCGTGGCGGCCGGGCATCCGGTCATGATGAGCAACTCTCGCGGCCCTGCGACGCTGCAGGACCTCGTCGGCGAGCTCGGGCCGCTGGCCCTGGCCGGTACCGGCGAGGAGGCGGCCGCCGCCGGTGACATCGTCGTGGTCACGATCCCGCTGAAGGCCTACCGCAGCGTGCCCGCCGGGCCGCTGGCCGGCCGGGTAGTCATCGATACCACCAACTACTACCCGCAGCGCGACGGGCAGATCGCGGACCTGGACAGCGGGCTGGCGACCAGCAGCGAGCTGCTGCAACAGCACCTGCCCGCGTCCAGGGTGGTGAAGGCGTTCAACAACATCTTCTTCAGGCACCTGCAATCACTTGCCCGCCCGTCCGGGGCGGCCGACCGTACCTTTCTGCCCATCGCCGGCGACGACCAGCAGGCCAGGTCGGCTGTCACCGCGTTCCTCGACTCCATCGGCTACGGCGCCATCGACGCTGGCCCGCTCGCCGAAGGCTGGCGCCAGCAGCCCGGCACCCCCGCCTACGGCACCCCCTACGGACCATTCGACAACGACGCCGGAACGCCCGCCGGCGCCGCCAGCATCCGCGCCGCGCTGGCCGCCGCCACCCGGTAGTGGTACCGGTCCGCTGACGATGACCAGCGTCGCCGGCCAGCCGGAATCCCGTACCTGCTCAGGAATGACCCTCCGTCCGGGTCGGTGATCAACACCGCCTCGTTCCTGGCCGTGATGGGAGCAGCGACCTCGCAGATGGCTTACTCGGCGGCCAAGGCCGCCGTTAGTTAGCTGACAGCTCATGATCTGCGGTAGGCGCTCTTGCGGGTTGCCGGGAAAAGCTCACCCCGATGTCGAGGCCGCCTTCTGGCCGGGCGCTCGCGGTGAGTCCGGCGCCGTGGACGCCGGCGATGGCGCGGACGATGGCGAGGCCGAGGCCGTGTCCGCTGATATGGCTGATTCGCTCCGTGCCGAGTCGCTGGAACGGCTGGAAGAGGCGATCCACCTCGGCGGGGGAGATCAACGTTCCGGTGTTACTGACCGATACGATCGCCAGTCCGCCGGTTATTGTCGTCGAGATCTCGACCCGGCCGCCGTCTCGGTTGTGCCGTATGGCGTTATCAACCAGATTCGCCACCAGGCTTTCTACCAGGCTCGGGTCACCCGTGGCCGGGGCCGCGGCCAGGATCGCTTCGATGCGGATGCCCCGGCGCTCGGCCTCCTGGCGTACGTCCAAGAGGACCTTCCCCGCGATGCCGGCCAGATCAAGAGGCTCCCACCGTTCGATTCCGCGCTCGCTGCTGGCCAGGGTGAGCAGCGCCTCGATGAGACGTTCCTGCTGGTAGCCCAGCGCCAGCAGCTGCTGGCAGGTTGATCGCAGCGTCTCTGCGGTGGCGTCTGGGTCGGCGAGTGCGACCTGGAGCAGGGTCCGTTCCGCGGCGAGCGGGGTCCGCAGTTCGTGGGAGGCGTTGGCCACGAAGTGCCGCTGCGACTCAAACGATGCCTCCAGCCGCGCGAACAGGTCGTCGAGCGTCTCGCCGAGCTCGGTGAACTCATCGTCGCGGCCGGCGAGGCTCAGGCGCCGGCTCAGGTTGCTGGCCGAGATGTCCCGTGCGGTCGCGGTGATGGTGCGCAGCGGCCGCAGGAACCGCCCGGCGATCAGCCAGCCGAGCGCGAGCGCGACAGTACCGTGCCGGCGAAAACGAGCGCGGGACCGACGTCGAGCTGCCGACCGGTAAGCGCATTCTGCGAGCTGTTGCTACCGGTCACGCTCACGGACCCGCTGCGCACGAGCAGGCCCGAGACGGCGAGCAGGGCGGCGCTGGGCATCGTGGCGGACGCCGCAGCGAAATGCCCGCCTGCGGGCTGTCACCTCGACCCCGCCAGGACCAGCCTCACCGGGATCTACCTCAGCCAGGCCATCGTCGCCATCCTCGCC
>Ga0182015_10001823_pt1 | contig 27115 bp, 18 predicted proteins | sample 712P3MmetaG_FD_120478 | JGI IMG/M metagenome (GOLD analysis project Ga0182015, IMG submission 120478) | Permafrost microbial communities from Stordalen Mire, Sweden - 712P3M metaG | ecosystem: Environmental > Terrestrial > Soil > Wetlands > Permafrost | place: Sweden: Stordalen | collected...
CAAAAACAGGCTTGCCTCCGCAGCAGGCGGCAGGATAGAACAACCTATGTCTTGGACGGCTTCCAAAGTATGGCCGGTTTTGAACTGATCATGTATGGCCGCTTTTCAGGTGATCACTGAGGCGGCGGCTACGAAGATATAACGCACTTCACGTTAGACGCTCTGGAGTCGTATGGTCCTTCTCCGAAAGGACACTACGGATGTGCAGTGCTATACATGAAAAGATTTATTCCGATTTCGTGGTTCATTCGTTTTCTTCAATGGCTAGAGTGGGAAATTGAGTCATCCGTTTGGGAGCGACTAGGTTCTCTTGTGTGGAAGCGTATCTGAAAGAACGGCTTGAGAAGGCCGCCGTCCACGCTTCAATCGACGAGGATTAAACCGGGCGCGGCTCACCCGTTTTGCCTGTTAGTTCCGCATAGGTGAGTCGTTTGCCGACGATCTGCCGCACGGCAAGATCAAAGCGGTCTGAATCATTCAGGGGGTTGTCCTTCGTCGCCCGATTGTTATAACGGAAAATTTGCTCGTCAATGTAGCGCGATAGGTGGAACGGTTCCACGGCAACATAGGTCCCATTCAGGCCGCGCTTGAGCAGGCTCCAGAAGTTTTCCATCCCATTCACATGCACGCGCCCACGGACGTAACTCTCGCTCTTGTTGACCATTTCATGCACGAAGCGCGAACGCAGCTCATCATAGGCCACGGCATCATCGGTGTAGACCTTGGAACCGTACTTCACCTGTTTCATAATCTCCGCTTGTAGGGTCTCGCGCTTGACGTTCGGAACCACCTTGGCGCGAACCTTGCGAAGATCGCGGTCTAGGATTCCCATAACCACAGTCTTGCCAGAAGCGCCACCCTTGGCTTCATAGCGGACTTTCTTGTCCTTGTGCATGTTCTGCTTTTTGCCGCCGACGAAAGTTTCATCGGTTTCGACTTCGGTATCGGGACCGCCCAGCTTGTAGCCAGCGTGCTGCTCTTTGATGGCAAGACGAATACGGTGCAGCATGAACCACGCTGATTTTTGGGTGACCTTCAGGGCGCGGTGAATCTCCCAAGACGCAACACCGTTCTTAGAGTTAACGATCATCCACATCGCGGTGAGCCATTTGTCCAAACCAATAGGAGAATCCTCGAAGATCGTTCCTGTCTTGAGCGTGAACTGAGGGGCGGCGTGCTTCTCACGGCAGTGCCAGCGGTTATACTTTTCGAGGAAAAGCACGTTCTTGCTCTGACAGCGCGGGCAGATCACGCCATCCATCCAGCGACGGGCCACAAGGTATTCGCGGCAGTTGACCGGATTTGAAAAGTACAGAATCGCTTCTTGTAGGCTCTTCGGTTCCATGCTCAAATCTTAGCGAAAAGCGCCTATTTTGTCAAGTATATTATTGCCGTTAGAGAGAAAATCCCGCAAAATCTTTGGGTTTAAAGGACTTATAGGTAAAATATTACGGAATAAGGACTTAGCCGCGATTTGTGCTTTGCCTGGATGTCAAAGAACGCCCAAAACGAGATTTGGCCGGCCTCAGTGGCCGTTTTGGGAGACGGGCGGATTTCGATCTGCCCTAAGTCAGGCGTCATTATCGCGCATGGCGGGTTGGATGTCTGTGATGCGCGTCACAGATGATTTGTGATGAAAAAGGGAGGCTTGCGTTCGCCTGACATTCGCTTCGAGATAAATCTAAAGAACGCTCGTAAGTATAAGAAACAAAAGCGAACATAAACGGGATCGATTGTGCAGTTGACGCAAGGATTGCACGCGGATTACCATTCCGGCCATGCCACCATCCAAGGAAACCAAATTCGGCTACGGGTTCTTGCTTGTGGGGACTGGCGTGCCATTTCTAATTGAAAGGTTGCTGGGCCCTTCGTGGGCAATCGGGGTAGCCATAAGCTGTACGGCTATCGGCGTATGGCTGCTTTTTGCCGGACATACCCACAAAGAGCGCACCGGCAGAGTATCGCCTGCTGGGATTGTCTTTGCCGTTCTTTTGGTGCTAGCGACCGCTGTATCAATAGTACGGCTCCATCGTTCCGATAAGGATGGCGCAAGCCAAGATCATTTTGCACCTAGCAACCTTTCGTCCAGAGAAGAATTGAAGTCCACTCCGGCTCGGCAATCTCCTCAGAGTTTTTTCGCTAGTTGCTAGGCGGCTTTGATAGGTTCCGTGTATTCGATGGTTCGTGTGGAGCGGACACTTTTGTCCGCTGCCTTTGACGTTGAGGTTGATTTTGACGTTGATCCTAAAATCAAAACCAACCCCAAGATCAAAAGCAGCGGACAAGAGTGTCCGCTCCACACGGCGGCAAGGGCAAAATTCCCCGCAACTCGCAAAAATACCTCATTACCACGGTAACTTTCCTCGGACGCGCGACTGCCTTCAACATGGCAGCAAGGGTTTCCTTGCCTGGGGCACGATGCTGGACGATCGGAAACACACAATTGGAAGTAATGGAAGATGAGTAAGATCGCCAAGGAAAGCATCCTGCTGCTGTCGTTGTTTCTGATTGCGGCTACGGTGCAATTTTTCGCGCAGTCGCTGCCCATGGCGCTCTGCTTTTACTTTTTGCCGACCTTGTATTCGGCTTACTATTTCGGACGCCGGCATGCTACTCTCACCGCCTTCGCCTGCGTATTCCTCGTCTTTCTGCTGGACTTTCTGAACAACATGATGCCGGGGCACCGGGTGGTGTCGTTGCCGGACGAGCGGCTGTTTAACTTTGCCATCTGGGCGGGGATTCTGGCGGTGACCGGCTACGCGATGGGCACGCTTTACGAGCGGAAACAGGCGATGACCACCGACATACGGGAAAGTTTCAGCGGTCTGCTGCTGGTGATGCAGCACTTCGTCGACAAAGAAACGCTGGGGGAAAGTGAAAACCAGCGGGTGGTGGAGATTGCGACCAGAATTGCGGATGCGATGGCGCTTGGTTCGGATCGAATCGATTTGCTCCGATCGGCAGTGGTGCTGCGGGATCTGAGCAATCTCGGCATCAGCAATGACATGCTCTACAAGGCGGCCGATATGAGCCGCGAGGAAGTGGTCGCGAGTTTCCGCAAGCCGCGCAGTGCTCAGGCGCGCATGCAGGCGGCCGGCAGTTCGCTGCGGCGAGTGATTCCGATTATCGTCGCGCAGGAGATTGTGCGGGAGCAGGGAGCGCGGTCGGTCAACGTTCCGATCGAAGCTCACATTCTGGTGGTGGCGGATGCCTATCAGAAGTTGATCAGCGAGGTCGACGGCAACCCTCTGCCGCGTGACCAGGCCGAGCGGCGAATTCTGGCGGGAGCGGGACAGAAATTCCACAGCGGCGTCGTGGATGCCTTCGCCAAAACCGGTGCCGGGCGAGTTTTGGTGGGAAAGTAAATTGCGGTTCATCCACACAGAGTAGAAATCAGATGGGTGCGGTGGTGGGACGCACACGTCTAGCAGTTACGAAAACTACGGACCCATGGTGCATAGTTCCGTGTTGGTCCCTTCTCGAAAAGCGCGAGAAGGGGCGCACCCAGCGGGGAATTCTGGAGCGCGGTTTCAGCCAGTTTTTCGGAGTTCCTGCCACATCGCCACCACTCTGGTCTTCAATTCGGAGGTCAGAGTTTCATACGCGGCGTCTCTGGCCTGATCGAGCGGCGGAGGTTGAATCGGCTTGCCGAACGTCAGCTGCAGATTCGCGAACTTCGGATACTTCTTATGACGCGGCCAGGCCTGGTAGAAACCTTCGATGGCAACCGGGAAAATCGGGGCTTGCGCGTGCACCGAAAGAATCGCGGCGCCCTTGCGGAAGATGGTCGGGTTGCCGTCGTTGGTGCGCTCGCCTTCCGGATAGAGGATGAGAATGCGTCCGTGAGTGAGGCCGAAAAATCCGGCGCGCATGGCGGGCACGAGGTTCGCGTCGGGATCGAGGACGACCACGCGCAACCATTGCGCCAGCCGTCGCATGAATCCCCGGCCGAAAATTTCGCTGGTGCCCAGCGCGAAGGCCTGGCGAAAGAGCGGCCAGGGCAACGCGCCGGCCATCACCAGCGGATCGATATAGCTCTGGTGATTTGAACAGAGCAAGTAGGGGCCTTTTTCGGGCAGATTTTCGAGCCCGTTCACTTTCAAGTGAAAGCGGCCGAGCGCAAAAAGATAAATCAGGCGCCCCAGAAGAAAAAAGAAGACATCCGCGAAAGTGTGATGGCGGGCGAGCGCGAGCACCTCGGGGTCGGTCACGGGCTCGCTCAGGATTGTGGACCAGGCGGGCATCGCCGCTCCGGCGTGACCTTCGCCGCGATCGGCGCTGGCCAGAACGGCGTCGACGAGGTCACGCACCGAATAAATTTCCGCGAGCTGTGATTCGGGCACATCGCCGCCAAGTTGCTGCTCGAGTCCGGTGAGCAATTCGATGCGCTGCATGGAGTCAAGTCCGAGATCGAGCTCGAGATTGTGGGTGGGGCGAATCGCATCGAGGTGGTTGCGCGAGGACTCGCGCACGATGGCGAGTGCGCGTTTCACGTCGTCACGATCGAGCCATGATTGGTCGTCGGCGGTCAGAGGCTTCTCGGCGCCGATGTCGGAATCGGCAGCGCCGCTTTGTTTCAGCTCTCGAACTTTCTTTTCTATCTGAAAGCGTTTTAACTTGCGGGTGGTGGTGCGCGGCAGGTCGTCCTGCCAGATGTCGTAGCTTCCCAAACGCTTGGTGGAAGCGATCTTGTGGGATAGCGCTTCAATTTCGAAGCGGACCGCCTCTTTTGAGTTGACGATTTTGCGCTCGCGCAGCAGTTCAAAGTTGGGCACGACCACGGCGTGCAGACGTTCCGAGGTCGGATCTCCGGGACGCGCTTCTAAAGCCATCACGCAAATCTCTTTGACGTAGGGAGCCTGCAGGTAGTGCGCCTGGATTTCTTCGGGATAAACATTCTTCCCATTGGCGAGCACGATGACTTCCTTACGCCGCCCGGTGATAAACAGATTGCCACGGGAATCGAAATAGCCGAGATCGCCAGTGTAGAGCCAGCCGTCGCGCAGGACTTCGGCCGTGGCTTCGGGGCGATTCCAATATCCCTTCATGACGATCGCGCCTCGAATCGCAATCTCACCTGCCGGCGGCGCGCCATCTTCCACCGGCTTCAAGTCCACAATCTTCGCTTCGACTCCGGGAAAAGGCTTTCCGACCGAGCCAAATACAACGTCCCCGGGACGATTTAGAAAGGCGCCGCCGGTGGTTTCGGTCAGGCCGTAGGCGTTCAGAACGTCGATGCCGAATGAGTAAAAATCGCGCGCAATGGCGGGATCGAATCGCGAACCTCCGGTGATCAGATAGCGCATGCGGGCGCCGAGGGTGGCGTGAATCTTTCCAAAGAAGACTTTACCCGCGTTGACTCCGACTCGCCGCAAGCCACGGTTGAACGCCATCAGGGTGCGCACCAGTCGCGGAGTCAACTTGCCGCGCTTGCCGAGTTCTTTGAAAATGCGTTCGTGAATCAGGTAGAAAAACTGGGGAACGACGCAGAACACGGTGATATCGCGCTCCTGCAAGGCGCGCAGCAATTCGGTGGTGTTCAGCGTTTCCAGATATACGACACGCGCACCATTGAATAACGGCAGGAAGAGATTCGCCATCTGGGCGAGGACATGAAACATGGGGAGTATTCCGAGCAGGGCATCCTCGGGACCGATCTCGAGTACCCGGAACACGGAATTCGCTTCGCCGACAAGATTGGCATGGGTGAGCATGACGCCCTTGGGATCGGCTGTGGTGCCGGAGGTATAGAGGAGAGCCGCGAGGTCGTCATCGGCGGGAACGACAGGCTGAAAGCCAGCAGAACCGGCGGCGAAGATGGAATCGAGGTCATGGTCGGGGTTATGGTCGAGGGTCGGTTCGCGCGCTCCAGCCGGCGTGAGATCCCGTTCGGCTGCCGTTGATGTCATCACCAGGCCTACGTCGATACCGTCGACGGCTTGCACGGCCACGGGAAGATGCTTCACATCGCAAAACAGAACGGAAGCTCCACTGTCGACTAACAGCTTCTTTACCTGGTCGGCATGAAAGGCTGTGTCGAGCGGAACGGCCGTCCTGCCGGCGGCGATGATCCCTAAATACGCCGCCACCCACCGCGGATGGTTCGCCGCCAGAATCGCCACTCGCGCGTCCCTTGGAACCCGGGTTGAGAGCCAGTGCGCCACGCTCTCTGACATGGAGGTCAATTCCGCGAAGGTGACACGCTCCACCGTCTGTTGCCGCTGAATTTCAAGAGCAATGTTATGCGGGAACTTGCGGGCGGATTCCTGAAACCGCTGGTAGAAGGCGGGCATGGGTCTTAAGACCGGAATGATACAGGGAAGGGCAAATGAAGCCAATTTTCCGTCGACTGACGACGGAACGCGCAGACCGCGATTCCCCCGAGTGGGACAACCTAGTTGATGTGTGCACGGCTATCGTGTACACTATTTTCGTGTGCCCAGGAACCCCGAGAGCGCTATGTGCGTTCACGCGCGACGAAATGAAAGAGCGATAGATCCATATGAAGAACATCACATTTAGCGCCGACGAATCCGCTATTGAACGTGCTCGTGAGGTGGCTCGCGGCGAGCACCGGAACCTGATTGATGCTTTCCGCGAATGGCTCATTCAGTACGGGTCCCGCCGCGTGAGCGCTGCCGAGGTGACGGAGCTTTATAGCAGCCTCCGTCATGTGAACGCAGGCCGCAAGTTTACGCGCGACGAGATGAATGAACGCTAAATACTTCCTCGACACAAACATCTTCGTCTATTCGCTCGATCCGGCTGATCCCCGCAAAGCTCGGAGGGCCGAGGGGTTGGTCACACGCGGGGTCGATTCCGGGTTGGGGGTAATCAGCTACCAGGTCGTACAGGAGTTCATGAATGTGAGCCTGCGGCAGTTCCAGGCCACGATGACGGCGATTGAGCTGGAGCTATATTTTTTCAAGGTCTTGCTACCGATGATGACCGTTCCGTCATCGTCTGGATTGTTTCTGGAAGCGCTACGACTGCAGAAGGCGAACCAGATTGCGTGGTACGACTCCCTGATCGTAGCGGCTGCTGTACAGGGCGGTTGCGGGATTCTCTACAGCGAAGATTTGCAACATGGCCGCCGCTTCGGCGACCTGATTATTCAAAATCCGTTTCTTTAGCCATGATGGCCACTGGCGTAACTTGTGATGTCCGTCCTTCGCCGTTCTCCTGCATCTAATGTGCTAGGCTTTTACTCATAGGTTAGGACGCGTGTCCTCTGAAGGATTTCCTTTTTGATTAATACTTTGCTGGGTAAGGTTTTCGGGACGAAGAACGAGCGGGAGATTAAGCGCCTGCAGCCCCGGGTTGCGGTTATCAACGCGCTCGAGCCGGAGATGCAGAAGCTCTCTGATGACCAACTCCGCGCCAAGACGGCGGAGTTCCGCGCCCGTATTCAGGAGCGCCTCAGTTCCATTGCCGATGAACCGGTCGGGGATGATCCGGATCGTCCGGATGTTCCTCTGCAGAATTCCGACCGGCAGAAGGAAATCGAAGCGGAGCGTAGCGCGGTAATCAAGGTCGTTCTCGACGAATTGCTCGATGAAGCGTTTGCGGTTGTCCGCGAAGCGGGACGGCGCGTGCTCAACATGCGGCATTTTGACGTGCAGTTGATCGGCGGCATGGTGCTGCACGAAGGTACGATCGCGGAGATGAAGACTGGCGAGGGCAAAACCCTGGTCGCCACGCTTCCGGTGTATCTGAACGCGCTGAGCGGACGCGGCGTCCACGTCGTGACCGTCAATGATTACCTGGCTAAGCGCGACTCCGAATGGATGGGAAAACTGTACAGCTTTCTCGGCCTGACGGTGGGCGTGATTGTGCACGACCTTGATGACGAGCAACGCCGCGCCGCTTACGCGGCCGACGTGACCTATGGCACGAACAACGAATTCGGTTTCGACTATCTGCGCGACAACATGAAGTTCGATTTGCGGGACTGCGTGCAGCGCATGCACAACTTCGCGATTGTCGACGAGGTCGATTCCATCCTGATCGACGAAGCCCGGACCCCGCTTATCATTTCGGGCGCGAGTGAAGAGTCCACCGACAAGTATTACAAGGTAAATCGGATTATCCCCAAGCTTGAAAAGGGTGAAGAAATCGATACCGCGCCGGGCGAGCCGAAGATCATGACCGGGGATTACGTGGTGGATGAAAAGCACCGCAACGTAACGGTCAGCGACGACGGCTGGGAAAAAGTCGAAAAGCTGCTCGGCATCGGGAACATTGCGGATCCGGAAAACTGGGCGTTGAAGCATCACGTGGAGACCGCCGTTAAAGCGCACGCGCTTTACAAGAAGGACGTCGAGTATGTGGTCAAAGACGGCGAAGTGATCATTGTGGATGAATTCACCGGACGCCTGATGCCGGGGCGGCGCTGGTCCGACGGGCTGCATCAGTCGATAGAGGCCAAGGAGAATGTGAAGATTGAGCGCGAGAATCAAACCCTCGCCACGATCACGTTCCAGAATTATTTCCGCATGTACAAAAAGCTGGCCGGTATGACGGGAACAGCGGAAACGGAAGCTCCGGAATTCGACAAGATTTACAGGCTTGAAGTCATCGTCATTCCGACCAATCGCACTCTGTTACGCAAAGAGAATCCGGACATTGTCTATCGCACGGAAAAAGAAAAATATTTCGCGGCCGCGGACGAGATCCAAAGGCTGCACGACAGCGATCAACCTGTCCTGGTCGGCACCACCTCGATTGAAAAGTCCGAGCGCCTTTCGGAATTGCTGAAGAAGAAGGGAATCAAGCACGTCGTCCTGAACGCGAAGTATCACGAGCGCGAAGCGGAGATTGTGGCGCAGGCGGGACGCAAGAGCATGGTCACCATCGCCACCAACATGGCTGGCCGCGGGACCGATATTCTGCTCGGCGGTAACGCCGAATTCATGGCCAAGCAGGAATGCGTGAAGAAGGGAATCGCGCAGCCGATCCGCGCCGCGCAAGGCAAGATTGAAGCCGAGGTTGACGATCCCAACCGCACCGTGTGGTACTACGCCGGGAATGAGTATGCGGTGCCGACCGATCAGTGGAACGAGATCTTTACGCGTTACAAAGCCGACACCGATCGGGAACATCAGGAAGTGATCGAGGCGGGCGGGTTGCATATTTTCGGCACCGAGCGGCATGAAGCGCGCCGCATCGACAATCAGCTCCGCGGACGTGCCGGCCGCCAGGGCGATCCTGGTTCGTCGCGATTTTATCTGTCGCTCGAAGACGATCTGATGCGGATCTTCGCCAAGGAATGGGTCTCAAACCTGCTGCAACGCCTCGGAATGGAAGAAGGGGTTCCGATCGAATCGCGCATGATCACGCGCCGCATTGAGGTTGCGCAGAAAGCGGTCGAAGGGCAGAACTTCGAAGCTCGCAAACATCTGCTCGAATATGACGACGTCATGAACAAACAGCGGGAAGCGGTTTATGGCCTGCGCCGCCGTCTGCTCGAAGGTCTCGACCAGAAAGATCTCATCATCGAGGATTACGTCTCCGGGATTCTCGGCGACATTCTCGAGCGGCACTGCCCGCCGAAAGAGCACGAAGCCAACTGGGACCTCAAAGCTCTGAAGGACGCAATCTTCACGCGCTTCGGGGTTGATATCTATGCTGAAGGTCTTAAGCCGGAGGAGATGAACCGCCAGGAAATGGGCGACGCCATCTTTGCCAAGCTCAAGGAGCGCTATGACTCGAAGGAGGCGCTGATTGGCGCCGAGGCCATGCGCTATCACGAGCGCATGATCATGCTGAGCGTGATCGACGCGCAATGGAAAGACCACCTGCTCTCGATGGATCACCTGAAAGAGGGCATCGGCCTGCGCGGCTACGGACAGCACGATCCGCTGGTGGAGTACAAGCGCGAGTCCTTCGACATGTTCGAAGAAATGATGCAGCGCTTTCAGGAGGAAACGGTTCGCTATCTGTACCTGATGCAGATCATGGAACGTCCGCCGGACTCGGGCGTGCGGCCGGGCGGCGGCCCGCCTGCGGGTAGTTCCAACGAACTTTCCGGCCAGGCGCCCGATGTCGGCGTGCCTTCGGTCATCACCGGCGGTCGGGGCGGGAATGGGCGGCCGCCGCGGCAGGTCGCCACCTCGGTGGACGAAATCGAGGAAGCTTTCCAGCGCAAAAAGAAGCGGGAACTGGAACAGGCCCGCATGGCTGGAGCCGGCGACATGCAAGTGCAACAGGTGGTGCGCTCAGGGGATAAAGTGGGGCGCAACGATCCTTGCCCCTGCGGCAGCGGCAAGAAGTACAAGAAGTGTTGCGGCGCAAGTTCGTAGAATATCAGCGCCGGGGCGCGGAATGCGCCTTGTGGAGCGCGCGGAACGTCATCTCCTTTGCCTCGCTTCGATTCGCGCGTTTCCATGCGAAAAACAGCTCCGCATAAGTTTGTGTGATGTAGTGCGCGGGCGTGATGCCGAGCGCGCGCGCTGTGCGGTCGATCCAACGCGGCGGTCCTTCGATTTCGCCGAAGTTCCCAATCGGAGTTTCATCCAGCACAACATGGCCTGAGCCGTCGCTCCACTCGGCGCGATATTTTTCATAGCGAAATGTGGGTGCGAAACCTAGCGCGCGCAGAATGGCATCCATCTGCGGACCGTTATCCACACACGTTTCAAGTTCGACCCGCGCTTTGTGGCGACCCGTTTTTCCTTTTGCCTTGTGCGTCAGCACCCAGGTTTCGCCGTATTTGCGCAGGCGCAGCAGTTCGCCTCGCTTGCGCAGTTTCTGTCCGGGGAGATCGTAGAGGGAATTCATTTCGTGGGTGGAGCGGGTCTGCTGCTTGAAGCCTGCTTGCTTCAGAGCTCGGGCTAGCGCGCGCGGGTGCTCGATTCGAAATTTGATTTCGATTTCTTTCGGCATGGTGAAAGTTTAACCGCCGAGACGCCGAGAACGCGGAGAAAAAGTTGGAAGGTAATATTTGGACAAGTTCTTAAGGAGTATTTCTCAGCGCTCGGCCTTTCGACGCTAAGAACGATTAGGATTTGGGCTCAACCTCGGACTCCGGCTGCTGGCGATGGAACCAGCTCATGTGGGGCAGATCGCGCTCCACTTTTCGGCGTTTCGCGATCAGTTCCGCGGTGATTGATACGGCAATTTCTTCGGGCGTGATGGCGCCAATATCGAGTCCGACTGGGGCGTGTACGCGGTCAAACAAATGGGCCGGCACGCCTTCCTGCTGCAATTCTTTGAAGATAGTGATGGTCTTTCGCTTCGAACCGATCATCCCGACGTAGCGTGCGGGAGTCTGTACGGCCCAACGCAACATGCGCATGTCGTCGCGGTGTCCGCGCGTGACAATAACGATGTAAGAAGACTCGCTGGGCGCGAGCTGCGCGGCGGCCTTGTCGAAATCTTCGGCGATCACCTGCTGCGCTTCCGGGAAGCGTTCACGATTTGCGTAGGCTTCGCGATCATCCACGATCGTGACGTCGAATCCGGCGATTCGCGCAACTTTGTAAAGGCTTCTCGCCACGTGACCTGCGCCAAAAATATAAAGATCGGCTGGAGGCAAAACCGGTTCCACGAAAATCTCGAGGGTTCCGCCACAGACGAGACCGGTGTCGTATTTGGGATCCTGATTGAGATCAAAGGTCAGGGTGCGCGGTCTTTCGGATTCCATCACCTCGCGCGCGGCCTGCCAAACCTCGGCCTCCACGCAGCCGCCGCCGATGGTTCCGACGATCGAGCCATCGTCGCGGACCAGCATCTTCGCCGTTTTGAAAGAGGGAATCGATCCGCGCACATTGACGATGGTCGCCACGGCTCCGCGGCGTCCGTCTTTTCGGAGGCGGACGATTTCCTCGTAGAGGTCCATGAGTCGATTATGGTTGGCGGAGGCGGGAAGGTCAAACGTTGGTGGGGTACGCGCTCCCAGACGCGGCAAGCCGCGTCTCTAAGGCACATTTTCACGAGGGTAGACGGGCGAGGGCGCCCTTCTCTCCACTGTGCTCTTTGGAGATGGGTTCCTTCTTTTATTTAGGTGTTGGTTTTAGGGTGTTGGTTTTGTACCCCCCCGATTCGCGCTAAAATATTGGGATTAAAAGACTTAACTCTAAGACATCCCTTCTAAAGGACTTAGCTGTTTTTCTTCTCATCTCGATTTCAAAGAACTGGTAACTATTTCGCTGGCCGTCTCTGGAGAAGGGCACAGCTTTCCTATTTTAAGCAGAGGACATTGTCACACTGTGCGGGGGCGGTGTCTGTGATGGCGCGCACAGGTATATGTGATGAATAAGTTCAGGATGGAGATCTGGCCATTCGCCGCTTGACCAATCCCTTGATGCGAGCTTCGTGATGGCCCCTTCTCGAAAAGCGCGAGAAGGGGCGCACCCCCGGCGTACCCGGCAGTCTTGCTACTCCCAGACGCGGCGAGCCGCGTCTCTACCGCACCATTTCACACGGGTGGACGGGCGAGGGGGGCGCCCGTCCCCACACGAGCGCGCGTCTCTCCACCGCACCTTTTGAAGCAGAACTGAGGCGGCTTGTGCTAGCTTGTAGGGTTCAAATTTCCGTTGTCGTGCTTCAGGAGCCCCATGAAAGCCGTTCGCATTCATCAGTTCGGTGGACCCGAAGTCCTCACTTACGAAGACATCCCCGATCCCAGGCCGCGAAAAGATCAAGTCCTCATACGGGTGCGAGCTTGCGCGCTGAACCATCTTGACATCTGGGTGCGTAAAGGCCTGCCGGGGATCAACCTGCCGCACATTCCGGGCAGCGACATCGCGGGCGAAATTGTCGAAGTGGGAGAGTACGTCACCGATCTCAAGCCGGGACAGCGGGTGCTGGTCGCGCCCATGCATTTCTGCAATCACTGCGCGAAGTGCGTCGCCGGCCTGCAGAACCAGTGCCGCCAGTTCACCGTGCTCGGCAACGGCGTGGACGGCGGCGACTGCGAACTGATTGCGGTGCCCGTGGTGAGCGTCATCCCCATCCCCGACTCGCTCGATTTCAATGAAGCCGCCAGCGTTCCACTGGTGTTTGTGACGGCGTGGCACATGCTTACGGGGCGGGCTGCGATCCGGCCCGGGCAGACCGTGCTGGTGCTGGGCGCGAACTCAGGAGTGGGAATTGCCGCTATCCAAATCGCGAAACTGTTTCACGCGCGCGTGATCGCGACCGCCGGCGACGAGCGCAAAATGGAGCGCGCCCGCGAACTCGGCGCCGATTTTGTCATCAACCATTACGAGCAAAAGATCTTTCAGGAAGTCCGCAAGATCACAAACTTCGAAGGCGTCGACATCGTCATTGAACACGTTGGGCCTGCTACCTGGGAAGAGAGCATGCGCTCGCTCAAACCCGGCGGCACGCTCGTGACCTGCGGTGCGACCACTGGACCGAAAGTCGAACTCGATCTACGGTTTCTGTTCTCGCGCCAACTCTCATTGCTGGGGTCGTATATGGGGACGATGAGCGAACTGCATGAAGTGCTCGGGCACGTGTTCGCCGGACGGCTGAAGCCGGTCATCGACCATACGTTCGCCTTGAAAGATGTCCGTGCCGCCCACGAGTACATGGAGAAGAGCCAGATGTTCGGCAAAATTGTGCTGAACCCGTAGGCGCGGCGAGCTCCCGTTCAGCCACGGAACCCACAACCACCAAGGGCACGAAGGATCACGAAGGATTGTGTTGGTCGGTGGGCGATTACTTCGTCACAATATGCGACCAGCTCAGGGTGCGACTAGAGCCAGCGTGGGCGCACCGCCGACTTTGAGGACGCGAACCTGGCGCATCTTCACGGTGTCTATCACTAGAATGGTGTGCTTCTGCGGAGCCATCGCATAGAGTATCGCGCCGTCGTTCCCGGTCACGGCACTCCAGAATTGCATCGTGGTCTTGATGGTGCCGAGCTTCTGCCAACTGCTGGTGTCGAGCACGCGGAACTCGCCAGCGGTCGCATTATCGGGACGCAGATTCGGAGGCCGGCCGTAGTCCAGATAAAAGCGGTTTTCGTAGTTGTGGTCGTAATCCCTGTTGTACCCGAGATAGACTCTGCTGCCATCGGGGGAGATCGGCCAAGCGGCAGGAGGAACCCGGTTGGGAAGATCGAAATGCGCTAAGGCTTCGTTAAATCCCTGGGTGGCAACATTCATCTTAAGAACGGCGCCGTCACCACGAATGATGGCGATATCTTGAGTGCCGGGAGGCTCAATCGCCTCGGCAACACCGATCCGCCTTTCCCACGGCGGTACGACGTCCTGATTTTGGAGCTCCTTGGAGTCGGCGTCCACACGAATGAGCCGGATCCTATTCGTTCTCGGACACAGAAACTCGAACTGATCCGCAGTCTGGTGGGAGATGAAACGGCCGGGTCCGCAGTTCCCCAAGTGCACGGTTCTGGGCAGAAAGCTGCCAGTCCGCGTGTCGAAGGTGGCAAGCAAGAATGAATCTGCGTCCGCTGATTTGGGCGTGTCCAGCAGGATTCGGAGCACCGACCCGTCGCCGGAAACCGCCATGGTTGAAAATGATGGCAGCACATTGGCCACTTCGCGATCCTCAATCGCGCTCCTCTGGAGGACCACGCCTTGGGCGGTATCGATCACCGCGAGTTCGCTTGAATCACCTTCCGTTATTGACGCAAGATAGAGGCGGGTGCCATCCGGCGAGAGCGCAAAATCAGCATTGTCGCCGGTGCGAACGCTACCCATCACTTTGGCGGCTTCGGGATCGAGCAGCCAGACACGACCTCCCGGTCCGCCCGCGTCGGGTTTGGGATCCAGCACATACAGCCAACCCGGCTGGGGCTTGGCCCAGTTTTCAACTTCAATGTTCGAGGTGCTGGAGGGAGGGGCCTGCGCTGATTTGCTGACTTGCGCCAGTGCGGGGCTCGCCGCGAAACTCAGCAGCACTAAGCAGAGGGAAAGGAGACAAAACAAGCGCGGCCGGAGATTTGCGTTCATAGGTTGCCCCCGGGAATTAACGACTTGGGCCCTAACGCGGCGATCATACGCCTCTCCTGGCGTTGCGGCGCAATTCGCCAAGGGCAGTTTCACCTTGGACTCCTTGATGAAAAGCTCGCGTGCGACGGGAGAAAAAATTCGGTTGTGGCCCCCTTCGAAAAGGGACGAGCTACGGTTACGATTGCGGCGGGCAAACAGCAGGTCCTTCGCTTCGCTCAGGATGACAATGTGTTTTTAGTCAGGATGACGACCAAACTGAGCCGTTACCAGAAAATCCTTCCCGATGCGCACTCGGCGTCTCTGCGGTTAGAATGGATTTATGGCGCAAGAGCTCAGTTTCGGCCCCTATGTTGATATCGAAAATGGCAAGAAGGTAGTCAAGGAACTCGTCTACGGAGACGGTGTGCCCGAAGGTATCGTCATGACCACGCTCGACTCGACCGTTAACTGGATGCGCAAGAATTCCATCTGGCCAATGACGTTTGGCCTGGCTTGCTGCGCTATTGAAATGATGTCGATGGGCGCGTCGCGCTTCGATATTGCACGCTTCGGAGCCGAGGTGTTCCGGCCGTCGCCGCGCCAGTCGGACCTGATGATTATCGCCGGCCGCGTCTCCAACAAAATGGCTCCCGTGATTCGTCAGCTCTGGGAGCAGATGCCGGAACCGAAGTGGGTCATTTCGATGGGAGCGTGCGCGACTTCCGGCGGCGTTTTCAATAATTACGCGCTGGTGCAGAGCGTGAATCAGGTTATTCCCGTGGATATCTATGTTCCGGGTTGCCCGCCGCGTCCCGAGCAGTTGATTTATGCGATCACACTATTGCAGGACAAAATTATGATTGAACGCGGCACGGTGAAGAAGGCGCTGAATCTGGTTCCGGCGGGCGAGTAGCGAGCTTCTTTCTTACTGCTTCATTCTCATTGTTTCATTCTCGTAGCCATCTGCCGTTCCGGCGGCGTCATCTGGTTCCATATCGCGTTCAAGTCTTTTTCCAGGATCTGGTTATTGGGATCGACCTGGAGAGCCATCGCAAACCATAAATACGATGTTGGCAGATCTCGCGCCACGCAGTGGCCGGTGGCGTACATGGTTCCGAATGCGCTTCGGGCTTTGGCACTGGACTTCGCCGAAGCCGCCTTCAGATATTTCACCGCATCGTCACAGTTCTCGGGCGCGCCTCGACCGTAAAGATAGGCCTCACCTTTCCGGAAGTCCGCGTCTCCACTGTCGGGCGGGGCGGGCGCTGGAGGTTTCGGTGCATTGGCCAGGTTCCTGCGCGGCTCGGACTTCTCCGCGCTCTTGTCCCCAAGTGCGACCTTCGGGACCGCCGGTTTCGTCTCGGGCTTGGTGCTCGCGCTTGACTCCGCGGTCTTTGGAGTGGTCTTTGGAGTGGACTCGGGAGTGGGCTCGGAAGCAGCGGTCGCGTTGTCGGATGGCGCTGCCGGAACTCGCGTTGGCGGCGCTACCGCCGGCGATGCGCCAGCATCGGGCGCCGGAGCTACGTCCTGCGGCGCCGGCTTCGTCGATGGCTGGGCCGGAGCATCGGTTGGAACTGTGGCTGGAACTGGGCTGCTTGCAACTGCCGCATCCGGCTTCCGACCCTGCCGCAGGCCGAGATAGTTGTTATATGTCCACCAGCCGGCTGCGCCTAATGCGGCAAGCAGCACTACAAGCAGCAGGATCCGCCGGCCGCCGGTTCTTGGCTGCTCGGGCTCAAGGAAAGAATCCAGGCCGGAGAAGGATCGTTCGCGCAGCGAGTCCCTGCTTGGCTGACTCGGGATCGTCGGATCAAATCTGTGCTGATCGGGACCAATCAGAAATGTGCCAGGTCGATCCAAGGTAGGCCGGTCCAACGCAGGCTGATCCAAGGTAGGCTGATCCAAGCCCAGCATTGAGGGCGCGGCGATGGACGGTACCTGATTTCGCGCGGAGCCGGCAGCCTTTTCTACGACGACCGGCCCCGGCAGTTCCAGTTCGTTTGCTGTCTTTGGCGTGAAAGCTGGCGGGTTCGTTACGGGGACGCCGGCTGACCGACGAGCGTCAAGCAAGGTGCCACACATTCCGCAAAAACGGAAACTGTCCGAATTGTCCTCACCGCACTGCGGGCAGACCACCGTGTCCTCCCGATGTCTTTATCTTTAGTTGGTTATCTTCATCCTACAGTTTAACTCCTGTCAGTACAGTTGGTAGTGGTGCAGTTTGAAAACTGTCGTCCCTCAGCGGCTAAAGCCTTATTCGAAATAGTGCAGTCACCGCAGCGGTGAACCGCTGCGCCACCCAAAATCAAGTGCAGCACTGGCTTTTTCCCCAGTCTGTGAACCCGCGCCCTTTCAAATCAATTCAAACTGCACCACTACCGTACTGTTCATCTCGGTTCATATTAGAATGCAAACGCTCGCTTTGCGCCCATGCCGAAAGTGTCTAAAGTCAAAACTACATCCGCCAGCAAGCGTTTCGAGGCCAGGCTGGAACGTTTGCGGTCGCGTCTGAACTGGATCATTATCCACGTACCGTTCGATGCGGCCAAGGTGTGGGGGTTGCGTGGTCAGATTAAAGTAAGAGGCGAAATCAACGGGAGCGTATTCCGCACTTCGCTGTTTCCGACGAGGGAGGGCCGGCACTTTCTGCTGGTCAACAAGCGGATGCAAAAGGAAGCGCGAGCCGTCGAAGGCAGTGTCGCCCGTTTTCAGATCGAACTCGACAACGAAGAACGGACGGTCACGATTCCCGATGAGCTGAAGCGCATTCTCAAGCATGATCGCGAGCTTCGGGGCTGGTATGACGGGTTGAATTATTCCACCCGCAACGATATCGCCAAGTGGATCACCGAACCTAGAGGAGCGGAAGCCCGGGCGCGGCGCGCGGAACAGATTGCGGAACGCATGCTCAGCGTGATGGAGGCGGAAAGGGAACTGCCGCCCGTTCTGCAATTAGCTTTTTCGCGCCATCCACGCGCCGGCGAAGGCTGGGACGGCATGTCGGCGGCGCGCCGGCGCGGACACCTGTTCGGCATTTATTACTACAGAACTCCAGACGCGCAATCCCGCCGTATCGACAAGATGCTCGATGACGCTACCGCGTTCGCCGACAAAATGAGCGCCAAGAAAAGTAAGCGATGAATCCAAGGCTTGGAAAAGAACTTCTTTATCTTTCCCGCTCCGATGTTGTAGGCGCCGGACTCGGCATGCTAGAGATCATCCGAGCGCTGGAAAATATGTTTCGCGAAAAGGGCGACGGCCGCGTCGAGATGCCGACGACAATCGGTATTCACACCATGCCTGATGCGTTTATCCATGCCATGCCGGCGTCAATTCCGGGGCAAAGGGCAGCCGGAATGAAGTGGGTTGGCGGTTACCCGGACAACAGCAAGCGCGGATTGCCCTACGTCACCGGACTGCTTATCCTCAACGATTTCGAAACCGGTATTCCGGTCGCGCTCATGGATTGCACGTGGATCACCGCACAACGCACCGGGGCTGCCACGGCAGTTGCGGCAAGATGTCTGGCGCGTCCCGAGTCGAGCACGGTCGGGATTCTTGGCTGCGGGGTGCAAGGCCGCAGCAACCTGGAAGCGTTGAGTGTTTTATTCCCCCTGAAAAAGGTTTATGCGTATGACAAGCACGACGATCGCGCCGCGCGTTACGCGCAGGAGATGGGTCGGCAGCTGGGAATCGAGGTTGTCCCGGTGAGCGATCCGAAGCAGGCGGTGGTGGCGAGCGATATTGTCGTCACTGCGGGCACGCTTCTGCGTACTGCACACGCTACAATCCAACCATGCTGGCTTGCGGAAGGAGGGTTTGCGTCGCTGGTGGATTTCGATTCGTACTGGCATCGCGACGCTCTGCATCAAGCCGATAAATTCTGCACGGATGATGTGCCTCAACTTCATCACTATCGCGAGATTGGATATTTTCAGGACATTCCGGCTATCCACGCGGATCTGGGAGAGCTGGTTACGGGTCGCAAGGCTGGCCGGGAGAAACCGGAGGAACGCACGATCGCCTGCAACGTGGGACTCGCGCTCGACGACATCGCCGTGGGGCCTTTGATTTACGCGCGCGCTTTGGAGAAGGGAATTGGAACGTGGCTGCCGCTTTAATGGCGCGTATCGGTTTGACCGCCAGCCGGTTTGCATTGCACAATTCACAATCGCCGCGGATGCGGCCACCATCTTGAGGATGCTTATGAAATTCCGTTTTTCTGCTCTTGTTATTTCCCGAGTTTTTCGAATCATGCTTGCTACTGCAATCGTTCTCGCGATTGTCTCCTCGCTTGCCGCTCAAAATTCGAGCGCTCCGCCGAGTGCCGCGAAGCGAGCCATCACCGAAAAGGATCTTTTCAATTTCGTCTGGATCGGAGATCCACAGGTTTCGCCCGATGGGTCGCATGCCGCCTTTACGCGGGTGGTGACAGACGAGAAGCGCACGGGGTACGAGACTTCCATTTGGATCGTTGCCACTTCCGGTAACGAATCGCCGATGCGGCTTACTAACGGCAAGCATGATGCGCATCCACGCTGGTCGCCGGATGGCAAGCGCTTAGCGTTCGTACGCGGGGGCGAAAAAGACGACAGCGGCAAGCCTCGTCCTTCGCAAATTGCGATTCTGCCGCTGGCTGGCGGCGAAGCCCACATTATTACCGATCTGCCGAAAGGCGCGGCCAGTCCGGTGTGGTCGCCGGATGGCAAGCGCATCGCTTTCTCGAGCACGACTACTCAGGAGGATATCGAGAAAGAGCAGCGCAAGAAGAAGGACGAGAAAGCGAACGGCGCGAATGCCAAGGACTCCGCCTCCGCAGGCAGTCCCGCGGCATCGGGGGCTGACAGCGACAGCGAGCGCGAATCCGACATCCACATCATTACCCGTGCCGTTTATCGCGACAATGACGAGGGGTATATCGATTTCAAGAGGCACGACCACATCTGGGTGATTGACGTTCCGACGACATCCGATGAAGCGGCCAAGCCGCAGCAACTTACCAGCGGTGAGTACGATGAGGGCAACGTTCTGTGGGCGAACGACGGTTCGCGTATCTACTTCCTGACCAGTCATGTTGACGAGCCGTATTACGAGACGGGCAGCACGGATATTTATTCAATTGCGGCTTCGCCCGCAACTTCGGCCGCATCTTCGGCCACGACGACACCGGAAAAACTGGCGACAGTTCCGATGGACATCTTTAATCTCGCGCTCAGCCCTGACGGGCGGCGCGTTGCCTTCCATGGTTCCGTAACCCAGCCCGTGCGTTCCTACTCACAGCCTAATCTCTGGATCATGGACCTCACTCCGAACGCACAGCCGCGCAATCTCACCGCGAGCTACGACTTCGATATGGGCAGTGCGGTGGGCGGCGACAATGTGGCCCCGCGCGGGGGTGGGCGGCCTGCACTCTGCTGGTCGCCGGATGGGCGCTGGATTTTCGACATGGTGGAGAAGCACGGACACACGCCGCTGGTCCGTGTAGACGCGCAAACGGGCGCGGTTACTGAAATCACTCACGGCGATCAGGCCGTACTCGGTTTCTCCATTACGCCCGACGCGCGCACGACCGTTGCCCTGGTCTCTACGCCGGTCATGATTGGCGACCTGTTCACCGTGTCGATGGACGAGAGCCAGAACGGGGCGCAAACGCGTATCACCGACGCGAACAAGACGCTGTGGTCTCAGCTGAATCTCACCGCGCCGGATGAAATCAATTACAAGAGTTTCGACGGCCTGCCTATTCAAGGATGGATCCAGAAGCCGCCCGACTTCGATCCGAGCAAAAAATATCCGATGATCCTCAACATTCATGGCGGGCCGCACACCGCCTATGGCTGGGTCTTCGATCACGAGTTTCAATTTATGGCGGCGAAGGGCTACGTGGTGCTTTACATCAACCCGCGCGGCTCAACCAGCTACGGACAGGATTTCGGCAACATCATTCAGTATCACTATCCGGGGGATGACTACCGCGACCTGATGGTAGGAGTGGATGAAGTGCTCAAGCGTGACTATGTCGATCCCAAGAAGCTTGGCGTTACAGGTGGAAGCGGCGGCGGCGTGCTCACCGATTGGACGGTTACGCAGACCGATCGCTTTGCCGCTGCCGTGTCGCAGCGCGACATCTCGAACTGGGCCTCGTGGTGGTACACCGCCGATTTCACGTTGTTCCAGCCGAGATGGTTCAAGTTGCCTCCATTTCAGGATCCGAAGGATTATGCCAACCGCTCCGCGATTACGTTTGTCGAGAAAATCCACACGCCCATGATGTTCATTCTGGGGCAGGCCGACTACCGCACGCCGCAGGATTCGGGTGGAGAGCAGCTGTTCCGCGCGCTCAAGTTTCTGAAGCGTCCGACCGCCATGGTCGTTTTTCCGCGCGAGACGCATGAGTTGTCGCGCTCCGGCGAGCCGTGGCATCGCATTGAGCGTCTCGACAATATTGTTGGATGGTTCGATAAATGGCTGATGGGCGTGCCTCATCCGGAGTATGAGGTGAGGCCGGAAACCCCGGGGACAAAAGCTGCCGGGCGCTAAGGCAGGCTTCCCGCAAGGCATACAGGAGCTTGCGGGAAAAGTCGTTTCTGAGCGAAAGCCACGCCCTCAGCGGCTAAAGCCTTATTCGAAATATTGCAGTTACCGCAGCGGTGAACCGCTGCGCCGCCCAAAATCAAACCCAACCGCGCTAACTCCAAGGCGGACTCAGTCGTCCCTCCGGGACTCGATCCTCCCTGGCGCCTCCTGACCCGGCGCTGAAGCGCCGGGCTATTGTCGGTGGTCCCTCCGGCACTTCACTTGTTTGTTCAACATCTCCCAGCGGTGAACCGCTGCGCCACCCAAAATCAAGTGCAACACCGACTTTTTCCGCAGCCTGATACAGGCCGTTTACCTTCAAGGCAACCCGTCGAAACTCGGCGCTGCGGCAGCGTAGTTATGCACTACTCTGTCTGCTGCCGAGCGCGAGCCCATGCGTGCGCGGGCAAACTGACCAAATCTTTACTGACGAAGTCTTTACCGACCAGGTCTTTCAGGAGATGTCCCTTTATGAGCCGAGCTATATCCCCTTCTGTATCCGAAGATGTATGCAAGAAGTTTCTCGGCGTGGTGCTTGCGGGTCTCGTTGTTCTGCTGATGGCCGTTCCGGCGTTCTCGCAATCGGCGAACGGAGTTCGCGGTTTACCAAACTCCCGGATCCTTGGCCCTGAAGATCAGTCCAAGGAGATTGCCGTCACCTTCTGGCTCAACCAGCACGACAAAGCCGGGTTCGACGAACTGGTTCGCCAGATGTACGACCGGGATTCGCCCAACTATCATCATTGGCTCACGCTGAACGAATACAAAACCCGGTTCGCGCCAAGCGCTGCAGATATGGCCGTGGTTCGGAGACATCTGGCGTTGCACAATCTCCGGGTGGTTGCCTCCGACAAACTCAATCACTACGTGACCGCGCGTGGAACCGTGGCTGACGTGCAAAGCGCAACCGGCGTGTGGCTCAACCGGATATCGATGAACGGGCAAGTTCATCGCGTGCCCAGTTCGGAGCCGTTTATTCCGGGCGCCGCCGGCAAGGTCGTAGCTGCCGTCCAAGGACTTGCCGATTTGCACTACAAGAATTATTTGGCGCGCCCGCTCGATCCCGATACCGGACAAGCCGTGCCCATGGTCCCGCTGGCCGAAATTGCGCTGACCCATGTTGCGCCAGCCCAGGTTGGGCCAGCCCAGCAGTTCTTCAACGCGCATTGCCTGAACGGCTGGCAGACAAGGGATTTTGTGACCACTGACGGCGGGCCTTACGCCTTCTACCATGGCAGTCGCTACGGAGCCAACATCAATAGCGGGCCGCCCAATCTGCCTTACTGCGGCTACACGGCTCCGCAGGTGGACGAGGCATATGGCTTGACTTCACTTTACAAAGAGAATCTCGATGGCAGCGGCCAAACCGTCGTCATCGTCGACGCCTACGGTTCCGACACGATTACAAGTGACTCCAATCTGTTCGCTGGGATCAACGGTCTTCTGTCGCTCGGTTCCAATAACTTCTCGATCTATTACCCGGAAGGCGCTACCAGCTGTGGAAGTGACTGCGTGAATGGCAATTGGAATCTGGAGACTACGCTTGATGTCGAGTGGGCGCACTCGGTGGCTCCGGGAGCGGGCATCGCGCTCGTCCTGGCGGCGGACGACTCGCTTTCCAACCTTGACCTCTCGGTGCTCTACGCCATCCAGAGCGGGCTTGGTTCAGTGATCTCCAACGGCTACGGCATTGGCGAGATTGTTCTCGAAACCTACGCGCCGTCCGAACTTAAGGTTGAGAACAACCTTGGCAAGCTGGGAGCTTCGCTTGGCATTTCGGTTAATTTCTCCAGTGGCGACGACGGAGACTTTTCTGGAGCATATGGTGTCACGACTGTTGCCATGCCGGCCGCTGCTCCCTATGCTACCGGCGTCGGCGGCACCAGTTTATTTCTCAATCCCAATCACTCCATAGAATTGCAGACGGGTTGGGGCAACAACGAAACGCGCATCGCGTCAGCCACTCCTAATCCGCCCGTGATCCCTCCCGTCCCGACAGGCTTTATCTTTGGAGCCGGCGGTGGAACGAGCGGTGTCTGGTCGAAGCCTTGGTTCCAGGAGAATTTGCCCGGTAGGCGGCGGCTGGTCCCCGACATCGCGTTTCTGGCGGATCCCTTCACTGGCGTCGAAATTGTGATTACCGAGCCGGGCAGTAAGGAAGCCAGCCTCGGAATTGCCGGCGGAACGAGCCTTGCCTGTCCCATGTTTTCGGCTCTTTGGGCGATCTCCACTCAGGCTGCCGGTACGTGGCTCGGCCAAGCTGCTCCCATTCTTTATTCTCTGCCTGCCGACGCAATTACGGACGTCGTCGCCGCGAACGGGCCGGCCAACGTCACCGGCATCATCCACAGCCCGCCCTATGCGCCCGTCGTCGAGACTGCCGACGAGCTGGCGGCTCCTTTGGGCAACACCACCCAATACGTGAGTATGCTTTTCCAGGGATTCTCGACCCAGTGGGACGTTCTCACCTTCGGGACCGATAGCTCGCTGACCACTGGTCCGGGATGGGACAACGTCACCGGACTAGGCACGCCCAATGGCGCCAACTTCGTGACCGCCGTTGTCGGACTGAAGTGACGAAAACGCAGAGCAGGCCGGAGCATTGCGGGTCCCGCTGTTATGACCAACGTAACTGCGCGCGGAGGGCGCATCTGCTATACTGCTATTAACGCTTTTGCTACGGTTTGCCGTTAAGCGGGGATCCTGTTGGGTCCGCTCCACTTCCGCATTTCCTGCCCGCCGTTTGGTTCCAGCGCCAACTTTAATGCGAGCGGCATGCGAACTCTCGACATGAGACTAACAACACGAGTCTGAGAAATTGACATCAAGCCCCTCCAGAAAGAAAACAATCGAATGACAACATTTACGGAACTGCCCCTGTCTGCTGCCTTGCAGCAGAAGCTGGCGGCAGCTCAATTCATTACTCTCACACCCATCCAGGCGCGAGCCATTACTCCTGCCCTTGAAGGCAAGGACGTGATCGGCACCGCCCAGACTGGCACCGGCAAAACTCTCGCGTTCCTGATTCCGATTATCGAGATGCTGCGCGCGGAGTCGGCGAAGACCGAATCATCGACGAATGGATCGTCCAGAGATGGATCGGCCAAGCACGTGCGCGCACTGGTGCTGTTACCCACGCGTGAACTGGCTATGCAAGTTCACGATCAGTACGAACAACTGCGCGACAAGAAAATGCCGAAGGCGGCGTTGGTGATCGGCGGCGTGTCGGAAAAAGCGCAGATCCAAAGTCTTCGTTCCGGCTGCGAATTTGTAATCGCAACTCCGGGACGTTTGCAGGACTTCATTACCCGCAAGTTCGCCGAGCTGCGTCAAGTGAAAATACTCGTGCTCGACGAAGCCGACCGGATGCTGGATATGGGTTTTCTTCCCGCTATCCGGCGTATCCTGCAAATTCTGCCACAGCGGCGCCAGACACTCTGTTTCTCAGCCACCATGGAGCAATCCGTGGCCTCGCTGGTGAACGACTACACGCGCGAGCCGGTGCGGATCGCGCTCGGTTCAACGCTGAAACCGGCGGAGAGCGTGCAACTGGAAGCTTACGAAGTGCGGCCGTCGGAGAAACTGGATGTATTGCGGCAGTTGCTGTATGCGGAAAAGGGACAGACCCTGATCTTCACGCGCACGAAACGCGGCTCGCAACGGCTGGCCAAGGAACTCGAACGCGATGGCTTCTCAGCCGCTATGATCCACGGCGACCGTACCCAGTCGCAACGGAATGCTGCGTTGAGCGGATTTCAGGAAGGACGCTACCAGGTGCTGGTCGCGACCGATATCGCATCGCGAGGTTTGCATTGTGATGACGTGGCGCACGTGATCAACTACGACCTGCCGAAGATGGCGGAAGACTTCATTCACCGCGTAGGACGTACCGGACGGGCAGGCTTACAGGGTAGAGCGTCGACGCTGGTCACAGGCGTGGAGGTTCTGGAACTGCGCAACATCGAACGCACCTTGAAGCTGCGCATCGAACGCAAGCAGGTGGATGCGGTGGCCAGCGATCAGCCAAAGCGATTTGTCCAGAATACTCTGGCATCGCGGACCTTGACTGCCTTGCCGGGCGAGGTCTTTGTTTAAGAGTCGGCGTGGTTTAAGAGTTTTGCGAGGGAATTGAGATCGGTTTCGCCGGAGCCTTGCGCTCCGGCGAATCTTTCACGACGTTTCGCGCTAGTGATTGACGGCCTTGGTACCGTGTGCGATGGGTAGCTCGATAGGAGCGGTTTCGTCGTCGCCGATGCGGAAGAGTGCGGCCTGCTCGGCAGCGTGTTCGCGCATCTCGGCCAATTCATCTAACTCGTCGACAACGCCACCTTCCGGTTTTTCCTGTTTCCGTTGAGTCTTGCGCTCGTTCTTGTCCCGCTGTTTCTGCTGGCGCGCTTGTTCTTTCTGACGCTTGGTAAAAGTTGATCGGCCTCGTGGCATTCACCATACCTCCGGATTTCTTATTATGACTCGCTCCATAAAGTGTCTGAAGGATAGGCCTAAACTTTCCCTGGAATGAATTAGGATTGCCGCATCCCCCGTATTGTTTCGAGTCTCAATCATAGTATAACCTCCAACCGAGGGGGCGCGCAGAGTGTACTCCATCTTCACGAGCTTGCGGAATGGAAAAACTAATCCCTTTCCGCATTTGCACAAAAGCCAGTCGAAGCCCCGAGAGTGCCGCCCTGTTTGACCACACTTCGCCACGCTGCTATGATTTTTCTGCGGGGTGGAGCAGTCTGGTAGCTCGTTGGGCTCATAACCCAAAGGTCGGTGGTTCAAATCCACCCCCCGCAACCATTTACGGATTTGAGGGACTACAGGCGTAGTCCCCAATTCCAACTCACTGGATCGCGGCTGTTTGGGGCCTCAAATTCTTCAGGGAAACTTCCTTCGCCCTATCCTTCAGGTGCTCTTTGATCGCGGGTGGCAAGACCAGATCTGCTACCCGGCTATTGGCTCGGCGCTTGGTCTTCTCAAATGCTGAGCCGTAGGTATTCATGGTTGTCTTGATGTCTGCGTGCCGCATGAGGCGCTGCTGCACCCCGAGCGGCGTGCCGATATCATCAATCAGCGTTCGATAGGTGTGACGAAAGCTATGCCACCCCACTCCTTGCAACCCGATCTTTTCACCCGCCGGTCGCAAGTAGTCTTTCTGAATGGCATCGCCGTGGACCGGGCGTTTCGTATCCGCATTCGCGAATAGCCAAGCCTCCGGCGTTTCGACACATTGCTTTCGCCAATCCTCCAGAACGGACACTAGCTTGGAATCCAGAAACACTTCGTCCTCTGAAGCTCCGGTTTTTCCGCCGTTCCAGACGTAGCGGCCCACAATAGATCGGGTCAACGTCAGTATCTGCCCCTTCAAATCAAAGTCCTGCCACTGCAATGCCCTGATCTCACTGATACGCAAACCCAGGCACATTGCAATCATGACCATCACTTGAATGTGGTACGGAAGCTCCGCGAGAAGAGCCTGATATTGCTCGACCGTAAGCACAACTTTCTTGCGAACACGTTTCGTCACGCCCTTGATTTCGACTAACTGCATCGGGTTTCTCTGAGTCTCCAAAATTTCCCATTTCATCGCGTACTCAAAAATGCGATGCAGGAGACCCTTTATGTTGGACTTCGTTTTG
>Ga0182015_10001824_pt1 | contig 27109 bp, 23 predicted proteins | sample 712P3MmetaG_FD_120478 | JGI IMG/M metagenome (GOLD analysis project Ga0182015, IMG submission 120478) | Permafrost microbial communities from Stordalen Mire, Sweden - 712P3M metaG | ecosystem: Environmental > Terrestrial > Soil > Wetlands > Permafrost | place: Sweden: Stordalen | collected...
GAGCAAAGCGGCCGAATCAATCACCCTTCCGAGAACGAGACAGGGCGGGATGTAAGTCACCACACCCGCCTCTCCCCGAGGGGCGGGGAGAAGTCTTTTTTCTTGACATCCTCTTTCATAGGATGCTCGTCCCAGCGGCCAAGCCGATCTCTACCTCCTGAAATGAAACCGTGCGAACTCAGGCCCGGTGCCGGGCTGAGTGGGGGAGTTCCGGAGCGCTCGGAATGCACAATGGCCAGAGCAGAAATTCTTAACTGCTGTAACCAGGCCATTTCGCTCATGCACTCGCGCACGCCGAGCCGAGAGAGGAAAGCGGGAAACTAACTCGCTTCCTATCTCTGAACCGCACTCTGGTTGACCCCCTGAACTGTAACGGGCTAGACTCGCTTTTCAGGCGAGGTGTTCCATGAAGCGACTTGCGCTGGCTCTTGCCATTTTCCTGCTGTGTTCGTTTTGCGCGCTGGCCGACGAAGGTCATCACCACGAAGATCTGACTACGGATCAATTAGGAACGGTGCATTTTCCCGTATCGTGCGCAACCGCTGCCCAAAAACCATTCGAGCGTGGAGTCTCGCTACTGCACTCGTTTTGGTACGAGGAGGCGGAAAAAGAATTTCAAGACATAGCGAAAAATGATCCGCAGTGCGCCATGGCGCATTGGGGAATCGCTATGAGCATCTGGCATCAGCTGTGGAACCACCCTGACGCCCCTACGGTCAAGCGCGGGCAGGCCGAAGTCGAGGCAGCAAAATCGCTGCACCCCAAAACCAATCGGGAACGTGACTACGTTACTGCAATGGACGCATTCTATCGCGGCAACAATCGGGAATATCACGATCGAGCTAACGCCTACTCCAAGGCCATGGACATGGCTCACCAGCGTTATCCGGATGACCGCGAGGCAGCCGCGTTCTATGCGCTGTCGTTACTGGCTTCTGAGCCGGACAATGATACGACCTTTGCCAATCGAAAGCAGGCCGCCGCGGTCCTCGAAAAATTGTTTGCCGTAGAGCCCGACCATCCCGGAGTTGCCCATTATCTGATTCACAGCTATGACAAACCGCAACTCGCGGAGCTGGGACTGCCAGCGGCTCGACGCTACGCGGCGATCGCTCCCGCTGCTCCTCACGCGCTGCATATGCCCTCGCATATTTTTGCCCGTCTCGGTTTGTGGCAGGACGATATTGATTCGAACCTCGCTTCCATTGCCGCCACCCGCAAAACCGCTGCCATGCACATGGGCGGCGAAGGCCATCAATTTCACGCTATGGATTTTCTGATGTACGCATATCTGCAGTCGGGGCGGGAAGCGGGTGCACAAAAAGTGATTGAAGAAGTTACAGCGATGCCTACGATGAAAGGCAATATGTACGGCACGGATTTCGACCCGCGCACATCTGCGCTGGTAACTTTCTCGGCAAGATATGTGCTTGAGATGCATCACTGGGCGGATGCTGCTTCTCTGCCGCAAATTCCTGACGCGGAAACTGGAGACACTGCAATTACCTACTGGGCTCGCGCAATTGGCGCTGCTCGCTCTGGGAATGTGGTCGAGGCACGCAAGAATGTGTTCGAGATTGAATCGATTCACTCCACCTTGCTCAAGCAAAAGAAAAAAGACTTTGCCGAGGCGGTCGATCAGGATCATCAGGAAGCGGCCGCATGGTTGGCGCACGCCGAAGGAAACAACGACGAAGCCATCAAGACATTGCGCACGGTCGCGGAAAAGGAAGAGGCTGAGGGCGATGAACCGTTGGCAATCCCCGCGCGCGAAATGCTCGGCGACTTGATGCTCGACATGAAACGTCCCGAGCAGGCATTGGCAGAGTATGAAGCAGACCTGAAGTTCAATCCCAATCGCTTCAATGGCCTCTACGGCGCGGCGCGAGCAGCGGAGATGGCTGGCAAGAGCGACACGTCGAACAACTACTACGCTCAGTTAGTGAAGATATGTAGTGGATCGACTTCAGATCGGCCGGAACTCAGCCACGCCAAAGCGCTGTTGGCGCAAAAGTAAGTCATTGTTTTTCGATACGCTGCAGTCGAAATAAAAGGGTTCCCCACCCTAACTTCGATCGCATCTGCACTGGAGTGTGGTTGGCGTCATCGGTGAACCACGCCCACACCGTGCCTCTGCCCTGCAGAGCGCCGGAAATCGCTTCAGCTTTGACCCGCACGGTCTCAAATGTGCCAGCTGGGGCCTTTACTTGCTCCCGACCCTCAACGCGCGCCCTGACTTCGGTGGTTTTGTTTCCGTCATTGACGGGAAAAGTGTAGGTATTGCCAGGCTGCAAAGGCAGCGAAGCCACATAATAGAACCCAGTGACTACATCGGAAACGCACCCGGGCAGGTCGTTTTCCACATGTTTTTGTTCCCCGGTCTTTAAATTCTTTTCATCCAGCACGCTCTTGTTGCGGGAATAATCGAAGCGCAGGTCAGTCTGGCGCGAGTGAGAACCTTCTTCCGTGTGCTTTGAAAGACGCTGTGAGCAAAACGTATGCGGATCGAAGAATGCTTCGAAATGATCCTGCACTTTGTACAGCGCATTAGCCACGCCTGCAGAGTTCGCAATGGCAGTTACGTGCTGCTGTCCGGCGTCGAGTCCGAGCTTCACACTAGCGGTTCCTGCACTAAAAAGATGCCATTCCACGCTATAAACGTAGGTTTGCCCGTTCGGATAAGCATAGTTCGGCGGCGGAGGAACAACTCGCGCCGAGGGAGCGGCGCTGATGGTAGAAAGCGGAGGAGCGTCAGAGGGCGCTGCGGGCTGACTCTGGCCTCGCGATAAGACAACCGAAAGTATCACGAACAAAAGCCATGACGGATTCAGCTTTAAGAGATTACCCATGTCGCCTGGACGATTGATTCCAATATCTACTGAGATACCGAACGCTACCCGTGAGATGTATCCGAATCCCTTATCGGCTCCAGAATAATTTTGCTGCCAATGCCGCCATCAGTGCCGCCGCACCCAATGTCGCATTGTATTCGCGGTGCTTCCAGTACAGGTCCCAGGAAAAGGCTCCTGTGCTGCTACCCAAGGAACTAATTGCAGGCAGCAGCCGAGGTACGCGCCGCGCGTATTCTGGAAATTCTGAAAAATGTTCTTTCAGAAAAATTTCTTCTCCATGAATCACCGGCAGGTAAATGGCTAGAAAAATGAGAACCAGACCCGCTCCGATCCACCAATTCCGGCCACTAATGGCGAAGCCCACGGTCAAAATCAGCGAGCCAAGATAAAGCGGGTTTCGTGTATAGGCGTAGGGCCCGGTCGTTGTGATCTCTTCATTTTTCTTTACGTGTCCCGAGGCCAGCGCCCGAATGGCGAGTCCGGGAATTATGAGTGCCGAACCAATTAGCATCGACCTGGGAGTTGGCGTTGCCAGCCACAAAAAGATTGCGGTGAAAATGAATCCTAAAGGGACGCGAATGCGGCGCACAATTCCCGTCCCCGTGAGCCTAGCCACGGTCACTCCTTAATAGCGTACGCGCCGCCGCCACCACTTCATCAGCACTGATTTCCAGCAATCCGGGGTCGGCTTGCCTACGGCGGGAATGCGAGGTAGCGCTGATCGGATTGCGCAAAACGATGCTGCGCGCGGCAAAAGGCCCGTTGCGAGCGGGATTGGTAGGGCCGAAGATGGCTACAACCGGAATCCCGAGAGCCGCAGCCAAGTGCATTGGACCGGTATCACCTCCAATGAAGAGTCGAGCGCGACGCGTGAGCGCAATCAGTTCCGTGAGCGAGCCTGCAACGCCTGTCGCCGCACCGTCGCTTGCCGATTCCACCTGGTGCATAAGAAGTTCTTCGCCGGGGCCAAAATTAATCAGCGATTTCACGCCCTCGGCTGCCAACGCCTTAGCCACATGCCCGTAGCGTTCTGCCGGCCATCTCTTCGCGCCCCATCCCGCGCCCGGATTCAACAATGCAAAATCACCGAAGTATGATCCGAAGCCATCTGCGCATTTATTTTCGACCGCAGCATCGTGCGGAAATACTATCTCCGGCAATTTCAATGGCTGATGAGCGACTGCTTCCGCCAGCGAAAGATTTTGCTCGACGATATGGCTCCCGCATGCACTAACTTGACTCGAATAAAACATGCTGGCAATATTTTCGCGTGCTTGCGCGAATCCATATATGACAAGCGCCCCCGACCAACGCGCGATCAGCGCCGACCTGATCGCGCCTTGGAAATCGACTGCTATTTCATATCGCTGCGCACGTAGTTCGCTGAAGCCTGCGGCTATTTGTTCCCAGGTTTGTGTAGAAAGAACGGAAGCGCGCCACGCTTTGGTATTTACGGCGTGGACGCGGTCAACGAGCGGCCTGCGCGCGGAAAGGGGCCCCGAACGTGGCTCAGCCAAGGTGCAAAGCAGTTCCGCCCAACACTCTTCCACCACCCAACCCAAAATTGCCTGAGGAAACGCGCGCCGCAACGCGGTGACGGCAGGGAGGGTGTGAATAATGTCGCCCATCGAACCCAGTCGCACGACCAGTAATTTTCGTGGAGTGGATAGGAGGTTAGTTTGCGTGAATGCTGGAGACGACGGTTGCATGCTCAGGAGCGGCGCCCAATTCGCGCGCGAATAATTTCGCTGGCGGAATGATTCTTGGGATCGCCTACAATTTTCACTTTGCCACCACACTCTGCGACTTCATCTCGCTCTGGCACCGTGTCGGCGGAGTAGTCAGTTCCCTTAGCATGGAAGTCAGGCCGAAGCTCTCGAATTAAAGCCCGAACGTCCTGTTCGAGAAAAATGACAACAGCGTCCACGTCCGCCAGCGCGGACAGCATTTCCGCGCGTTCGTCTGCCGGCATCAACGGACGGCCCTCCCCTTTCAGTACCCGTACCGAATCATCGGAGTTGATGGCCACGATCAAGCGTCCGCCGAGTTGCTTGGCTGCCCGCAGGTAGCGAATGTGGCCCACGTGAAGCAGATCAAAGCAGCCGTTCGCCAACGTAATCGAGTCACCCGCCATGCGCCACGCGGCAACGCGCTCTTTCAATTCTTTGCGGTCTAAGATTTTCTCCGCTGGCATTTAATGCGCTCTCGTTATCGGTGGTGATTGTTCAAGCGCATCCAGCAGTTCTTGTTGCGATACGGTTGCCGTTCCTCGTTTCATCACTACAATTCCGCCCGCATAATTCGCCAGGTGCGCTGCCTCTTCGGTGCTTGCGCCAGCGGCAAAGGCGGCCGTGAAAGTGGCAATCACGGTATCGCCAGCACCAGTAACATCCGCGACCTGGTCGGAGCCGAAGATTGGGATGTCCACCGGTTTGTGTTTCCCGGCAAACGCGGTCATGCCATCACGGCCACGGGTGATAACAAGCGATTGCAGCTTCATGCGCGACATTACTTCCTCGCCCGCGACACACAATCGCGACCAATCGTTTCCGATCCGTGTGCCCAGTGCTGCTTCAACCTCCGGTTCATTAGGCGTGGCCGCGACTACGCCCGAATAGTCCAGCATCCGGTAGCGGGAATCGAGTATGACCGGAACGCCATCCAGACGCCCTCGCTCGCCGATTGTGTTGAGAATTGCAGGGCTCGCCGCGCCATAACCGTAATCAGAAATGAGCAGCGCGTCCGAAGCGCGGGCATATTGCCGCGCGGCCAGAACCAACTCGCGTTTCAAGTGACGGTTAGGTTCCATCTCTGGCTCACGGTCGATGCGCACGACCTGCTGCCGTGCAGTATGTATCATCCCAGCCAGAATACGGGTCTTGGTCACAGTGGTGTAGCTTTTGTCCTTCAAAATACCGCTAACTGGAATGTGTTTATGGCGGAAGCTTTTTAACAGCAGTCGTCCAGCTTCGTCGTCGCCCACCACTCCCACCGGCAAAACGTTGACACCCAAGTCAGCAAGATTGTTGATCGCATTGGCCCCACCGCCCGGCATGACAGTACGCTCGCGATGTTTCAAGATCAGCACCGGCGCTTCTCGAGACACGCGCGAGATTTCCCCAAAAACGAATTCATCGGCCACCAGGTCGCCGACCACAGTGATGGTGACGTTAGGAAACGCCTCAACAATCTTTTTCAACCGCTCCTTTTCTTTGGGATGTTTCGTCATTTGGACGCGGAACTCCGCGCAGCCTCGGCACCGATTTTCTCACGCCCTGCTCTCCGTTCTGAAATCATCCGCAGCATGGTATCGACAGCGTTAGCTGCGTCCATCAGTTCCATCCTGACTGGAATCACAGTCAAAGGCTGCAGCGCCTGCAGATATCCGTCCAAGTTGATCGCGTCCTTTTCAGTGGTGACAAAACTTTCGGCTTCGCTCTGCTGGCGCAGTTTCAACAAGTCTTCAATGTCCCTTTCCGTGTAGGCGTGGTGGTCACGAAAAAAAGCTTGCGCCACAGGTTCCAGGCCTGCAGTACGTAGTTGCAGCAGAAAGTTTTGCGGGCGCGCAATGCCGCAGAAAACTACGGCGCGAGCGGGAACAGTTGTCAGTGAAATGCCGCGGCGCACTCGCCATACCAATTTGCCGTGTGAAGGGAACGAATCCGACGAGGCACCGCTGGTCAGCACAACTGCATCGGCGCGCGACAAAGAGCTGAGCGGCTCGCGCAGACGCCCCGCAGGAAGCAGGCGGTCGCGGGTGTCTTCGGGAGTAACCAGCACGATGTCGAAATCTCGCGCCAAGCTGCGATGCTGGAATCCGTCATCAAGTAGATGAACTTGCGCGCCCCATTTTTCTTCCGCGAATCGCCCAGCCTCGTAGCGATCTTCTCCTACGATCACTGGGACTTCTAAACGCCGAGCCATGAGCAGCGGTTCGTCGCCAAAGTCCCGAGGCGACCCTCCCGGATCCACTTGCGCCACGCCGCGTTTCGTACGCCCGTAACCGCGCGACAAAATGTCGAATGGAACTCCACGCTTCTTCAGCATTTCCCCTAAAAGCAGGACAAACGGAGTCTTTCCAGAGCCTCCGACCGATAAGTTCCCCACGCTGATGACGGGGCCGCATAGCTCCCGCGCATGAATGATGCTGCGATCATACAATGCATTGCGGACTCGCACACTCGCCCCGAAGATGGAAGAAAACAGCTTCATGGTTGCCGGGATTTTGTCATTTCGCGGACTGCGCGTTCGCCGCAGGAGTCAACAAAGTTTCCAGTGCTTGCATCGTCCGCTGCGTCGCTCCCGTTTGCGCGCGCAGAGTTTCTATTGCCCGGCGGCCCAGCGCAATGCGCTCCGCAGGGTTGGAAATTAGCTCCATAAACGCAAGCGGAAGCTCCGCTGGACCAACCACACGAACCGCATCGCGACTCTGAAACAAGCTCACAATGTCCCGGAAATTCTCCATATGGTTGCCCACGACGATAGGAACTCCGTACAGCGCGGGCTCGATTATATTGTGTCCGCCTCGTGGAACCAGGCTGCCGCCCACAAATGCAACGTCGGCAAGTGAATAGAGCGCAGCCAGTTCGCCAATCGAATCGATCAACAGAACACCAGAGACAATCGGGTCGCCGCTCCATAATGAGCGTCGCCAGAAATGAATGCCAAGATGGCCAAGCAATTCGGCGACTTCGCTGAAGCGCTCCGGATGACGCGGCGCGAGAATCAAAACAGCTCGAGGATGGCTGGCCAGAATGTTCACAAACGCCTGCAGCAGGATCGGTTCCTCGCCCTCGACAGTGCTTCCACAAACAATCACCGGGCCGGCAGCCGCTTGCTGGAACCCGGCGCGTAAACTGGCAATGATCGGGGGCGCAACCGGCGCGGGCACGTCAAACTTTAAGTTGCCAGTGATCCCAATCCGTTCCGGCGGAGCACCGATTTGCGCAAGCCGGAGAGCGTCTTCTTCGGTTTGAGTCAAGAAAAGATCAACCTGCCGCAAAACCCGACTAAGCAGATGGCGGACGCGCCGGTATCTGGGCCATGAGCGGTCCGAAATGCGGGCATTTACGATCGCGATTCGAGCTTCGCTTGCCTTGCCCAGCCGCAAAAAATTTGGCCAAAACTCCGTCTCTGCAATCACAATTAACTCAGGCCGTAACCGGCGTAAATAGGGGCGAATGGCAAAGGCGAAGTCCAGCGGAAAGTAGAAAACATTCTCCGCCCCGAAGCGCCTGCGCGCCAACTTCTGGCCGGTATCTGTAGTCGTGGAAACGACTATTCGATAGTTGGGAAACCGCTCTTTCAGTTCGCCCACTAAACCGCTCACTGCGAGAACTTCGCCGACTGAAACAGCGTGAACCCATATTGCAGGTTGCGGGGGTTGAGTTGGCAGGCGCTGAGGAATTCTTCCCAGGCGCTCGCTCAAGCCGGCGCGATACTTCCCATGACGCAATGTTTGCATCAGCCAATAGGGCAGCGTTACCAGCAACCCTGCGGCCAGCAATGCGCTGTAGATCAAATACATGAGGAAGAAAACATTCTACCTGCTTAGTTTGATGCGCAAAGCGCGCCCTTTCCCAAGCTGGCATCCTATAATCAATAATCATGTCTTTCGCATTTGCAAGTTTATCGCTGCCGCGAAAAATTGCGGGAGTTTCTGTTCTACTCCTTTCTTCCATGGTTTGCCTGGCGGGAAAGCATTTTGCGATGCCTTCGGCGCAGCCTGCCAAAACTTACCCCGCGCACGACGAACACCTGAGTGAAGGCGTCACCGTCGCGCTTGATCCCTACGATATGGCCGACAAAGCCAGCATCTTTTCGGTTCACTACAGCGACGCCGGCCTTATGCCCATGTTTCTTGTGATAACCAATGACGGCAATCAGCCGGTATCGTTGTCGGGCATGAAAGCGGAACTCATCACGGTTGACCGGAGCAAAATTCCGCCCGCCACTGAAGAGGATATTTACCGGCGAATTGGCAAGCCGCCTGGGAACATCTCCCAAAACCCTCTGCCCTGGCCAAAGAAGGCGAAAGGCAGCGTCAGTAAAGAGGCGACGGAGGAGATCCAAAACGCCCAATTCGCTGCCCGGGCTGTAGAGCCACATAGCACACAATCCGGTTTCATGTTCTTTGATGTGTCTGGAATTTCGACGCCGCTTGCAGGCGCGAACTTCTACTTGACTGGCGTGCACGACGCCAAAGGGAACGAACTCATGTATTTTGAAGTTCCATTGGAGAAATATTTGAGCGCGCCTTCTAAGCCAAATTAAGCGCCGAGCCGTCGCCCGCCCGTACAGGAACAAGCCCTTTATAATCGCCTGATATGGTCACGACGCAGGAAACCTCCGTAGCTGCCCGCGCCAAGTACGAGCCTGTGATCGGCTTGGAGGTGCACGTCCAGCTTTTGAGCGCGACGAAAATTTTCTGCTCTTGCTCGACGCGCTTCGGCGATCCTCCGAATACGAATGTTTGCCCGGTTTGCCTCGGCCTTCCCGGAGCTTTGCCAGTACTGAATCGTAAAGCAGTGGATTTCGCGGTGCTGGCGGCGATGGCGCTGGGCTGCCGCATAAATGAGACATCCATTTTCGCGCGTAAGAATTATTTTTATCCGGATCTGCCCAAGGGTTATCAGATTTCGCAGTTCGACAAGCCGCTGGCGGAGTTTGGCAAAATCGACATTACGACCGCGGCCGGGCCTAGGCACATCGGCATTACTCGCCTGCATCTCGAAGAGGACGCGGGCAAGAGCCTGCACGAAGGGTTCCCCGGTTCCAACGAGACTACGGCCATCGACCTGAATCGCAGTGGAGTGCCGCTGATCGAAATCGTCAGCGAGCCCGATATTACTTCGTCGGCGGAGGCGCACGAATATCTCACGCGTTTAAGAGAAATCATCCTCTACACGGGCGTCAGCGATTGCAATATGGAGGAAGGTTCGTTGCGTTGCGATGCCAACGTCAGCGTGCGTCCGCGCGGACAACAACAACTAGGCACGAAGGCTGAAATCAAGAATGTAAATTCGTTCAAGTTCATTCGCGAAGCTCTGGACTTTGAGATAGACCGTCAAATCGGGATCATCGAATCCGGAGGAAAGATTACGCAGGAAACCCGGCTCTACAATCCAGCCGAAGGAAAAACTTATAGCATGCGCTCGAAAGAAGAGGCGCACGACTATCGATATTTTCCCGAGGCCGACCTTTCGCCGCTGATGGTTGACGAAAAATGGCAGTCTGAAATCCGCCGTACTTTGCCGGAACTGCCCGAGGCGCGCCGCCAGCGCATGGTTGCCGATTACGGTATTACGAACTACGACGCGCAAGTGCTGACCGCCACGAAGTCGTTTGCCGATCAGTTCGAGGCGGCGGCAAAGCCGGCAAAAAATCCGAAGCGGGTAGCGAATCTAGTCCAGGGCGAACTGCTGGGGCGACTAAAGGCGAAGGGGCTGGGAATTGAGCAATCGCCGATCTCGATGCCAGGGGTTGCGCTCTCGGCCGATCTGGTGGAAAGCGGCACAATTTCCGGAAAGATGCTCAAAAATTTATATGATCTGGCCTTCGAGCGTAATCAGGATTTCGCCGACGTGTACGAAAGCGAAAAGCCGCAGCAGCTCACAGACTCTTCGGCAATTGAAAAAATCATCGACGAAATCATCGCAGCCAATCCCAAGCAAGTGGAACAGTATCGCGCGGGCAAGAAGACGGTAATTGGTTTCTTTGTGGGCCAGGTAATGAAAGCTTCAAAGGGACAGGCCAATCCGCAACTGGTGAATGAGTTACTGGCAAGAAAGCTGGAAGGCTGAAGAAAAAAGTGTGGGACCCGGTCCCACACAAGAATATGTGAATCCTTGAATCTCCAGTAGAATTGGAAGTTCGATCAGAGCGCAACAAAAAGCTGGCGTCCTCCGAGATTTTCGCGCGAACCCCAACTATGTTCAAGAAGATTCTGATCGCTAATCGGGGAGAGATCGCGGTGCGGGTGATTCGCGCCTGCCGCGAACTCGGGATCACTTCGGTTGCGGTTTATTCGGACGTCGACCGAGCCTCGCTGCACGTTCGCAAGGCCGATGAAGCCTATCACATCGGGAGAGCCGCCGCCGCGGAATCGTATCTGAACTTCGCCAAAATCTTGGACGTTGCGAAACGAAGCGGCGCGGAAGCAATCCATCCCGGTTACGGTTTTCTTTCCGAGAACGCAAACTTTGCCCAAGCCTGCGCCGATGCGGGCTTGAAGTTCATCGGCCCAACTGCAGCCTCGATGGAAATGATGGGATCGAAAACCCGGGCGCGTCAAGAAATGGAAAAAGCTGGGATTCCGTTCGTGCCCGGAACTTCCAGAGGGCTCGAGTCCGCTCATCAGGCCGAGCAAGTGGCGGCGAAGATCGGCTATCCGGTCATGCTGAAGGCTGCGGCGGGCGGTGGCGGAAAGGGTATGCGCCTGGTACATGAGCCCGGGCATTTGAAGTCCGCTCTCGACGCGGCCCAGAGCGAAGCCGAACGCGCCTTTGGCGACCGCGAAGTTTACATCGAGAAGGCCATAATCAATCCCCGCCATATCGAGATGCAGGTGCTCGCGGACGAGCACGGCCACACGGTGTATCTCGGCGAGCGCGAGTGCTCCATCCAACGTCGCCATCAAAAAGTGATGGAGGAATCGCCATCTCCCATCGTCGATCCCGATATGCGGCGGCGCATGGGTGAAGTCGCGGTCCGGGTGGCCGAGGCCGCAAGATACACCAACGCCGGAACCGTAGAATTTTTGGTCGATCAGGGCAAGAATTTTTATTTTCTGGAAATGAACACGCGGCTGCAAGTGGAACATCCAGTCACGGAATTAGTCACAGGATTGGATCTCGTACATCTGCAGATCCGAATCGCGGCCGGCGAGAAGTTGCCATTTCAGCAACAGGACATTCGTACCCGCGGTCATGCGATGGAGTGCCGAATCTACGCGGAGGACCCGGATAATAATTATTTTCCCAGCCCTGGGAAGATTACATTGCTGCTTTCCCCGTCGGGGCCTGGGATACGCCGCGACAGCGGCATGTACGAGGGCTGGACTGTACCCATCGATTACGACCCGCTGCTGGCCAAACTGATCGGCTACGGAACTGACCGGACGCAGGCGATCTCTCGCTTAACTCGCGCGCTGCACGAGTATTTTGTGGGCGGCATCAAGACCAATATTTCACTATTCCGCCGCATTCTGACCGATGCTAATTTTCAGGCTGGAAAAATCGACACTGGCTATCTGGATCGACTGCTGAAGTCTGCGCCTCCCGAAGTCAAGGGCGGACACCCGGAAGTTGCGGCCATCGCCGCTGGATTATTCGCCATTCTGGATTCGAATTCGGCTGTCATCGCAAATGGAAACGCATCTTCGAACCATCAGAAAAAAACGATGGATGGAACCGCTAATTCCGGTTGGAAGCGGGCAGCGCGGGCAGAAGCATTGAGCTAGAAAACCTGAGTTTAGTTCGATTTATGGTCTACGACGTCGCCATCGACGGGAAACATTTTCGCCTCGAACTGGAGCGGGCGGAAACCGGATGGCAATGCCTTCTGAACGACCGCGAGTTCAAGCTAGACGCAGTGCTGGCGAGGCGCGATGTGCTCTCGATTTTGATCGATGGGAATGCCTACGAGATCAAGCGCGAACATACCGCGGAGGATACGCATTTGTGGGTCGGCAGCGTGCGCTACCTCGCTGAGTTACGCGATCCCAGATCGCTGCGCGGCCGCAAAGGCGCCGGCGCAGATGACAAGGGGCCGAAAAAAATTCTCGCACCGATGCCCGGCAAAGTGGTTCGGATGCTGGTCGATCAGGGTCAGGCGGTTGAGGCCGGACAAAGCATTCTGGTTGTGGAAGCAATGAAAATGCAGAACGAAATTAAGTCTCCGAAGAGGGGTACGGTACAGAGAATGGTGGCCGTCGAAGGCGGGAACGTCAACGCCGGAGATGTGCTGGCGATCGTGGAGTAACCTCGCTACCCCATCATCAGTTCGCTGTGCCATTGCCGTCCAGCACTTTCTGGGCGTAATAGTTTTCCACTTTCGCCTGATCGCGCAGCACCTCATAGTAAGCGGCTTTAAGCAGTTGCTCGCGCCGGTCGCGAAGCTGGGAGCGGATCGCTTCCTGCACCCGAGGGTCAGACAACTCGCGCTGGCCCGCGGATTCCTTGGCGATCAGCTTCACAATGCGGAAGCCGATTAACTGTTTCGTCATCGGATTGACGACAGCGATTACGGTGCTGTATTGGCCAGGCTTCAACTTGATCACGGCGTCACGCGTGACCGGATCGGTGTTTTTCAAAGACGACTCTGGCGTGAAGCCCAAGTCGCCGCCGTTTCCCGAGGTTTCAGTGTCCTCGGAATAATTCATTGCCAGCGTGCCGAAGTCATCGCCGCTGTCCAGGCGATTTACGATCATCTGAATTTTCTTGCGCGCTTCCGCCTCGTTCTGAGCCTTATCGTTCTTAAGGTTATGAACTTGTGGATTGGGTGTGGTGGTTACGAAAATCTGGGCCAGATGATACTGCGGTTCAACCAGGTTGAACTCCGCTTTATGCGCATTATAGTAATTGGCGATGTCCTGATCGGAAACGTTGATCTTCGAAGTGACTTCTTTGTTCAGAACCTTGTCGACGGTAAGCGACCGCCGCAAGTCGCGCTTGAAGTCGTCAATCGTCAGATTCTTCTCCTTCATGCGGGCGTCGAATTCCTCTTTCGTATAAGGCGATTTAATCTCGTTCAACTTGCGTTCAACTTCATCGTCGGTTGCCAGCAGGCCGAGTTTTTCCGCCCGCCGCATCAGAATTTCGTTGTCAACCAGTTCGCGTAAAATGCTGAGACGCAGGCTGGTAGCCTGTTCCCCCACCGGCTGTTGCTGAGAGCCCGAGGTCTGGTTTCGATAATACTTCTCCACGTCGGCGCGATAAATCTTCCGTCCATCGACGGTGGCGGCAACATCGTCTCCAGCCGACTTGGTTCCACAACCTATGGAGAATGACGCCGCAAGCAGCACGGCAAAGAGACGAACGAGCGAATTATTGTTCAATGGTTCCTCTCGGCACTATTTGGTTGGCGGTTGCGACTCACTTGTCGCGGGAGTAGGCGGATGCGACGGCACCGGCACTCCAGCCTGCTGCAATGCGTGATCGAGGGCTGCCCGCATTTCGGTGATAGGGAGCGCTCCATCCATTTCCTGCCCGTTGACGAACAAGGTCGGAGTTGCGGTTACGCCCACGCCCTCGGCTTCGTGCATCGAAGCCTTAACCGCAGCTTCATTCTGCCCCTTGACGCAGGCCTGCAGTTTGCCCTGGTCGAGGTTATGTTTCTGCCCTTGCTCGAGTGTCAGGCGGTCGAGGGCGGCGAACTGGGCATCGAGTCCTTTTTCTGAACTAACTTCCCGCTGATTGGCATGAATGTGGTCAGCGAAATCCCAGTATGCATCGTTATTCTGCGCGGCCAGGCAGTTGGCATCAACCGCGGCGTGCGTGGCCCACGGGTGAATTTCGGTTAAAGGATAATCCTTATAAACGAACTCCACCCGATCGCCATATTCCTTGAGCAGTTCAGGAAAAAGTGTCTGATGCATACGTGAGCAGAAGGGACACTCGAAATCGTCGAAGTTGACCACCACCACCTTCGCATCTTTGCTGCCGCGAGTGGGGCGTCCGTTAAGATCGATTTTCTTCATGGCCTCGACGTAAGGATCTTTGGTCAAGTCAAGCTTGGTCATGCGGGCCAGCGTTTTTCCATCTTTGGACAGCAAGAAGTCGTAAGTTTGTTTCTTTTCGCCACCCTCCATAGTGATGGTCAAGGCATCGTACCCGGTAAAGTCACTAGGACGCAGCGTACCAATCGTAATCTGCACCGTCGCAGGAATGCTGTAAGTAGCGCGCACCTGGCGCTCAATTTTTTGATTAAGATCGGAGGGCATTGGGGCGAGCTGAGCTGAGCAGCCCAAACAAACTAAGAGGAGAACAAGAATCGAACGTCGCAATATCGTCACTAAAAACCGCCTGTACATTGGGAATTATTTCGATTATCTCATAGGAAACGGACCCGGAGACGCCAGCCATGCGGGTTTTCGTCGCAGAACTACACCGCTCCCGTCACGCCTTGCGTAGTAATTGCTCGGCTGGCAGCAGCGTGTTCATCGAACCGGAGCGGAAACCTTCCAGATCCAAAGTCACAAATTTGAAGCCGAGGGCTTTGAAAATCCTGGTAAATTCTGCCGCCATCTCTGAAGTGAGGGCACGCGACAATTCGCTACTCGCAATTTCGATGCGAACGATTTCACCGTGATGGCGCACCCGGAACTGCCGGAACCCGAGTGCGCGAATTGCGTCTTCGCCTTGCTCAACCGTACTGAGCGCCTCACGTGTGACTGGACGCCCGTACTCTATTCGCGATGACAGACAAGCCGAAGCGGGTTTATCCCAAATTCGCAAACAGGCCTGCTGCGCCAGTTCTCTAATCTCCAGTTTTGTCAGACCAACGTCGAGCAAAGGAGCGGCAACAAAATGATTGCGGGCGGCAATTTGTCCGGGGCGGAAGTCGCCTTGATCATCAGCATTCACCCCGTAAGCGATGGACTTGAACCCATGTTCCGCACGAAACGATTCCATCACCGTGAACAGTTCGTCCTTGCAATGGAAACAGCGCGAGCCGTCATTGCGTACATATTCCGCGCGATCAAGTTCTGTCGTGGGGACGATTTCTAGCGGAATGTCGTGCTCGCGCGCGAACTCAACCGCGTCCTTGAGATGAGTGCGAGCCAGGCTGGGAGAATCGGCGATCACAGCCAGCATGTCGGCGCCGAGCACCCGGTACACAGCCCAGGCGAGAAACGCGGAGTCTACCCCGCCGGAATAAGCCACTAGCGTTCGACCCAGCATGCGAATGCCGGCATCGAGCGCTTCTCGCTTCGATTGGAGCGCATCGGCCATTTAGGTATCCTAATACGTCAGACCTTCAGGCGATAGCCGCCTACCCAATCACTCCGTGCTGTAAAGTTGTATATCGATCCCAGTGAAATCGCGCTGCTCGACGGTTGGGTAGACATTCTCCAGTATCTTCGACAGTTCAATCGTCCGTGCATCGGGCTGTCCCGAAGGTGTTTCGGCATAAGTAAGAACGAGCCATGCTCTCTTGTGCTGGGGAAGTAAGCGCTGAAGTTCCCCATCATTCGGCTTCTCGACGAAATCGAGGAATGTAATTCGATCGCCGTGATGTGGATAAAGCACAAATGGAGCAGAAGACGGGAGCGATCCCAGCACAGAAACATAAAACTCATAGGGCATGCGGCCCATGGGCACGTGAAATAGCAAGGCATCTCCGGGTTCGGCATGGCCCAACAGATACTTGGTTGCGGCACGCCAGTCATCGCGTTGAATGTCTATGTCCTGTTTGTAATAGGCAGCAGTTCCCCGCAGTGAGAGGATGAGCATCAGCGAGAGAGCAGTTCCAATGAGCCAATTCGAACGAAGCCGGGTTAGTCCACTAGCCACAAGCAAGGCAAGCGCGGGCAAGCAGAAAATAAAATACCGCGGAACGAAAAGTGGCTTGACCAGTGACAAAGCCAAAGTAAGGAACGGCGGGAAAAGCAGCCAACAAAGAAGAACGCGGTAACGCCAGGATTCCCATGATACTGTTTCTATTCTGAGGGTGGTCCAAACTGGGGCTACCGCGGCGATGCACGCGCCCGCGCATCCGAGCAAAAGCAATGTCCCGCCGTTTCCCGTGAGATGCAACCCAAATACCCAAAGATCTTTAAGGCTGGGACGTTGAACCCAGCGCAGCGGGCCGGTTCCTGTCGTGCCGACGAAAGCCACGATAGGCGCAACCAACAATGCAATCCAGCGCCAGTCATTTTTGTTTTGCCGCGGGCTCTGATTGCGATCCAACATTCTTAGAGAAAGCCACTGCGCGGCCAAGAGCAGCAGGGAAAAGAATTGAGCATAAACCGCGAGTACATTCACGAGAATGTAACCTGCGCGGTTGCGGCGCGAAGGTTCTTTCAAGGCCTGCAGAAAATAAAAACTCGAAAGCGTACAAAGTAAAACCATCAGCGAATAGCTGCGCGCATCCTGCGAGTATTGAACGTAATAAGCATTCGTTGCCAGCAGCGCAGCTGCAAATAGACCGATCCTTGAATCGAAAAAACGGCGGCCTAAAAGGTAGACGACGGGAATAGACGCGACCGCAAAAACCACGGAGAGCAATCGCACGAAGAATTCGCTGTCACCAAAGTGCAGCCAACCACGAAGAAAAAGATAGTACAGCGACATATTTGCTTCGCGGCGCCACAGAATGCGGGCAAAGTTGTACCAATCGAGCCGGGCGATGGCAACGCTTACGCCTTCGTCAAACCAGAACGACTTTGCGGCTAATGAGTGCAGGCGAAGTGCTGCGGCCACGCCTACGATGATAGAAAGTACGCTGGCGTCAAACCATGTGGAGCTTGCCGGTGATACGTGAGCGCTTGAGAGTTTCGCCCCTCCGGCAGCGCCGCTCGCAGTAACTTCCACAATTTCCCTTTGTGTGTTCGTATCCTGTGCGGCTAAAAGAGCCGTTCGGTACGCCGCAAATTTCCCAAAGATCCCAAATTCGCCAGCGCGAAGGTGAAGCGATATTGGTTCTCATTCCGTACCGAACCCAGGGCAAAGCGACGGAATTCCAGGCTTACGCCGCAACAATCCCAGTTATACGTGGTTTGGACCGCGGCGTACTGCAGAAAGCCAAGCTTGGCGTCAAAGCCAATATTTGTCGCGGTACTGAACCCCTGTTTGCCAGAGTGTCCATAGCCCAGCAACAGCCGGAATTGGTTGAACAGTTGCGGCCAGAAAATGATGTTTGGATCTGTAGTGGTGTTGAACATACAAGTAGCCTGGGCACACTCACCGGAAGCCTGCAGATATGCGTCGCCGCCTCCAACCGTAAACGGGCCCAAATGATAGTTGGCCAGGATTGTACTGGCGTTCACTCCGCCGCGCACGAAATCGTAATCGACATCCCACTCAACATCGGTTCGTGCGGTGGCCGCGATCCGCAGCCGCGAGATTAGTGGCGAAAGATGGCGCGGAGCTGTTATGAACGAAATGCCTGTCAAATCCACAGTGCTGGTAAAAACATTGCTGCGTCCGGTAACCAGCGCTCCGCTGAAGGTTGGATCGATAAAGTACTTCTGCGTCAGTTCCCAGGTCACGACCTCCCGTACTTGCGGATCCGAATTGCAGAGAGCCTCTGCTGGTGTGCTCTGCCGGCTCCACGGTATGCGAGTTGGCATAGGCGCTCCGCCGATGAACAGCGACGGCATTCCTGGTTTGCCGCAGTCTTCTGGCTTTGCCGACGTGCGCTTGGCGTAAAGGCGATTCACCACGCCATATTCGACTTCATTTGTATTGGTGAGAATATCGCGCTCGTCGAAACGTAAAATGTTCGCGAAATTGTTGATCCCGGTCACGTAGTTGTAAGTGACGCGCGGTTCAATCACGTGTTTCCACTTGCGTCCCATGAACTCCGAAGCAAAAACCCGGCTCAAAGCAGGAGGCCGCACTTCCACCGAGCCTTCGAGCGCCCGCCGGTTGATGGGATCCGACTCCGCGACTTTGTCCGCGCTGGAACTTGCAAGTTGCTCCGTATACCCCGTATCTCGCAGCGACAGTTCCGGACGAAACGACCATCCCCCAAATTGCAGCGGCAGGGAAAGACTAGGCTCAAGGTCGAATCGGCCCACCAGTGCGGCGGTACTGAAGCCGGGCTCACTGCGGGAGAGTCCGTCGGCTGCAGCATCATATGACCAAAAGAACGGCGACCGTCCCAGCGGATGATCGACGCTTGACACTTCAAAACTCGGCGCATGGAGAATGGTGATCACGTCGCCGGCGGTTGTGCTTTCAAAATCCTGATAGCGCTGCATCGACGCGTTATAGAAAAAACCATTCGTGGTGTTAGAGAGAAACGCGCTCGATTTTACTTCCGAGTTCACCGCTTGAGTGAAGACGTCATTGAAGGCTAGGCGAAATACGTACGAGCTAAGGTAATCGATGTTGGCAACTCCGCGGAAATTATGGCCAAACTCACCTTCACCGTTCAAGCGGGCTTCTTCACCGCCTTGATTTACGGGAGGATTTCCAACGCCGCGGTCGAGCACGCCAAAATAATTTATGTCGACGAACGAAGTATCACTCGGCTGAGCCCGAAATTCACCCTGCGGAGCCCATCCCCGGGCAGAAAAATATTCCGCCCCGACATGAGCGTCCATGCTGCGGTTGATGGCCCAGAACAACGATTCTCCCAGTATCGTTCCCTTGATCGACGATGTTCCGAAGTTCGGAATCAGAAATCCGGATTGTCGTGGTTCCCGCTGGGCCGGCAGGGTTGCGAAGGGAAAATAAAGAACTGGGATGCCTCGAATCCCGAAGACGCTGTGGTATATCTTTGCCGTTCCGCCGACGTTGACCACAACTTTGTTGGCATTGAACTGCCACCGGGGACGCGGCAATTCACAGGTCGTTACCGTGCCGTCATAGACCATGTAATGATCGGGACCGGTCTTCTCCACCACTTTTCCCGTGAAAAAAAAAGGATTCGACGAAGTCAGCATCAGCCTGGTTCCCCGAGTGCGTACGCCAATGGTGCCAGTTACGTTTTCGAAGCGTCCGCTTTCCATGCGGACGTTATACGTTCCATGACTGGCCTGAATATGTTCGTCGTTGGGTCCGCCTTCGAGCACCACCTGGCCGTCGGCTGTGGCCTCGCCCGTGTCGGCGTTGTAAGTAACTTCATCTCCGCGCAGGATGTAAACCCCATAATGAATTTCAGCTTTACCGTGCAACTTATAGATGGAACCAATTTTTTCTTGCCGGATGGCGATTATTGTGACCTCTTCCTCTTTCGGAGCAGAGGGCGTATTAGGCAGGTTTTGGGCCGGATTGGCGCTACTTCTCGCGGCAAGCAACTGGCTGGTAACTAAGGGATGCGCCAGTAACAGATGACAAACCAACGCCGCCGTGATAAGGAATCGATTGCGGGAAGTCATCGGGACGCGCAAGAACTCTCCGCCCTTAAAGTTCGTGCCGGGTACCGTGAAGTTAGCACGGTGTTGGCCTGAGAGGCAAAGTGGTTTGTGGTTCCGATACCGCGGGCTACGCGAGATCGTAAAAATGAAATTGCAGTTTGAACCCGATGCCGGACCAAATGCCGCGCTGCCTCCTAAGGTTCGGCTGGTTGACCCTGAAGCGTATGATGCGAGCGAGCAAATTTTTGCCGCCAGCCTCGATGTAGCGTCCGTGTCTCACAAGTTTGTGGCGGATACTGGGGAAGATTTATCCAGCAACCCGACGCTTGCGAACCAATCGACGTCCGTTAATTCGTCCACCCATGAGCCTCAAGAGGCCCTGACGCCGAGCCAATCTGCTCAGAGCGAGTTGCTGAAGGCGCCAGATCTCGGCTCATGGCGCAACGAAGTGGCAGACCGAGTAAATAATTACCGCGCGCGTCGGCGGCCGCGCGCCCCGCGCTATCCGTCGCTGCAGTTGAAGTTCGGCCCGCCCGAACCCTCGTGGAGCGATAACCCGGCAACGCCGGCGCCTGCAGCACACAATCGGCTTGCAATCGCGGAGCAGGACAGTTCCGCGGTTCGCCGGGAGCAAGTCCAAATCCAACCGGCAGCCGACACCGCCGACGCTTTGGATCTCCCAGAAGCCGGAGGCAGAATCCTCGAATTTCCACGCTTCGCCCCCCCGCCGCCAGTTTTCGATGGACTCGCCGAACCCGTGGTCGAGCAGCCGCGCATCCTCGAAGTCCCGGAGCTGTTACCGCCCCCACCAGCTCTGGGTGGGATCATGATGGACCCGGTTGAAGAATCGGCGCAGGAACGGCGCCCCGGATTCGAACTGCCGCTGCACGCTGCTCCTATGTCGAGGCGGTTAATGGCGGGCGCCGTTGACGCCTTGCTGGTGATGTCAGCGTTCGCGCTCTTTGCCTGCATTTTCTTTCGCGTTACTTCGATCGCGCCACCACTGCAGCAAGCCGCGGCAGTTGCACTGATTCTGACCGCAGTATTCTGGACTTCCTATCAATATCTTCTGCTGGTCTATACCGGCACGACCCCTGGCCTGCTGCTCGCCCGCTTGCAGCTAAGCCGCTTCGACGGCAGTGCGGTCCCCAGGAAAACCCGTCGCTGGCGTGTGCTGGCTGCCGTGTTATCGGGATTATCCTTGGCGCTCGGCTACGCCTGGTGCTTCCTGGACGAGGATCGACTGTGCTGGCATGATCGCATAACCCACACTTATATGGCGCCGAGACTACGCCCGCATTCTCCGAAGTCAACCGCCTAAGATAATTCGGATTGAACGATGGCCATAGCGGCAATCGCCGCCGTCTCAACCCGCAGGACTGTGCTTCCCAATGATGCTGAACTCCAGCCCGCTTGGCGAAGTAACACTAACTCCTCGTCGGTCCATCCACCTTCCGGTCCGAGGGCGATAAGAACTTCGCCGTTGCTGGACGACTGAAGCAGATCTTTCAGCTTTACCTCTGATTCGAATTCAGACAGTACGATGCGCATGCCGCCCGGCAACCGCAACGCATCTTTCAATTTCAGCGGCTGGCAAACTTCCGGGACCAGGCTGCGCCGGGATTGTTCGGCCGCCTGCAAAACGATCCGTCGCCAGCGCTCGACTCGTTTCTCAGCCGCTGCCGCCAGATGAGCCTCGGTGCGCCGCGCAATCAACGGCACAATGCGGGCCACGCCCAGTTCGGTGCATTTTTCAATGGCCCACTCCATGCGGTCAAACTTGAAAACGGATAGAACCAAGGTCACCTGAACATGCGGGGAGACGGGAATCTGCTCGCCCAATTCGAATTCAACTCGATCTGGCGAAATAGACGTAAGACGTCCGCGCCTGACATCGCTTCCCGTGGTGATATCGAATTCCTGGCCCACGCGAGCGCGAAGCACGCGAGCCAGATGATCGGCATGGGCCCCAACCAAAAACGCGCGACTACCAGAGACTTCATCGGCAATCCAGCGTCGGCGAGTCATGGATCAGAGACAGAAGCTTAACCACGAAGGACACAAAGGAAGGCGCGTTCGAAACTTGCAGTCAGACTATCCGAAGATGTCTTTCACTTTGCCCAGCAGCGTCCGGCGCTGCGGCTTATTTTCCACCCGCGTCATTCCCTCTAGTTCCTGCAATAGCTCACGTTGGCGCTTATTGAGCTTGCCAGGAGTTTGCACGCGAACCTCAACAAATAAATCTCCTTTGCCGTGGCCATTCAGCAACGGCACCCCTTTGCCTCGTATGCGTAGCGTAGTTCCCGATTGCGTTCCGTCCGGCACTTTCAGGGTCTGCTCTCCGTCGAGCGTCGGCACTCGAATCTCCGTTCCCAACGCGGCCTGGGTAAACGAAACTGGAATCACGCAATGCAAATCGTTGCCTTCGCGCTCGAAAAATGGATGCTCCTTCACGTGCAGCACAACATACAGATCGCCGGGGGGTCCACCATGCGCTCCGGCTTCGCCAAAACCCGAAAACCGGATGCGGGTTCCATCCTCAACGCCAGCGGGAACCTTGGCATCGACAGTCCTCTGGCGCAGCACGCGGCCTTCACCTTTGCACTTCGGACACGGATCGGTAATCACGCTGCCCGCACCCTGACATGTCGGGCACGTTCGGGCCATGCTGAAGAACCCTTGCTGGTAGCGAACCTGGCCGCGTCCTCCACAAGATCGGCACGGGACCGGCGCTTTGCCGGACGCCGCTCCATTACCGTGGCAGTCTTCGCAAGTGGCGTGGTGGCGAACCGAAACCTTGGTTTCCGTGCCGAACACCGCCTCTTCGAATTCCAGCGTGACATCCTCACGCAAGTCCGGACCGCGCTGCGCTCGACTCCCTCGCCGCGGTCCTCCACCGAAAAGATCTCCGAAGCCGAAGAAGTCGCCGAAGATCTCGCTGACATCCTGAAAAACTGTGGGATCGAATCCCCCCGCGCCTGATCCGCTCACTGCCGCGTGTCCGAAGCGGTCGTAGGCTGCGCGTTTGTCGGCATCCGCCAGAATCGCGTAAGCCTCGCTGCACTCTTTGAATTTTTCTTCCGCGTCGGGATTGTTCGGATTGCGATCCGGATGAAATTGCAGCGCCAGCTTGCGATAGGCGCTCTTGATCTCTTGCTCATTGGCCCCGCGGGCCACACCGAGCACTTCGTAATAATCGCGTTTTACGTTGCTGGCCAGAATGGTTTTAGATCCTTTCGATTGGAATTAATGCTTGGAATTGCGCGCAACTTTGACCATTGAGGGACGCAGCAGGCGATTTTTCAACTTGTAGCCGCGCTGCAATTCTTCGAGTATCTGATGATCTTCGGCGTCGGACGTTTCAACCATCTCGATGGCTTCATGCAGATGGGGATCAAAGGGCTCGCCTTTCGCCGGGATGGCGCGCAGGCCCAGCTTCTGCAGTGCATCCTGCAACTGCTTGTAGATGAGATCAACTCCGCTGCGGAATTCCGACTTGTCCTTAGCGCTCGTCTGCAACGCGCGCTCGAAACTGTCGAGTGAAGGCAGAAGCGCTTTAATTGCGTCGGCTACCGCGTACTCGCGAAAATCCTGCTGTTCGCGGGCCGTGCGCTTGCGGGCATTCTCAAATTCAGCCTGCAGACGGGCCAATCGGTCGACCAACATATCGCGCTCGGCTCGAACCTTTTGCAATTCGCTGCCATCGCCTGCCGTGCGCGCGGACTCTGCAGTTTCCGTTTCTCCCGCCGGGTCCTCGGATGCGGGCAATTCGTGTCCTGTATCCAGATCGTGGGCGTCCACTTCCGATTTTCCGTTTGTTCTTGCCATATTCCCCGCTGAGATTACTTACTCCGATTCATTCAAGATTTTGTCAAACATACGGGCGATATAGGAAACCGCATTCATGGTGTTCTGATAGTCGATCCGCGTTGGTCCGATGACCGCAAGCGATCCCATGACTTCGCCGCCCACCCGAGCCGGCGCTCCGATAAGCACGAAATTACGCATCGATGGCAAGGTCTGGTCGAGCCCGATTACTACGCGCACCGCTTCCTGCTTGGCATCGAGATACGCACCCAGCAGACCGACGAGTTTTTGCTTTTCTTCCAGGGTCCTCAACAACTCCTGCAAACGATCGCGGTCATGCTCTCCCGCGACCAGATTGGACGCGCCCTCCACGTACACGGTCTGCGCGCCATCGTCCGCCGCCAGCGCGCCCTGTTTATAAAGTTGTTCCACCGACGCCATCAGCCGGTCATACTCGCTGCGTTCCTGCTCCAAGCGGCGAGCCAACTCGGTGCGCATAGCTTCCATGGTCCAGCCGCGGAAGTTTTCATTGAGGAAGCGAGCCGCCGCATCCAGTTCGGCTTGCGGAAGATCCATGCGCAACACGCGATCCCGCACCAGGCCTGATCGCGTCACCAGCACCGCCAGTACTTTCTGATCTCCCAACCGCGAAAAATAAACATGCTCCAGAGCGTTCTTGGATCCTCTAATTGCCACCGCGACGCCGACATTCCGCGAAATCAAAGAGAGCACATGTGAAGTGCGCTCCATGAACTCCTGCACATCGGAAACCCCGTGGAATGACTTCTGAATAATATTTTCATCGTCGTCCGAAAGCCGCGCCTTACCCGTAAGCTGCTCAACGTAATACCGATAAGCCTCGGTGCTCGGCACCCGGCCGGCCGAAGTGTGAGGCTGTTCCAGATAACCCGAATCGGCCAGATCGGACATTACGTTGCGAATCGTAGCCGGACTCAATCCCTCCCGATTCGCGCGCGCAAGGGTGCGCGATCCCACCGGCTCGCCCGTGGCGATAAACGTTTCCACGATAGCCGTCAGGATTTCACGCTCGCGCTCGCCGATGGGGGGTCCCGGAGGCATATACTCCCTTGTATCACACCTAGCCGACGGGGACAGTCGGCTCTTGGGTTCAAGTAGGTTACTGGTAGCTAACTTATGTAGATGCACTACTTACGTCGCAGGATGCAAATAGCCTCATCTCGGATTTTAGAAAACATTGCCAGACCGGCCAAGGGTTAGCGGCCGGGGTGGCGCGCAGCCTACCACTTCCTAACCTAACTGCGCCATCCCGAAGCCCGCGCTTCTACCAAAGGGCGCGAGGGAATCTGGCGTCGGCTCTTGACGCTAACCTAGTCCTAAGAAATGCTGATGGGAGGCCGAAATTAACGCCCAACAGATAAGGACAGACACCTAGGTGCCGGGTCGAGGGTCCTCGACACAGAGCATTCTAAAACTCATCTACTACCATCTCTATTTGTCGGTTGTCGAGGTGCGGCAACTGGGAGCATAATGTTGCGGTTCTCTCCAGAGACGACCCACGTTCCTGCGCTCAGATCGTTGAGCCTCCGAAGGAGATCCACCTATGGATAGCGCCCGGAATTTCTTGTTGCCTAAACCTTCCATTGTAATCTGCATTGCCAGCCTTCTGTTGGCCAGCGTGATCCTAGCAGTTGGGCAGACGGAGAATGTCGTCCACCGTTTCCAGGCTGGCAGGGACGGTGCATACCCCTCGGGTGGCCTAATCTCTGACAAGGCGGGTAATTTCTATGGCGTGACCGAGGGTGGCAAGCAAAGCGGTAATGGAGGCACGGTATTTCGACTGTCGCCGCCGAATGAGAAGGGCGGGCGCTGGGCCGTCACTACCCTCCACATTTTCGGAAACAACAATCACGGCGCCAACCCAACAGGTGAGCTAATCTTCGACCAAGCGGGCAATCTCTACGGAACAACACCGAGCGGCGGCCCCGAGAATTCAAGCACGGTCTTTGAACTCAAACGGCGTGGCGGTGCTTGGCGTGAGGCCGTAATTTACGTGGGCGGCAGCACCTACGCCCCTGTTGCGGGGTTGTCTTCTGACAAGGCTGGCGGTCTGTATTTCGCGACTTATTCAGGCGGAGAGGACGACTATGGCTCAGTTTTCCAACTGATGCCGTCGGAGAACGGCGACTGGAAGGCGATAATGATCTACTCCTTTACGGGCGGCAATGAAGCGTACCCTCCCGCTGGTCCGATCATCAGCGGCGAGGGCAATTTATTTGGAGTGTTGGACGGCAACGGCGGCAATAGCTACGGGGCGGTGTACGAACTGAAGGCTCCGCCTACAAGAGCCGGAGGCTGGGCCGGGCACGTGCTGTACGAATTCAACGGAGGGACAGGCGACGCGGCGTATCCAAGAGGCCGTCCGGTCTTTGACGGTAAGGGAAATCTCTACGGCGTGGCGGACGGTGGCGCGTACGGCGCTGGAGCGGTCTTCAAACTGACCCGGCAAGGCGACTCTTGGACGGAGTCCGTGATTTATAGTTTCTGTGCCCAGAATAGCTGCACCGACGGAAGCGATCCCTCGGGCGGCCTAATTCTCGACGAGAAGGGTAATCTCTACGGCACGACAGAATTCGGAGGTAACGGGGGTTGCGACTACGGCTGTGGCACCGTCTTCAAACTGGCTCCGCCCACGCAGGGCGGCACCTGGGCCGAGACTGTGCTCCACAACTTCACTGGCGAGGATGGTGACGGGTACCAGCCATACACTCCGTTGGCCTTCGGCAAGCTTGATTCGCTGTGGGGTACAACCTTTCTCGGTGGCAAGGAAACGGGGCGGTGCCAGGACCAGCAGGACGGGCCTGGCTGCGGCATAGTGTTTTCCGTCCGTCCCTGAGCATGGCTGGGGCATGGCTTATCCCATTCCGACCCTCCACTCCAACCGCACACGAAGCTGGATGCCCCATCCTTGTCTGCGCTCTTTGCGCCGAGTGGGAGGCGAGAATCCGCACAGCACCACTACGTCATTGTAGATTTGCCCGTTCGGACAAATGCAATCTAAAACTCACGTCGCAGTAATTGGTGCTGGCGCGTTCGGCGGATGGACTGCTCTTTATCTATTACGTCGCAGTGCACGAGTCACCTTGATCGATGCCTGGGGGCCGGGCAATTCGCGCTCATCCTCGGGCGGCGAAACCCGCATCATGCGCGCAACCTACGGTCCCAGCCAGCCTTACACGAAAATGGCCGCTCACGCTTTGCGCTTGTGGAAAGAACACGAGACCGAGTGGGGCCTCCAGTTGCTGCATCGCACCGGTGTTTTGTGGATGGTGACATCTGCCGACGATCAATTCGAGCGCTCATCTTTGCCAACGCTGCGCGAGGCTGGCATCGCGTATGAAGAATTGTCAGGAAGGGAACTGAGCAAGCGCTGGCCGCAGATCAA
>Ga0182015_10001825_pt1 | contig 27108 bp, 23 predicted proteins | sample 712P3MmetaG_FD_120478 | JGI IMG/M metagenome (GOLD analysis project Ga0182015, IMG submission 120478) | Permafrost microbial communities from Stordalen Mire, Sweden - 712P3M metaG | ecosystem: Environmental > Terrestrial > Soil > Wetlands > Permafrost | place: Sweden: Stordalen | collected...
AGGCAGAGCTGAGCAGCCTCGAGCGTGCGCGCCTGTTCAATAACGAGCTGCGCTCGCAAGACGGCGCGACCAGCCTCGTGCGCCAGCTCGAGCTCGACGAGATCCAGGGACAATGAACAAGCCGATCGGCCGTCTCTTCGCCCTTGTCGTCCTGATGTTCGCGGCGCTGATCGGGTTCACGTCGCGCTGGACCGTTTTCGACGCCAAGGCGCTGCAAAACAACGGGCTAAACGCCCGCACGCTGCTCGAGACCCAGCACATCAAGCGCGGGTCGATCTACGCAGACAATGGGAGCACGTTGCTCGCAGACTCGATCAGCCAACCGGGCGGCGCCTACAGCCGCTTCTACCCGTTTGGCTCGCTGTTTGCCGCACCGGTCGGGTTCGCCTTCCCCAACCAGGGCGATGCGGGCCTCGAGGCCTACCGCAACAGCGTGCTAACCGGGACGCCGGTCCAGCACGAGTCGGTGATCGACCAGCTCGAAGGCACGCAGACCGCGGGCGACAGCGTCTACACGACGCTCGATTCGAACGCGCAACAGGTGGCGACCAGCGCGCTCGAGGCCACCCACCTGGACGGGGCGGTGGTCGCCATGGTGCCTAGCACCGGCGCGATCAGGGTGTTCGCCGACAACCCGAGCTATGACCCCAACCTGATCCCCAGCGGCAAGGCGGCGAGCGGCGGCAGCTCGGAGGTCGACCGCGTCACCGAGTCGCGCTACTCCCCCGGATCGATCCAAAAAGTCGTCACCTCGATCGCCGCGATCGACACAGGAAAGTTCACGCCCAACTCGATCATCAACGGCAACTCGCCGCAGACCTTCGAAGGCATCCCGCTCAACAACGACGCCAAGACGAGCTACGGCCAAATCACGCTCACCGACGCGCTGACCAACTCGGTCAATACGGCTTTTGCCAACGTCGCTCAGGACCTCAGTGGCGCGGTGCTCGCGAAGTACATGTATCGCCTGGGTTACTACCGCAGGCCGCCGATCGATTTGCCGCCCGGCGAGCTGACGGCGAGTGGCGTACGGGGGTCAAACGGTGACCTGATCCCGCCGACCGGCGCCGTCGACGTGCCGCTGATGGGGATCGGCGAAGGCCATCTCTATGTCACGCCGTTGCAGATGGTGATGGTCGCCGCGGCGGTCGCAAACGGCGGGCGCCTGATGACGCCGCACCTCACGAACTACGTAACCAATGCCGATGGGGTGATCGTCCAGCAGGTCAAGCCGACGCTTTACAGCACGGTGATGAAGCCCTCGACGGCGACGCAGGTAGGCGCGATGATGGAGGACGTGGTCCAGGACGGAACCGCTGAGGCGGCGCTACACGGCTTTGACATCAACGTCGCGGGCAAAACGGGCACCGCGCAGGACTGCGACACCTGCACCACGAGCCAGGTCTGGTTCATCGCCTACGCCCCCGCCACGGACCCGCAGATCGCGGTCGCCGTCACACTGGAGAAATCGCTCGGCTTCGGCGGCACGGTTGCAGCGCCGATCGCCAGGCAGGTCATCCAAGCTCTGCTCGGAAAGGGCACTTGATGTTCCAGATCAGCCCCGGCACGATCATCGACGAGCGCTACCGCGTGGTTTCGCGCGTCGGTTCAGGAGGCATGGCCGAGGTTTACTGCGCCGAGGATCTCCAGCTCGGCCGCCGCGTCGCCGTCAAGTTGCTGCACGAGCGCTTCGCGCAGGACCCCGAGTTCGTGGAGCGCTTCCGCCGCGAGGCGTCGAGCGCCGCGTCGCTTTCCCACGCCAACATCGTCAGCGTCTACGACCGCGGCGAATGGGGGGGTACGTACTACATCGCGATGGAGCTGCTCGAGGGGCGCTCGCTTGACACGATCGTGCGCGAGGAGGCGCCGCTGACGCCAGAGCGCGCGATCGAGCTGACCGAACAGGTGCTGCGCGCCGCGCGCTTCGCGCACCGTCACGGCGTGGTGCATCGCGACCTCAAGCCACACAACGTGATCATCGACAGCGAAGGTCGCGTCAAGGTCACTGACTTCGGCATCGCCCGCGCCGGCGCATCGGAAATCACCCAAACCGGTTCGATCATGGGCACCGCGCGCTACCTCTCCCCGGAGCAGGCGCAGGGTGAGGCCGTCGGCCCGCGCAGCGACCTGTATGCGATCGGCATCCTGCTCTACGAGCTGCTCACCGGCACGGTTCCCTTCGAGGGCGACTCCGTCGTGGCAATCGCACTGCGCCACCTCTCTGAGCCGCCGCGGCCGCCGAGCACACTGGTCTCCTCGATCTCGCCGCAGCTCGACGCGATCGTCCTGCGCGCGCTCGCCAAGGATCCGGATCAACGCTTCGCGGACGCCGACGAGTTCCTCGACGCCCTCAACCGTGAGCGCGAGCGCCTGCGCGCCGAGGATGGCAGCCGTACCGCATCGTTTGCGCCGCTCGTGCTGCCGGCGATTGGCGCCCCGGCGGCGCGCCCCGGTGCCCCGGGGACGCAGATGCTCTTGCCCGCGCCGGTCTCCTACGGCGAGCCGAGCCACTGGGATCCTAATGTCACCAGCGTAATCAGCGGCGGCCCACCGCCGTCGCGGCGCAGTAGTCCGATGTGGCCGTGGGCACTGTTCGGTGCGCTGCTGGCCGCCGCCGCGATCGTCGCGCTCCTCTACCTGCTGCTCGCGGCGCACAAGACCGTTCCGAGCGTCACCGGCGACAACGAGTACCAGGCGATAGCGGCGCTGGAGCACGACGGCTTCCAGGTCCCGCCGGCGACCCTCCAGAGCTCGTCGCTATACCCGAACGGCACGGTCATCGCACAGAACCCGGCCGCCGGCACGCAGATTGCAAAGGGCGACACGGTCGCCATCACCGTTTCAACCGGGGCTGCCGCCAAGGCCGTCCCCGACGTCACGAACCAGCAGCTGCCGGCCGCCGAGTACGCCCTCAGACACAAGGGCTTCCGCTACAGCACCTCCCAGCAGCCCTCGACCACCGTCAAGAGCGGCTACGTGATCTCGACCAACCCAGGCGTCGGTAGCGTCGCGGATTCCGGGAGCATCGTCGCGCTGACCGTCTCGAGCGGTGCGCCCCGCGTCGCGCTCGTCAACGTCGTCGCACTGCAATTCGCCAACGCGCAGTCGGTCCTGCTCGCGGACGGCTTCCAGGTCAAAGAGGTCAAGGTCAGCTCGGAGCTCCCGCCCGGACAGGTGATCTCCGAGAAGCCTGGCACGGCGAAGGCGCCCGAGGGCTCGACGGTGACGCTGACGGTGGCAAAGATCCCGACCACCGCTACCGTGCCGCCGCTCACCGGCGACACGCTGGCCGTCGCAACCACGGACCTGCAGAGCGCCGGCCTCACCGCGGCCTCCACCACGCAGCCGGTCACAGACCCCTCAGAGAACGGTCTCGTGGTCTCGCAGTCGCCGGTTGCCGGCGCGGTTGTCAAGAAAGGCACGACGGTCACGGTGGCGATCGGCAGCTACACCGGGTCCACCGGCACGAGCGGGCCGACCACCGCTACCACCGGCGCGAGCGGCACGACCTGATGCGCGTCGCCGTGTTGGGCGGGGGGCGCTCCGGCGAACACGACGTATCGCTCGCCTCAGCGGCAGCAGTCCGCGAAGGTCTCGCGGCCGCCGGTCATACCGCTCTCGAGGTGACAATCACGCGCGAGGGCCGCTGGATCCAGGACGGCGCCGAGCTCGCGCTGACGCCGGCCGCCGGCCTGCTCGACTGCGACGTCGCGTTTCCTGCGCTGCACGGACCCTACGGCGAGGACGGTGTCGTTCAGGGCGTCCTCGAGTGCCTCGACATCCCCTACGTCGGCTCCGGTGTCGCAAGCTCGGCGCTGTGCATCGACAAGGTCGCATCCAAGCAGGCGCTCGCAGCCGCCGGAATCCCGCAGGTCGCCTTTCGCGCCATCGAGCGCCACCAGCTGGCCGGCAACCAAGCCCGCCTGCTCGCCGATGTCGACTCGCTCGGCCGCCCTGTCTTCGTCAAGCCCGCGCGGATGGGCTCGTCGGTCGGCATCGCCAAGGTCCACGAGGGCGGACTGGAGCTCCTCACCGCGATCGAGGCCGCCTTCGCCCACGACGAGCGGGTAATCGTCGAAGCCACGGCTCCGGGGATCGAGGTCGAGTGCTCGGTGCTCGGTAACGCCGAGGCTCGCCCCTCGAGGCCCGGCGAGATCGGCCTGCACTCGGAGTTCTACGACTACGCCGCCAAGTACGAGCCGGGCGGCATGGACCTCGTCATCCCGGCGCGGATCTCGCCTAACGCGCTCAGCACCGTCCAGCGCCTGGCCTTGGAGGTATTCGAGCTCTGCCGCTGCGCCGGCCTGGCCCGAGTCGACTTCTTCGTCGACGGCGAGCAGGTTCTCGTCAACGAGCTGAACACGATGCCCGGCTTCACGGCGACGAGCGTCTACGCGAAGCTCTGGCAGGCCGACGGTCTGGCCTACCCACAGCTCGTCGACGAGCTCTGCCGCCTGGCACTGGAACGCCACGCCCGCGCCGCAGACACGGCTCGCTGAGTCCGCCCCGAGTGCTCAGCCAACGGCCTGGGCGAGCGTGATCTGGCTGATCTCCGCGCGGACCGAGGCGCCGCTTGACGCCGGCGGCAGTCGCGTGATCCAGACGAGGTAGTCCCGGAAGCTCCGACGCGGCTCGTCCAGCGCGATCGCCGCCAGCGCGCCAACGCCGCCTGCATGGCCCAGTAGCTGCCAGCCGAGCGCGCTCAGCAGTTGCGGCGTGCCGGGCTCGTGCGCCCTGGGCGTCGTGGCGGCCCAGACCTGCACGTCCAGCCCAGGCGTCGGGGTGCCGAGCAGGAGCTCGCTCGCACCCAGCGGCCGTTTCAGTGTGACGTAGACACCGACTCCTGGCCCACCGAGCCTTCCGCTCGCGTAGCGGCTCGTCGCCCAGAACGTGCCCGGCTTGTCGTCGAGCACGAGCGCGGCCGCGCTCGCGTTCTGCGGCGCTCCGCCGAATGGGTTGTACGCGGTTGCGCTCGCACCGCTCAGGCTGACGGGGGCCTCGACTGCCCCGAGCGCAACTCCGCCGGCGCTGCCGCTGTGCACCCGGGTGAAGCTGAGGGTCGCGATCGCCGCCGCGATGAGCACCACTGCGCCGATCGACAGGGCTGTGGAGCCCGGGTGGCGTACGCGCAGCGGCACCTGGCTACGGGCTTCTGGCGGCAGCGTTCGCAGCACGGCGTTCGCGGCGCCGCTGGCGCTGCCGCTGCGAGCGGTCTCGATCGCCAGCGCCTGCTCGAGATCGTCAATCAGCGCCCGCGCGTCCGGGTAGCGCCGCTCCAGCTGCTTGGCCGTCGCTCGATCGAGCGTCGCGGCGAGCGCGGCCGAGACCGCGGGGCGATCGCGCTGGACGTCGGGGATCTCCTCGCGCACGTGCATCGCGGCCACCGCGAGCCGGGTCGGCGCGCTGAAAGGCACCGCGCCTGTCAGCGCTTCGTAGAGCACCACGCCCAGCGAGTAGAGGTCGGACTGGCCGGTCACCTCGTGGCCCAGCGCCTGCTCGGGGGAGACGTAGTCGGTCGTGCCAACGACGTGACCGCCGAGCGTCAGCGCGTTCTCGCCGCCACTGCGCGCGATGCCAAAGTCGGTCAGCTTCGCGCCCCGATCGGGGTCGATCAGGATGTTCTGGGACTTGACATCGCGATGCACGATGCCCCGCGCGTGCGCTGCGGCGAGCGCATGGGCGACCTCGATCGTGTACGCCAGCGCGTCGCCGACCGCGAGCCGCCCGTCGCGCTCGATCCGCTTCTTGAGCGTCTCGCCGCCGATGTACTCGAGCACGATGAAGGGTGAGCCCTGCTCCTCCCCGGTGTCGATCACGGTGACGATGTGGGGGTGTCCCAGCTTGGCGAGGGCGCGCGCTTCACGGCGAAAGCGCTCGAGCTTTTCGGGCTCGCCGGCCAGTGCCGGAGTGAGCACCTTGATCGCGACGCGCCGTTCGAGCTCGCTGTCAAAGGCTAGCCAGACAGTGGAGCTCGCGCCCGTGCCGAGCTCGCGCTCGAGCTCGTAGCGCCCGCCGAGCGTTCTGCGGTCCGGAGCATGCATCGCCCTATTGTGCGCCGATCGCCGAGCCGCGGCCAGCGCCCGCCGCGCTAGAGCGCGACGTCGAGGCCGGGCAGCGAGACGACGCCGGCGCGGTCGGTGACGCGTCCGATAACACCGGTACCGGCGTGGAATTCGTCGAGCAGCTCGCTCGCTCGGCCAGCATCCCCCGCCGAGACCACGGCGACGAAGCCGATGCCCATGTTGAACACCTGGTAGGCCTGCGCCGGCTCGATTGACCCCTGATCGCAGACGTAATGGCAGATCCCCGGAACCGCGAGCGGCGCATCGATCTCGAAGCCCACACTCGCATTCAGTCGCCGCAAGTTCGTCAAGCCATCGCCAGTGATGTGCGCGAGGCCGTGGACCGTGATGTCGCTGGCAAGCAGCGCCATCACAGCGCTCACATAGATCGTCGTCGGCTCGAGCAGGGCATCCGCAACGCTCCGCCCGCCGAGTTCGGGCGGCCGCTCGTCGAGGTGCTCGTAGCGCCCGAGGATTCGGCGCGCGAGCGTGTAGCCATTGGAATGCAGCCCGCTCGATGGCAGTCCGATCAGCGCGTCGCCCGCCGCGCAGCGTTCACCGGTGACGATCCGCTCGAGCGCGACGGTGCCGATAGCGGTGCCTGACAGCTCGAAGCCGTGCGGCGAGGGGTGGCCGCGTATCAACTCCGGCAGGATCGCGAGCTCACCACCGGGGATCTCGACGCGGGCGAGCTCGGCGCCGCGGCGCAGGCCGATCGCGATCTGTTCGAGCGCCTGCGGATCGGCGCGCTCGACGGCGATGTAGTCGAGCATCGCGATCGGCTCGGCACCGACGCAGATGATGTCGTTGACGTTCATCGCGACGCAGTCGATGCCGACGCTGTCGAGTCGACCGGTCTGCTCGGCCAGGATCAGCTTCGAGCCGACACCGTCGGTCGACAGCGCGATGCCGAGCCCCGGTGCGACCTCCAGCACACTGGCGTAATGCCCGCTGGCCAGGACCGACCTCGACGCGCGTCCGAGCTCGATCCCGCGCAGGACGTCAACGAGCGCGCGCACACCGCTGTCGGCCTGCCGAATGTCAACGCCGGCGGCGGCGTAGGGGTCGGTCATCGGCGGGCATTCTGGCGCAGCCGCCGCAGCACCGCCGTCGCGAGTGCGCTGCGGTATGCGGCCGCCGGTAGCAGCGACCTACCGCCCCGTTTGAGCGAGCCCGCCGCGACGGTCGACGCAAACGAGGCCACCGCGCCGGCCGCCAGCGTCGCCCATTCCGCGCGCTCGCCGCTCAGCGCCTCACGCCCTTTCAGCACGAGCGCGCCGATCGTTACCGGCAGCCCGACCTCAAACGCCAGCTGCGCGGCGTCGGCGCTGGCAAAGCCGCGAGCGCGGGCGACGGCGCGTGTCGCGCCGCTGCGCGAGACGCCGGGGAGCAACGCGACGGCCTGCCCCAAGCCGAGGGTGAGTCCGTCCAGCCACCCCGCGTCGACCGCGTGGCGATCGCGCGTGCCAGCGAGCTCGGCGAGCGCCATCGCGGCGGAACCTCCGAACAAGCCCCCGGCGATGCTCGCCGGCGTGCCGAGGTGGCGCTCGATCGGGCGTTGCAACGCGAGGCCCGCGGCGGCCGCCGGCGCCGTGGCTAGCGCGAGCATCAGCGCGCGCCGCGCACCCAGTTCGGCGAGCGCCCGCGCGAGCTCAAGGCGCGCGACGAGCAGGAGTCCGACCAGCGCCCCGGCGTGCAGCGCGACCTCGAAGCGCTTGCGCGCGGCCGGGTCGAGCTTGTCGTAGTCGAGGTTGCCGACCCAACCGAGCAGCGCCGTGTGGCCGGAGGAGGAGATCGGCAGCAGCTCTGTCGGGCCGTGCAGCAGGCCGAGCGCGACGGCATGGCGGAGCTGGAGGCCGAGCACCGGCTGGGCGGTCGCAGCGGGCATCGGCCTAGGTGGCTTCGCCGGTTCGGGTGCCCGCGCGACGGGCGCGCGCCACCAGCAGGTAGGCGATCACGGCGACGATCGCCACCAGCGCTGCGATGTCGACGTAGTGGAGCTGCCCGACGACCGAGTGGTAGTGCGAGCCGAGTGCGTGTCCGGCGATCCCCCATGCGGCGATCCACGGCAGGCTGCCGGCGAAGGTCAGCGCCAGGAACTTCGGGTAGGGCATCCGCGCCGCGCCGGCCGGAAACGAGGTGTACGCGCGTACCAGCGGCAGCAGCCGCGAGATCACGATCGCCGCCGCGCCGCGCCGCTCGAACCACTGCTCGGCGCGGGCCAGGCGCTCTGGCGTGATGTGGATCTTCGACCCATGACGTTTGACCAGCTCCAACCGGCCGGCGTAGCCGATCGCGTAGGCGATGCTCGCCCCGACAAGGTCGCCGAGGACGCCGATGAGGATGATCGTGACGAGCGTGAAGTGGCCGCGGTAGACATCGAAGCCGGCAAACAGCATTACGACCTCGGAGGAGATCGGGATCCCGGCTGAGCCGGCGACCAAGAGCAGAAAGATCCCGGGCAGCCCGAGGTCGGTGATGATGTGCGTCACCAGCTTTACCAGCTCGTTGGTGACGGAGGCCAACTCGTACACGGGCGGCGAAGGGTAGCGTTGCGCGAGGCGATGCGAGTCTGGGTCGATCTCACCAACAGTCCCCATCCGCTCGTGATGCGCCCGATCATCGAGCGGATACGTCGCGGCGGCGGCGATGTGAGCGTCACCGCCCGCGACTTCGCGCAGACGGTCGAGCTCTGCGAAAGGCTCGGCTTGGACGCCGCCGTGATCGGCCACCATCGTGGCGGACGGCGCTTCGACAAGGCCTGGGGGCTCGCCGCGCGGTCCGCCGCGCTCATCCGCTGGGCGCGGTCGCGGCGTTTCGACCTCGCCCTCGGCCACGGCTCCAACGACGTGTCGGTTGCTGCTGCGCTGCTGCGCATTCCCTCGGCGACGATGTTCGATTACGAGTGGGCAACCGCTCAGCACAACGTTAACTGCCGCCTCGCGCGTGCGGTCGTGGTGCCGGAGGCGATTCCGCCGGAGCGCCTGCGCCGCTACGGCGCCGCCGCCAAGCTGCGACGCTACCCGGGACTCAAGGAGGAGTACTACCTCGCCGACTTTGAGCCACGCGAGGACGTGCTCGTCGAGTTGGGGCTCGACGCGGTGAAGCCGATCGTCGTCGTGCGGACACCGCCGGACGTGTCGCTCTACCACCGCTTTTCAAACGATCTCTTCGGCACCGTGCTCGAGCGCCTGCGCGGGACCCAGACGGTGGTGCTGCCGCGGATCGCCTCGCAGCGCACGGAGCTGGCGCGGGCCGGCGATTTCATCGTCCCCGAGCACGCGATCGACGCGCAGTCGCTGATCGCCCTCGCCGATCTCGTGATCAGCGCCGGCGGCACGATGAACCGCGAGGCGGTCGCGCTCGGCACGCCCGTCTGGACCACGTTCGAAGGTCGCCTCGGTGGGGTCGACGAGCAGCTGATCGCGGAGGGCCGGATGCGCAAGCTGGAATCAGCCGAGCAGCTCGAGCTGGGCAAGCGTCCTACTCCCTCGGGCGCCCGGATTCGCCGTGATCCGCAGCTGCTGGCCGACCTCTTGCTGAGCGCGACCTCACCGCCCAAGGAGTGAACGCGAGCTCCTCGGTCGTCACGCCCCTCTACAATCGCGTGGATGCGCCGACGGCTTCGTTCGGCGACCTTCCCGCTCCACCGCCACTCGCTTTGGCAGCTCGCGGTCGATGCCGGTCTGGTCGCGCTCGCGTACTACCTCGCCTTCGTGCTGCGTCTCAACTCGCTGAGCGGCTTCCACAACGGCAAGTACGGCGTGCTGTTCAACCGCACCCTGCCGTGGGTCGTGATCGGCACCGCCGTGCTACTCACGCTCGGCCGCGTCTACCAGCGCCGCTGGCGCTACGCAACACAACGCGATATCGAGAACCTGCTGCGGGTCCTGATCGTCGACACGATCGTGCTGGTGGCCGCTATCGCGCTGTTCCGCCCCTACGGTGGCCTCAAGCTCCCGGATGGCACGATCGCGCTCTACTTCCTGCTCTCGCTGGTCTTTCTCGGCGGCGTGCGCCTGGGGGCGCGCAGCCTCCACGACCGCCGGCTGCGGGGTTTTCGTTCACGTAAGGGCGCGCGCGACGTCCTGATCGTCGGCGCTGGCGACGGCGGCCGCCTGGTGCTGCGCGAGCTGCTGCGCAACGCCGAGCTGGGACTCAACCCGGTCGGCTTCGTCGACGACGATCCGCTCAAGCGACGGCTGCGGGTCGATGGCGTCCGCGTCCGCGGCACCACGCGCGACCTGCCGCGGATCCTTGACGACGCCGAGCCCGACGAGGTGATCATCGCGATCCCGTCGGCCCCCGGCGAGGTGCGGATGCGCGTCGTGCGGACCTGTCGGGAGCGAGGCATTCCCGTCCGCACGTTGCCGACGGTCTTCGAGCTGTTGCGTGGCTCGGTCAACCTCACCCAGCAGGTGCGTGATGTGCGCGTCGAGGATGTCCTCGGTCGCGAGCCGGTGCACATGGAGCTCGAACGCGTCGGCGCCTATCTGCGCGGGGCGGTCGTGCTCGTGACCGGGGCCGGCGGATCGATCGGCTCCGAGCTCTGCCGCCAGATCTCGCGCGTGCAGCCACGCCGGATCGTCCTCGTCGACCACGCCGAGGACAACGTCTTCGCGATCCAGCGCGAGCTCCTCGAAGACCGCCACGTCCAACATGACGTCGTTGTCGCCGTGCTTGCGGACTGCAAGGAGGAGGAGCGTATGCGCGAGGTCTTCGGCGAGCACCGGCCAAAGTTCGTCTTCCACGCGGCGGCGTACAAGCACGTCGCACTGATGGAGCAGAACCCGGTCGAGGCGATCCGCAACAACTCGATCGGCACCCGCGTTGTGGCAAGCGTGGCGGGCGATCTCGGGGTCGAGGCGTTCGTGCTCATCTCGACCGATAAGGCGGTGTCGCCGGCGACCGTGATGGGCGCCTCGAAGGCGCTGGCAGAATGCGCCGTCGAGGCGGCGCAGCGCCGCTTCCCAAAGACGCGGTTCATGGCTGTGCGCTTCGGCAATGTGCTCGGCTCGTCGGGCAGCGTTGTGCCGATCTTCCGCCGCCAGATCGCCGCCGGCGGCCCGGTGACCGTCACCGACGAGCGGATGACGCGCTTTTTCATGACGATCCCCGAGGCCGTGCAACTCGTGATCCGCTCGGGCTCGCTGGGCGAAGGTGGCGAGGTGTTCGTGCTCGACATGGGCGAGCCGGTCTCGATCATGGCCCTGGCACGACAGATGATCGAGCTATCGGGTCTCGAGCCCGAGCGCGACATCGCGATCGATCTGATCGGCGCGCGACCCGGGGAGAAGCTCCACGAAGACCTCTTCAACCCGTTCGAGCGGCCGCAGTTGACCGTGGCCGAGAAGATCTGGATCGCCCAACGCGACCCGCTCGAATCGGAGCGCGTCGAGGCGATGTTCGACGAGATCTCGCTGCTGGTGCTGGAGAGCGACGCTGCCGGCCTCGCGGAGAAGGTCGCGCAGCTGACGGCGATCCGCGTGCAGCCCACGGCTTTCGAGTCGTAGACTGGCGGCGCCCATGGTCGATCCTCTCGCGCTCTCCCTCAGCGGTGGTATCCAGAAGCTCGGCTCCTATGCAGGCCTCCTCGCCTTTTTCGCGCTCGTCCTGCTCGCGCTGCTCTACTTCGCGCAGGCGCGAGAGCTCAAGCGGTTGAGCCAGTGGGCTGCGCGCCAGCCCGACCCAGCGCGCGAGCCGGCGCCGGCGCCCGCGAGCGTGCGGCCGACGGCAGCGCCTGCGGCTTCACCGACAGTCGGGCCGCCACCGGCGGCCGTCATGGCTCCCCGTCCGACCGGCGCCGCTGTTCTTGCTACGAACGTTCCCGGCGTGCGGCGCGTACCGACGCCGGTCCCCAGCGCGAGTCCCGGCGCGGTTATCGGGCCGACGACCCCGGCGGGTGCGCTCGCCCAGGCGGCGGACGCAGCCTCGGGCGACACCGCGGGGACGAGCACCGTGACGGGCGAGGAGAGTGTCGTCTCGCCACCGGCGCCCGCCGGCGAGAGCAAGACGCCCGAAGGGGGTGCCACGAAGGTCCAGCCACCGGCACCCCCGCCGCCTGGGCCCCAATCCGCACCCACGGCGGTCGGCGAGAAGCCTGTGGCCGGCGAGAGCCCTGCCCCGGCCGGTGCGGCCCCGCGGCCCCCGGCAGGCGCGAACCCGGCAGCAGGCGCCGCCACCCCGCCGGCCGCCGCGACCCCGCCGGCCGGCGATGATGAGCCGCCGTCTGATCCGAAGCCGCGAGCCGCGGCGGTTCCGCTGGTCGCTACGCCCGTGCCCGAGCGCGTTGCCCACACCGGGATCGTCGAGGATCCCGCGGCGCCCGCGAGCACAGGGGGACCCGCCGCGCCGGCGCCGGCGCCGGCCCCCGGCAAGCCGCCCGGGCCGATGCTCCCGCCGGCGCCGCACAAGGACTCGCCCGTGATCGCGGCTACGCCACGCGCCGAGCACGAGGGCGCGCTCGCAGCCTCCTACGAGCGCCTGCGGGGGCTCGGCGCCCATGGTCACCTCCCGAGCGCGCAGGCCGGGCGGCGCCGGCTGATCGCGCTCATCGTCGTGGGGGTCATCGTGATCGTGGTCGTGGCCGTCCTGGTGCTCCCCGGGGGCGGCTCGAGCCCTCACGTTGCAAGCACCGCCGGCGGGCAAGCCGTGATCGGCGCCGCCGCGCCGGCAGCGCTCGCCGTGGCGGTACTGAACGGCACGGATGTCGGCGGGCTGGCCTCGAAGGTGTCGAAGCAGCTCACCGACGACGGCTTTACCGCCGGGACGATCGCGAACGCTCCGAATCAGACTACGGCGACGACGACGGTCGGCTATACGCGGGGGCATCAGGCGGAGGCGATCAGGGTCGCTCGTGCGCTCGACCTCGGCGAATCGAGCGCAGTGCGAGTGAGCGCGGCGAATGAGGCCGCTGCCCGTGTCGGGGGCCGCGCGACGCAAATCGTCGTCACGATCGGTGCCAACTACACGCAGTGACGCCGCCGGCCCGCCGGCCGCGGCGCCACTTGCTCCGATCGTCTTTGTCCTGCTCTTGCTCGCCAGCGTGGCGGCGCTGCTGGTCGCGCAAAAGCTGAAGCACGACTCGCCCTTGATCAACGCCAACGCGATCTGGATGCCCAACTCGGGGACATTCGATCCGCAGCGGACGCCGGCGACCTTCACCTTCCAGACCTACTACAACGACAGGGTCACGGTGTCGATCGTCTCGAGGCGCTCGGCCAAGACGGTCGCCGTGCTGGCGCGCAATTACCCGGTTCACCGCTACCGCCGTACCAAGCAGTTCAGCTGGAACGGGTCCATCACCGGCGGTGGCCTGGCCCCCGCCGGAACCTACGTCGTAGCGGTGCATTTCGAGCGTCTTGACCGGACGCCGACGATCCCCGAGGTTCGCTTCGACCTGCGCTACGTGACGTGATGGGCCTAAACGCGCCGCTCGCTGCCACGACGCTCACCCACGTCATCGAGAAGGGTGGCGTGATCGGCCTCGCGCTGGCGGTCGCGGCGATCCTCTCGCTTCCCGAGCCCGCCCGCCGCCGGCTGCGTGCGCCGCTCATCCTCGCGACGCTCGTTCTCACGCCCGCCCTGCTTGCCATCGCGCTCTGGCACAACAGCAAGCTGGCCCCGCTTCACCACCACCCGCTCCGCGGCGTCGCCGCGGTGGTCGTCGCACTGCTCACCATCGCCTCGCTCGTCCTGCTTCTAGCACGCCGTCCGACCCTGCTCCCGCTGTTGGCGATCGCCGCGCTCCCGTTCCGCATCCCGCTCGGCACGGTCTCCTCCGGCCTCCTCGTTCCGCTCTACGCCGTCATCGCCGCCGGAGTGATCAGCCACATCGCGCGCAACTGGAGAACGCCCGCGTCGGGCGCCGGCGAGGACGGCCGCGACAGCGGCCGCCCGCAGCCCCGCGGGAACCAATCCGGGAGGCTGCCGGCGCCGGCGCCCGGATTGGTTGAGTACCTGCTGAGCGCCTACCTGCTGCTCTACGCGATCCAGGCCAGCTACTCGACTGACCTGACCAAGGCCGTCGAGCAGGTCGGCTTCTTCTACGTGCCGTTTGCGCTGCTCTTCTTTCTGCTGCGCGGCGTGCGCTGGGACCGGGCGCTGCTCGAGCGTTGCCTGTGGCTCGTCACCTCACTCGCCCTGCTCTTCGCCCTTGTCGGCTTTGTCGAGCTCGCGCGCGGCGGGCTGCTGTTCAACCGCAGCCTCGACGCAGATGCTTACTTCGTACGTATCAACTCGCTCTTCTATGACCCGAACATCTACGGCCGCTTCCTCGCGCTAGCGATGATCGTGCTCACCGTCGCGCTGCTTTTCACGCGGCGGCGGCGGGCAGCGCTGCTCGCCGCCGGGGCGCTCGCGGTGATGTGGGCGGGGCTGGCGCTCAGCCTCTCGCAGTCAAGCGTCGTCGCCCTGCTCGCGGGACTCGCCGTTGCGGCGATCGGGGCCTGGGGTCGGCGGGCGGCCGCTGTCGTCGCCGTGCTCGCGGTGCTTGGCGTAGCGGGGGGGCTCGCGATCGCGCTCCACAGCAACAACTCCGCGAACGACCTCACGAGCGGGCGCTCCTCGCTGGTGCGCGGAGGCGTCGATCTCTTCGACGCGCGTCCGCTGGCGGGCTACGGTTCGGGCTCCTTCTCGACCGAGTATGTGGCGCACGTGCCCAGGCACCCCAACGCCTTCGAGCGGCGCTGGCACCTGCCGGTTACGCTCCCGGCGACGAGCGACTCGCACACGACCGCGATCACGATCGCCGCCGAGCAGGGCCTGGTCGGGCTGGCGCTCTACGCGGCGCTGCTGATCGCCTGCTTTGCCCGGCTCTTTGGCGGCGGGGTGTTCGCGCCGCTCCGAAGTCCCGCAGGCGTCGCTCGGCTGGCGGTTGCCGCCGCCTTCACCGGCCTTGTCGTGCACACGCTCTTCTACGCCGACTTCCTCGAGGATCCGACCACGTGGGTGCTGCTGGCGGTCGGCATCGCGCTTGCGCCGCGAAGAGCGACGCCAAGCCCCACACAGACCGCCCCAACCTAGAACGTGTTCGCCTACCTCAAGCGGCTTCTGACCGCGGGCGCCGCCTACCAGGCCGGCGACATCCTCGCCAAGGGCGCCGCGCTTTTCACGCTGCCGCTCTACACGCGATACGTCTCGACGCCGCAGTACGGGCGCGCGGAGGCGCTGCTGACGGCGGTGATCCTGCTTTCGATCGTGCTGCGGCTCGGAGTTGGGGAGGCCTTCATCCGCTTCTACTACGACGACGCCGACACGCACCGCCGCGACCGTATCGCCGCTGGTGCGGTGGCCCTCGTGTTCGTCACGACGACGCTCACCTCGGCTGTCGGGGCCGTCTTCGCGAGGCCGCTCTCCCAGCTCCTGCTCGGCTACCACTCGCCGGCGCTCCTCGACATCGCGATGCTCGGCCTCTGGGCCTTCACGAACCTCGAGATCGCCTACGCGCTGCTCCGCGCCGACGAGCGCAAGGGGACCTACATGCGCGCGGCGCTCGCCGACGTATCGATCACGATCCCCTTGATGGTCTACCTCGTCGTGGTGCGCCACGACGAGGCCCGGGGCCTTCTCGCTGGCAACTACGTCGCGTCGACGGTCGTCCTGCTCGGGCTGTGGTGGAACGAGCGAGCGCGCCTGCTCGCGGGGTTTCGCCGCGCGCCCGGCGCGCCGCCGGTCGCGCTGCGGCGGATGCTCGACTTCGGCCTCCCGACCGTTCCCGCCGACGCCAGCGTCTATGCCCTGCAGGTCGCCGACCGCTGGTATCTGCTGCGCGACTACTCGACCGCGGCCGCGGGCCTCTACGCCGTCGCGGCAAAGCTCGCGACGGTCGTTTTCGTCGCGGTGCGCGGCTTCCAGTACGCCTGGCCGCCGCTTGCCTATTCGGTCGAGGACGACGACGTCGCGGCGCGTCTCTACTCGGTCGTCACGACCTACTACGTGCTCGGGACCGGGGTCGTCGTCGCCGGTGTCGCGCTCTTTGCCCGCTGGGGCGTTCGCCTGCTCGGACACAGCTACTACGACTCCTATCGCGCGATCCCCTGGCTCGCGCTCGGCTGGTCGCTCTACGGCCTCTATTTGATCTTCATCGTGATCTCCGGCCGCGCGCGCCGCACGCGGCGCAACCTTCCCGCGGCGCTCGCCGGCCTCGTAGTCAACGTCATCAGCCTGCTCGTGCTAGTGCCGGCGCTCGGGATCGCCGGCGCCGGCATCGCGCTGGTGCTCGCCTACGCGGCGATGATCGTCGTCATCTACCTGCTCACACGGCGGCTGTTCAGCGTCGGTTTTGAGTGGGGGCGGCTTGCACGCCTCGTGACCGTGTTCTTCACGGCAGCGGTGGGGGGGGAGCTGCTGGCACCGACGCACGGCCTCGTGGGCTTTCTCGCCCGCGGCGTCGCGTGGTGCCTGATCTTCCCGGCACTCTGGCTCGCCGGCTTCTTCAGCGCGGCCGAGCGCGCGCGTGCGAGCACGCTGCTGGCCAGCGTGATGGCGCGCTGGCGGGCCTGAGCGAGCGCGACCGCGGCGGCCCGGGTGCGGCCCCGGGTGTGGCTCGGCTGCGGCCGCGTTCAGAGCCCGCGCGCGATGGTGTCGAGCAGGTGCTCGAGGGCGGCGTCGCGCTGGGCCTGGGGAAGCTCGCGCAGCGGTCCGTCGATCAGCAGCATCGCCAGCCCGTGGACCGCCGACCAGGCGGTGAACTCGGCGCCCGGGCGCCGCTTGGGCTCGAGGCCGCCGGCCTTTGCGAGCGCGTCCAGCTCGGCGCCGAGGAGCTCCAGGGGGCCGAGTCCGCTCTCGCCGACACCTTCGTCGCCGGCGAGGTAGTGCAGGTCCGGTGGCACGGCGAAGGCGGTGCGAAACCAGCCGGGCTCGGTCAGCGCGAACTCGACGTAGGCCGTCCCGGTCGCGCGTAGGCGCCGGCGTGCGCTCTTGAGGGTGACCTCAGTTGCTGGTGCGGCCTGCGCGATCCGCGTCTCCATCAGCCGCGCGAGTGCGCTCATGCAGCGGCCGCAAACCGCGGCGAGCAGGCTGTCGCGGTCGGCGAAATGCCGGTAGGCGGCGTTGTGGGAGACGCCGGCACGGCGCGAGGTCTCGCGCAGCACGACGGCGTCCGGGCCGCCCTCGCGCGCCAGCTCGACGCCCGCGTCGATCAGCGCCGCGCGGAGGTTGCCGTGGTGGTAGGAGCTCTGTTGGGAAGCGGTGGTCACAAATGTATGTTGACAGCGGCCACATGATCTGGCAAGCTGCGCATGTTGCTGCTGTCAACTTCACGCATTGGAGCTCGCGCCATGACACCAAAAACCTCGCACCGCGGCCTGATCCTAGCCGCCGTCTGCCTCGCCACGTTTGCCATCAACCTCGACACGACGATCGTCAACGTTGCCCTTCCTTCGCTCGTGCGGCAGCTGGGAGCCGGCACCAGCCAGTTGCAGTGGATCGTCGACGGCTACAACCTGGCGTTTGCGGCGCTCGTCCTTTCCGCCGGCAACCTCGGCGACCGTTACGGGCGGCGGCCCGCGCTGCTCGTCGGGCTGCTCGGGTTCGCCGCCGCGAGCGGCGCTGCCGCGCTGTGCTCGAGCGCCGGCGAGCTGATCGCCGCGCGCTTTGTCATGGGCACCTTTGCCGCGCTGATCTTTCCGACGACGCTGGCCGTCATCAGCAACGCCTTCCCCGACCGCCGCGATCGCGCCAAGGCCGTCGGTGCGTGGGGCGCTGTCGCGGGCCTCGGCGTCGCGGTCGGTCCGGTCAGCGGCGGCCTGCTGCTCAGCGGCTTTGCCTGGCCCAGCGTGTTCCTCGCGCTGGTGCCGGTCAGCCTGATCGCCGCCGTGACCGTGTTCTTCGTCGTCCCCGAATCGCGCGGCCCGAGGACCGGTCCGCTCGACCGCGCAGGCCTCGCCACGGCGACGGCGGCGATCGGCGTGCTCGTCTACACGCTCATCGAGGCGCCCGCCCGCGGCTGGGGTTCACCGGTGAGCCTGCTCGGGTTTGCGGCGGCGCTCGTGGCCGGGGTCGTCTTCGTCGCGATCGAACGACGGGTGCAAGCGCCGATGCTCGATGTCTCGCTATTTGGCGAACGCGCGTTCAGCGCCGCCAGCGGCTCGGTCACCGTGGCGTTCTTCGCACTGTTCGGCTTCATCTTCCTGATCACGCAGTACTTCCAGTTCATTCGCGGCTACGGGCCACTTTCAACCGGCGTGCGAATCCTGCCCGTCGCGATCAGCATCGCGATCGCGTCGGTGCTCGGCGCCAACCTCGCCGCGCGCCTGGGAACGCGCGCGATCGTGAGCTCCGGGCTACTACTCTTCGGCGGCGCATTCTTCTGGATCTCGCGCTCGCCTGAGAACGTCCCCTACGGCGTGATCGTGGCGCAGATGGTGGCGATGGGCACGGGCCTCGGACTTACCTCGACCCCCGCGACGGAGTCGATCCTCAGCGTCCTGTCACCGGCGAAGGCCGGCGTGGGCTCCGCTGTCAACGACGCCACGCGCGAGGCCGGCGGGACCCTCGGCGTCGCGATCGTCGGCAGCGTCTACGCCTCGCTCTACACGGCAAGCCTCGCCCATAGCGCGCTCGCGCACCTCTCCGCGGGCGCGCTGGCGAGTGCCGAGCGCTCGGTTGGGGCCGGCCTGGCGGTCGCGGCACACTCGCCCGCCGCGCTGCGCGGGCCGATTGCAGAGGCGGTCCGCAGCGCCTTCATGAGTGGCCTGCACACCGGCTCGCTGGTCGCCGCGGGAGTCTGCGTCGCCGGCGCACTGGGAGCGCTCGCGCTGCCGGGACGGGCACCCAAGCCCGCCCGCGAGGTGCTGCTCGCGCCTGACGGCGCGGCCTGAGTCACGGGGCGGCCCCGCGCCCGCGGCCTTCGAGCTGCTACGCGACTGCTGCTGTCATTGGGACGTCGGCCATCGTCGTGCCGCGGCGGCCCTCGGCCTCGAGCAGCAGCTTGAAGTCGTGCGGGCTCGTCGCGGCGCGCATCGCGTCCTCGACGGTGACGCGGCCAGCCTCGACATGGCCGTAGAGCGCTTGGTCGAAGGTCTGCATGCCGTCGTATGAGCCCTCGGAGATCACCGTGGTCAGGTCGATGTTGGAGTCGTCGCTGCGAATCTTGTCGTGCACGCGGCCGGTCATCCGGAGGATCTCGCAGACCGCGACGCGGCCGCCGTCGGAGGCCGGGACAAGGCGCTGGGAGATCACGCCGCGCAGCGTGCTCGCGAGCATCGCGCGCACCTGCTGGTGATGGTTGGGGGGAAAGAACTCGAGCATCCGGTTAATCGACTCCGCCGCGTCGAGCGTGTGGACGGTGGAAAGCACGAGATGCCCGGTCTCGGCGGCCGACAGCGCCGTCGTGACGGTTTCCTCGTCGCGCATCTCGCCGATCAGAATCACGTCGGGGTCCTGGCGCAGCACGTGGCGGAGCGCCTCCTTGAAGCCGAGCGTGTCCACTCCGATCTCGCGCTGGCCGATGATCGAGCGTTTGTCGTTGTGGACGAACTCAATCGGGTCTTCGATCGTGACGATGCTCGCGGCGCGGGTCACGTTGATGTGGTCGATCATCGCTGCCAGCGTTGTCGACTTGCCTGACCCGGTGGTGCCGGTGACGAGGATGATGCCGCGCTGGTCTTCCGCCATCCGCGCCACGACCGGCGGTAGCGCCAGATCTTCGATCGTGCGAATCCGATGAGGAATGGCGCGCGCTACGAGCGAGAGGCCCCCGCGCTGGTGGCGCGCGTTGAGGCGAAAGCGCGCTACGTCGGGGATCTCGCGCGAGAGGTCGATCTCGTGCCGCTCCTCGAACTCGGCGAGCCGCGGCCCGCCGCTGAGCAGCCGACGCACGACCTCTTCGAGGTCGCCAGGCTCGATTACCGGCCATTCGCCTGAACCCAGCGGCCTGAGCTCGCCGTTGATGCGGGCCATCGGAACCGACCCACCCTTGAGGTGCAGATCGGAGCCATCGGCCGCTACGAGCGCGCGTAGCACTTGATCGAGGTCGATCACCCCTATCTCATCGGTCGCCGAGCGAAAATCCTGAACAATGTGAGCGAGGTGACGGACACGTTGGCCAGGGCCGTCCGTGCTCCGGCGCTGCCCCGATTAGCCAAGGCGCCCGCGGTCAGGGCGAGCGTCGTGCCCGCGCGTTGCGCGCCGCCGCGGCCTCGCGCAGACCCTCGCCGCGGGCCGGCCAGAGCGCCGCGGCGGCGTCGGCGCGGTAGCGGCGCCAGTCGTGAGCAGGGAGCACGAGCGCCGCGAGCATCCGCACCACATAGCTCCAGGCAACCAGCCAGCGTACGAGCGCCGCGGCGAGCGGACCGTGGTGCTTTCGCATGTAGCGGTCACGGCCCCGCGCGAGCTCCACGATCCGCCGGGCCGGCAGGGCGTCGGTTGAGAGCTGCTCGTGATGGATCGCGACCGCCGCGGGGACGTAGAGCGTGTGCCAGCCGGCGTCAGCCAGACGCTTCTGAAAGTCAACCTCGTCGGAGTAGACGAAAAACTCGCCGTCCATCCAGCCGACCTCCTCGGCGACACGACGGCGCACGAGCAAGGCCGCGGACTGCCCCCAATCGACGCGTCGCACCGCCCGACCCCGGCTCTGCACGACGAGCCAGCGATGCAGAAAGAGCGCCCCCAGCAGGGCCGTTTCGACCCCGGGAAAGCGCCAAGCCGACGGCTGGGCCGCACCGTCGGGCCGGCGCAGAGCCGCGACCGCGCAGGCCGCTTGGCGATCGGCCTCGAGCGCCGCGTGGAGCGCCGCGCTGGCCCCGGCCACGAGCTCGGAATCCTCGTTTGCCAGCAGGCAGTAGCGACCCCGCGAGCGCTCCATCAGCTCACTGTCGTTCAGGGCCTTGCCGCGCCGCTCCGCCAAAGCGATCAGCTGCAGGTCGGCGCCGAGCGCCCGCACCGCCTCCGCCGACCCATCGTCTGAGGCGTTATCCAGCACGAGCAACTCCGTCTCGAACCCGAGCCGAGCCCGCTCGGCTTGGACCGCGGCGATGCTCCGCAGGAGCAGTTCTCGCCCGTCCGTATTGACGACGCAGAAGGAGATCTCGATGCCCACACGCGTATTGTCGGGCCTGTGAAGGTTCACGTCCTCGACCCACCGGCCTACACGCCGCCGTATGACCACGCGCTCTGCGCGGCGCTCGCCGCCGAAGGGCTCGACGTGGAGCTCTACACCAGCGCGTTCCCCTACGCCGAGCTGCCGCCGCCCGACGGCTACCGCCGCCGCGAGTTCTTCTACCGCCACGCCCGCGGGCCAGCCGGTTCTCAGACCCAGCGCGCGACCCGTCTCGTCGAGCACGTCCCCGACATGGCGCGCTACCGCGCCGCCGCCCGCGCCGCCGACGTCGTCCACGTCCAGTGGCTGGCGCTCGGAGCCCTCGACGGCCTGCTCCTGCCGCGCCGACGCCCGCTCGTGCTGACGGCGCACGAGATCCTGCCGGCGCAGGCACCTCGCCTGCGCCGCGAAGCCCAGCGCCGGCTCTACGCGAGCTTCGACGCTGTGATCGCACACTCGCAGGCGAGCCGGGCCCGGCTCATCTCCGAGCTCTCGCTCGATCCCGCGCGCGTCCACACGATCCCCCATGGCGCCTTCGCGCACCTCGCCGCGACGGCGCCGGCGCCGCTGCCCGGAGAGCTCGGCACGCCGAGCGGCCCGGTCGTCCTCTACTTCGGCTTGATCCGCCCTTACAAGGGCCTCGAGGTGCTGCTCGACGCCTGGCGAGGGGGATTTGACGACGCCGAGCTTTGGATCGTCGGAAGGCCGCGCTTTGACATCACGGCGCTGCGCGCGGGGGCCGGCCCGGGCGTGCGTTGGGTCCCGCGCTTTGTCGGCGACGGCGAGCTCGCGGCGTGCTTTCGTCGCGCCGACCTCGTCGTGCTGCCCTACCGCGAGATCGAGGAGTCCGGCGTGCTGGCGACCGCCCTAGCGTTCGGCTCGGCGCTCATCCTCAGCGACACCGGCGGCTTTCGCGAAGTGGCCGCCGCGGGCGCCGCGGCGCTCGTGCCGCCCGGTGACCCGGCGGCCCTGCGCGCAGCGGTCCGCGAGCTGCTCGACGACCCCGGCGCACGCCGGCGTCTATCGGACGCCGCGAGCACCCTTGCCGCCGGCGCCGCCTCGTGGCCGCAAGTCGCCGCGCAGACCAGGGCGCTATACCAGACGCTCGTCAGCTGAGGTGGTCAGCTGACCTGGGCGATCAGGGCCTGCAGTTGGGCGAGCGTCGGCACCGCGGAGAGTGTGTTGTTCTGGTCGTACAGGACGTTGCCCTTGGGACCCTTCACGTAGATCGTCGGCGTCCCGTTGGGAGCGAGGTTGTTTGCGGCGCTGAGGTCGGCGGTGACCGCTTGGGCCAGCGTGGGGTCGGTCAGACCCTGTTGCCACTGGGGGACGTTGAGGCCCGGGATCTGCTTTGCGATGTCCGCGAGGTAGCTGGATGAGACGTAGCTGGTGAGCTCTTCGTCCTTGCCATGGATCGATACCGGCTGCTCGTTGTAGGTGATCAGGATGTAGTCCCACTCGCGGCGCTGAAGCCCCGCCGAGCGCGCCGCGATCTGGGTGGCGGTGAACTCGCTGGCGTTGGCGTAGCTGCTGGCGGTGTCATCCGCGCGGTAGACAAGCTTCACCTTGCCGGTCGCGACGTCGGCGGCGATCAGCTGCGCCTCGGAGGTGAGCGCGAAGTCGTCGCACGTGGAGCAGACGAGGTCGCCAAACTCGGTAATCGTTACCGGCGCGTCGGGGTTGCCGAGCACGTTGCCGGTCTGCGGAATGCCCTTGAGCACGCTCTCCGCGTCGGCTGCGGCGTCGGCCTTCGTCTTGAAGTGGTAGGTCGCGCCGCTTACGCCGTTGAAGCCCGAGGAGCTTCCAGCGCCCGATTTGGAGCTCGCGATGACGAAGACCGCGGCCACGACGATCGCCCCGGCGAGCACGCCGCCGAGCACCCAGGCGCGCACGCGCTTGCGCTGCGAAGCTTGCAGCTGGGCGTGCAACTGCTCGCGCTGCCGGCGTGCAGCTTCCTTTTGCTCCTTGCGGCTGGCCACCGCTGCGCAGTCTACCGGCGCAGGTTTGGCGCAGATAAGCCTGCAATTCGGGCACCGCCGCGCGCGCGTGCGGGAGAATCGCAGGGTGAGCGTCGTGGCAGCGATCTTCTGGGTCAGCGTGGCCCTGCTCGTCTACACCCAGTTCGGCTACCCGCTCGTCCTGGTCGTGCTCGCACGCCTGACCCCGGCCCGCACGGCCCCGGCGCATGGTCGTGAAGAGCCAACGGTGGCGTTGATAGTGGCCGCCCATAACGAAGCCGCGGTGATCGAAGCGAAGGTCGCGAACGCGCTCGCGCTGCGCTGGCCGCGCGAGCGTCTCGAGGTGGTCGTCTGCTGCGACGGCTGCACCGACGCCACCGCCCAGCTCGCGCGCGAGGCTGGCGCCGACCAGGTGCTCGAGCTCGGGCGCTGCGGCAAGATCCCGGCGCTCGACGCCGGTGTCGCCGCCTCGCAGGGCGCGCTGCTCGTCTTCTCTGACGCCAACGCGAGCCTTGAGCCCGACGCCCTCCGCGAGCTCGCGGGCGCGTTTGACGACCCCGCCGTCGGCTACGCCTGCGGCCAGGTCCGCTTCGTCCAGGGCGGGCAGGGGTCCCGAGCCGACAATCAGGAAGGGCTCTACTGGCGCTACGAGATGGCGGTGCGCTCGCTGGAGTCGCGGGTCTGGTCGGTGACCGCCGGTAACGGGGCGATCCAGGCGACGCGGCGCGCCTCCTACATCGTCATCGACCCCCGCATGGACCACGACATCTACCTGCCGTTCGCGCTGGTCAAGCGCGGTTGGCGTGCGGTCTACGTCGCGAGCGCGCGCGCCGTCGAGAAGATGGTGCCCTCGATCGGCGGCGAATTTGCGCGCAAGCGCCGCTTCATGAGCCACGTCTGGACGACCGTGCTGCGCGGCGGCATGCTCTCGCCGCGCGGCTACGGCCTGCGCTACAGCCTGATGATCCTCAGCCACCGCGCGCTCCGCTACAGCGCGACGGCGCTGCACGCGGTGGCGCTCGTCACCAACGCGCTGCTGCTCGGACGGGGATGGGTTTATGGCGTCTGTTTTGGGGCGCAGCTTGTTCTTCTCGCCGCAGCCGCGCTTGCCGGTGTGGTGCGCCGGCGCCCGCTGCTCGTGGCGCGCTACTACGTGGCGATGAACGTCGCCAGCACGCTCGGCCTCTGGGACTACCTGCGGCGCGGGACGCCGCTCGGCTGGGAGGCCCCGGAGGGCACGCGATGATCCGTCGCGGCGTCGATGTCGTCGTTGCGGCGAGCGTGCTCGTCGCGGCCTCGCCGCTGCTAGCGCTCGCGGCGATCGCGATCGTGCTCTCCTCACGCGGGCCGGTGATCTACCGCCAGCGGCGCGTCGGTCGCGACGGCGTGGAGTTCGACGTGCTGAAGCTCCGCACGATGGTGGTCGGTGCCGAGCACCTCGGCGCGGGGCTGTGGGTCGACGCCGGCGACGCGCGGATCACGCGCGTCGGCGCGCTTTTGCGGCGTACCTCACTCGACGAGCTGCCGAACCTAGTCAACGTGCTGCGCGGCGAGATGTCTTTGATCGGACCGCGCCCGACGGTGCCCGAGCAGGTCGCGGTCTACACCGAGCGCCAGCGCGGGCGGCTCGCCGTCAAGCCGGGGATCACCGGCTGGGCGCAGGTTAACGGCCGCGCCGCTCTTCCATGGGGGCAGCGGATCGAGCTCGACCTCGACTACATCGAGCGCCGCTCGCTTTGGCTCGACCTGCGGATCGTCGTGCTGACCGCGCGCATGCTGGTCGGGGGCGGCGACCTCTACCGCGGTGAGACCGGCGGCTGGGACCTGCCGCACGTACCCGGCTACGAAGCGGCCGGCGAGGGGCCGCCGGAAAGCTCGCCCGAGAGCGGCACTTCGGCGGAGAGCGAGGAGTCGCCACGCCAGTAGCGGACGACGGCGGCGATAAACAGCAGCGTCATCAGAATCGCGCTCGACACGCACCACTCGCAGATCTCCTTCAGCGTGAACACCTCGCGGTAGGTGAGGTAGCCGCTGAAGAGCCAGCCGAAGAGGGTGATGCCGAGCGTCGCCGCGCGGGTCAGCTCGCGCGACGGCGCGAGCAGTGATGCACCGATCAGCACGTAGCCGATCAGCCCGAGCAGAGCGACCGGGATGCCAAAGACGCTCGAGTAGACCGATGACTGGACCTGGGCGCACGGATTGCCCTTGGCGGCGCAGAGGACGACGAGCCCCGTGTAGTGCACGACCGTCAGGTAGCTGGCAACGCCGAGGCCGATCACTCCCAGCACGAGCATCGTGCGCCACAGCGTGCGGTCGCTCATCGCCCTCAAGGTTAGCTGCCGCGGACGCAGACGATGCCGGCCGCGTCGCGGTGGTTGGAGTCCGTCGCCGCGCACGCCGTCGCGCCGCGCCGTAGTCTCGGCCGCGATGCGCCAGTTGCGTGCCGGCGAGCTGGGCTCGCAAATCGTGCTCGAAGACGATCTCGTGATCGAGGCCGACGCGAGCGCTGCGCTTGCCTGCCTTCCGGACGCGGCGTTCGAGCTGATCTACATCGACCCGCCGTGGGGCACCGGCCGGCCGCAGCGCGCTCAGCGGCTGACGGTGGCACGCGACGAGGCGGGCGGTGATCGCCAGGGCTTTGGCGGTCGGCGCTACCGCTCGACCGCGCTCAGCGACATGGCCTTTGACGACCGCTTCGAGGACTACATGGCGTTCTTGACGCCAAAGCTCGAGCGCGCGCGCGAGCTGCTGGCGCCCGCCGGCACGCTCTACGTCCACATCGACTACCGCGCGGCGCACTACGTCAAGGTCGCGCTCGACGAGATCTTCGGCCGCGAGTGCTTCCTCAACGAGATCATCTGGGCCTACGACTACGGCGCCAAGCCAAAACGGCGCTGGCCGCCCAAGCACGACACGATTCTCGTCTACGTTCGCGACCCGGCCCGCTACCTCTTCGACGCCGAGGCGGTCGATCGTGAGCCCTACATGGCGCCGGGCCTGGTCGGTCCGGCAAAGGCCGCCCGCGGCAAGCGCCCGACCGACACCTGGTGGCACACGATCGTGCCGACCAATGGCTCCGAGCGCACCGGCTACCCGACGCAGAAACCCGAAGGCGTGCTGCGTCGGATCGTCGCCGCGTCCTCGCGGTCTGGCGGCTGGTGTCTGGACTTCTTCGCCGGCTCGGGGACGCTTGGAGCGGTCTGCTCCAAGCTCGGCCGTCACTACGTGCTGATCGACTCCAACCCGCAGGCGATCACGGTGATGGCGGCGCGGCTCGGCTAAGCCGGCACGCGATTCGCCTTCAGCATCTCGAAGCGCTTCTCCCAGTCGAGCTCGCGGCGCTTGGCGTCGCTGATAAAGGGCGAGAAGGCGATCGCCCAGAGGACTAGCCAGTTGACGAGCTTCGCCGGCTGGCGCAGCGGCCGGACGAAGTCGACGAACAGCACGACGCGCGTCTTGTCGGTGTGGTTCCAGGCCTCGTGCTCGTAGGTGTCGTCGAAGATCATCGACTTGCCCTCGGCCCAGTGGCGCGTCTCGGTGTCGACGCGGATCCCGCACTGCTCCGCCGGCTCGGGGATCAGGAGGCCGAGGTGGTAGCGCATAACGCCTTTGAAGGGGCCTTCGTGAGCCGGCAGGTGCTTGCCCGGCGCGAGGATCGAGAACATCGCCGTCTTCATCCCGGGGATCTGCTCGCAGAGCTTCGCGGTCTCGGGGCAGCGCTCGCAGTTGGCGTCCGACTTGAAGCCGTAGCCGTAGAGGAAGTAGGTCTTCCAGCGATCGTCGGTGGTCATCGTCGCCTGGTCGACGGATATGTCCTGGAAGTTCGGGAGGTGCTCCTGGTCCTCGAGCACCGCATCGAGCTCGGAGCGGATCTTGCGCCAGTCGGTCTCGAGCTTCCGCGCCCATGGGAAGGTGGCGTTGTCGAAGAAGGGCTGGTCGCCGACCGTCGAGGAGTTGCCCAGCCAGCGCTCAAGCGGCGGCAGCGTCGCCTCGCCGACTTTGACCGTCACCTCCACGACCCGCTCCCGCACGCTCATCCTGCGCGAAT
>Ga0182015_10001827_pt1 | contig 27090 bp, 25 predicted proteins | sample 712P3MmetaG_FD_120478 | JGI IMG/M metagenome (GOLD analysis project Ga0182015, IMG submission 120478) | Permafrost microbial communities from Stordalen Mire, Sweden - 712P3M metaG | ecosystem: Environmental > Terrestrial > Soil > Wetlands > Permafrost | place: Sweden: Stordalen | collected...
ATGATGTCTTTGCTGCGGCTTTTTTCCTCGGCCATAGAATGGCAGTACACCACATCTGAAATCCCGGTTCAAGTGCCAATTGAACTCCGGAACTGGGTGCCGGTTGGGCGGCGGCCGTCCCCGACCGCTTGCGGCTCCTGGACTTTAACAGTTTCACGTATGTAATCGCTTGGCGCGCTCTCGCCACATAATTTCCTGATCTGCAAACCGTGCGTGCCGACCTTACTTCGAACCCCGAAATTTTTTCAGCTTTCGCCGATTTTCTCCATGTCGCGAGTTCCCTATATGCGCAAAGTCTTGCACGATCCCAGTTTGCCTTCTCGTAACTCAACGATTCATAAGGCTTTAAATTGGTGTCGCGGTTGCTTCTATTGCACTGGAGTCAGGCGAAGATCACTATGAAAATTACATTCGTTGCACTGTTCTTTCTAGTTGCCGGCACCGCCTTTGGACAGGCGGTTGGCACCATTTCCAGCCAGGCGCAAATGCTCCAGGTCCCTGACCATCCCCTGCATGCCGATGAGCACGCGATGGCACCCGAGCATTCTCTGCTGAGTTCCTCCAATCCCTACACCTATGCCCAGGGGGAACTCCCGCTGTGGGAGTTCGGCCCCGCCTCGCCGCCGCCGTCGCTCACACCCCTGGGTGATGTTGCCCGCGCCTTCCGCAAGGAAAAGCTGGCCCTCAGGAAGGCCGAGATCGTTCTCGAAAAGCAAGGTTCGTAGTAGTTTCCGCGGCTTGAAACCTGGCGTCGGTCTAAACCCTGGAAGGAATCCGCGAACGCCTCGGGCGTATCGTCCTCGGCTCGGGCGTATCATCGCGGACCTCAGCGTCCGAGCCACCGGAATGCCTAGCGCGGCAGCCTGACCGCGAGAGGCACAAACGACTGTACATGCCAGATGCACAAAACGATTGCCCCATCCCACGCATCAGACAATTAGCTGCAGACGTGATGATTCTGACATTCGTGATTCCGGAGTAATTCCGGGAAACGGGCGCTGGCTGTTCGCCTGCATTCGCGGGAGTGTACACTGCCCACAAGGGAGGGAACGTATTTAATGAAGGCATGCAAGCCGCATCTGGTCCGCATGGGTGTGTTTCTCCTATTCCTATCGGCTACCGTCCCGGGCTATTGTCAACGCGGGACTATCGACCTCAACGTCGGCGAGACTTCCGACAAATTCGGCGCGTTGGCCCCGGTCACCAGTGCTGACCTCGATCTCAACGGCGACGTGATGGTGAAAAAACCTTCCGTCAAGAACGGTGGTCCGGGCATCGTCGCGGGAGGCGAAGTCCGAGTACCCTCCGACGACACCAATCATGCCAAGGAGTTCGCCGTCTTCGGCGGTCTGGCCTTCCAGGTGAACAGCAATTTCTCCATCGCCATCCACGCTCAGGTCCGCAAGATCGATCTCCCCGTCGCCACTGTGAATAATCAAATTCTGGTTCGCTACAACATGCAATTGATCGAAGCCCCAATCGTTCTCAAATACAAATTCGGACCGGACAAGCGCGCCTTCGTGCATGTCGAGGGCGGGCCGGAATTCACACCCCGCTTCCGCTCCGCCGCGGCCACTCTCCTCATAGTATTGCCCCATCCCGACTTCGACCATGGTTATACCTTGCGCGGAAATGTGGGCTACACCTTTGGCAAGTGGTATGCGCAGGGAACCTACGAAACCCGCTACTTCAAGTTCGATCAGAACCCCAACAATCCGAGCAATCTCTACAATTGGAAGAGCAACATGATCACGGCAGGAGTGGGCGTGACCTTTTAAAGGAGACCGTCAACTCTCAGCCAAAACCTGCTCTTCCTCGTCTATTTCTTCGTCGATTTCCTCGAAGTCTTCGTCGGTCCAGGGCTTTGAATTCAGGGGAGTGTCGTCGACGTCGTGGCGATCGAGGACTACGGCGTAGCGAAAGGGCTCGAATCTGGTGAGGCGGAGGTTGCGGCTCGGCGGTTTGCCGGGCGCCGGCGGACAGCAGAGTCCGTCCCACACGACCTTTGCTTTCAACAGTTTAGCTCCGTCTAATCCTCTACGGTGCCGCTAAACCTCGAATTTGCACCGTTCATTGGGATAAGGATGCGCCATTGCTAACGGCTGCAATAGGATGAAAGCAGATCAATACCTAGGAAAAGTGTACGAAACCAGGTCGTAGGACCCGTCACAATTCCCAAGGAACAGATAAAAGTAGAGCCAAAGCCTAAGAACAGATTCCTTAAAAGCTAGAAGCCAGGAGCCAAACGCTAATCATGCGCAAGCCGATCAAGTACGTAGAGAAAGCAGTCGTCATCGCAGCCAAGGGGACCTGGGCGGTATTCGAGCGCTTGAATCGAGTTAAGCCGAATCCGTCGCCTACGCCGAAGTGGTCGGAAAAGCCGCTGCTCAAGTCGTACGAGAAATCGAAGCCGCCGCTGGGTTGGCCGCGGACGACCGATTCGCTGTGCCCGAAGTGTGTGCCGGAGATTCGGCAGCAGATTCTTGACGGGCACCTGCCGCATGAAGTTCTGATGAATGAGAAGGTCGGCGAGATCAAGGCGCAGATCGTCGAACGCGACGGCAAGATTTTGATGGTGAAGGATTGCCCCACCCACGGTCACTTCGAAGATGTAATGTCGATCGACACTGAGTTCTCGAAGCATCTCGAGGACGTGTTCCCCGGCCGCGATATTGCGGCGCATAACGACGAGAAGCTTCATCATCACGGATCGTCGACGGTGAAGTACGGGCGCGGGTCGGTGCTGACGATTGATCTGACGAATCGCTGCAACATGATGTGCGATCCCTGCTTCATGGACGCCAACCAAGTGGGGTTCGTCCATGAGCTGACCTGGGAAGAAATCAAGACGATGCTCGACAACGCCATCACCATCAAGCCCCGACGGCAGATGAGTGTGCAATTTTCCGGCGGCGAGCCGACGTTGTCGCCCTACTTCCTGGATGCCGTGCGTTACGCACGCAAAGTGGGATACAACTCGGTGCAGGCTGCAACCAACGGCATTGAATTTGCGAAGAGTTTTGAATTCTGCCAGCAGGCGGTTGAAGCCGGTATGCGCTATGCCTATCTGCAGTTTGACGGCATCGGCAACGCAGCGAATGCGCATCGCCTGGTGGGAAATTTGTTTGATGTCAAATTGAAGGCCATTGAGAACCTGCACAAGGCGGGCGTGGAAATCGTTCCGGTGGTTACGATCGTGAACGGAATCAATAACGAGCAGGTGGGAAGAATCATCAAGTTCGCGCTGGATAATCCGAGGACCATCAGTTTCCTCAGCTTCCAACCAGTAAGCTTCACCGGCCGCGACGAAGCCGTTACCGACGATCGTCGTGCCGCGCAGCGCTATACGTTGTCGCACCTGGCCCATGACGTAAAAAATCAGACGGGCCTGGGCGAGCCGTCGCGAGACTGGTTCCCGATTTCATTCATGGGAACGTTCAGCGACTGGGCTGATCTGATGCACGTCAACGATGTGAAGAACGATTGGGGACAATTATCCTGCGGCTGCCATCCGAATTGCGGGACTGGCATGGCTGTGATGATTGACAAGGAAACGAAGGAAGCTGTGCCTGTGACTGCGTTTTTGGCGGGGGATCAACTCGCCAAAGATATTGCGAAAGTGAATGATGCGGCGCGCGGAAAGTTTCTGACTGTGGTTGGAATGGCGCTTTGTTTGATGAAAAATTACGATCCGTTTCAGTCGCCTAAGCACTTCAAGTTGATCGATCTGTTGCGGAAGTTCGATAAGAACTTTAATGCGACGGGGAAGAATTACGGGAAGGTGGGGCCGGACCGTAGCGTGGAAGACGTCATGAAGCGGCGGCAAGACCGGTGGAATTTCCTGTTCATCGCGGGAATGTGGTTCCAGGATCTGTTCAACTACGACTTCCGACGCACGGAGCAGTGCATTATTCCGTACGCGACGCAGGAAGGCGAGATTTCGTTCTGCGCTTATAACACGGGCGTGGGATGGCGGAACATTATCGAGAAGATGCACATGACGGCCACGCTCACCAAATGGTACGAGGAGCACGGACGGCATGAGATTTTTGCGGGCGGCAAGAAAGTGAACATGGAAGACGCGACCCACTCGCTGCTGCTGCGGGATGATCTGGTTACGACCGAACTGCAGCATGATCTCGATGACCGCGGCATCGCCAAGAACGCGCGCGAGGAGAAAGTACGGGCGAGGGATGCAAAGCAGAAGCAGACTGCCGATGCGAAGGCTGAGGCACGCGGGCCAGAGAAAAATGATGACGCTTACAACGCCCGCATGGCTTCTTTGTATCGCGAAGTCGTGCTGAAGGAAAAACCGATGGTGGCCGAGAACGGATTCATTCCGCTGGGAGCGCTGACCAACCCGAATGGAAACGGAAACGGGTCGCACGCGCCGAAGCCGGAGATCGCGGAGCCGGTAGCGGGAGACTAAGCTGCTGGCTTTCAGCTTCTAGCTTGAATCAAGATGGGCCGCCTTCGGGCGGCCCATCTTATTTTTTGGTGCTCCCGGCAGAACACTTCCCCTTGCCGGGGGTGTAGAGGACTTTTACCTCCAAGTGAATGCGCCCTAGCCGAACGGCAAAGGTGTCCATCGCGAGGTGGAATCTGAAGGAAGCGGTAGGCAAAGCGCTGGCCTGACGAACAGCTAGCGGATAGAGGCGGCACGGCGGGGTGAGCGGGCCAAGAGACGCAAAGCCCCAGTACTTGCACGGAACGCCGTCACGTAGATCCGACAGGCATAAGCGTGGAGATGGGTGCGTAATACCCGGGGAGATCCGGCGACTTGCCTTTGGGCTATTGGCGTCGTGAGGCGTTGGCATGAGCCGCCAGAAGTCAGCAGCGGCCATAGTGGCTTCGCGCAAGCGGAGTGAAGGGCCAAACGTAAAACACGGGAGTAGGAAAGCAGACCTCGATGTCAATAGCCGCGTCCAGGTTACGACTGATGGACACAAGGCGTACCTTGAGGCGGACGAAGGTGCGTTCGGCATGGACGTGGACTATGCACAACTGCAGAAGATTTATGGCGCACCTTCCGATGCCGAGATGCGCCGCCAAGTCCCGCCAAGTGTATCGGTACTGAAATGAAGGTTGTCAGCGGTAATGTGCCGGCGAAGAAGCAGAAAAAGAGCGACGGACAGGAGTATCCGCCCCACACCGCTTGGAGTGCAGATTAATGGGATAGGGAAAGAGCGGTCGGTTTGGGGGAGGCTGAGGGATTCGTTGCGGGCAGATCGACACGGATAGTTGTGCCGTTTTTGACAGAACGAATTTCAAGATGGCCGCCCAGCTCGCGCACCCGTTCGCGCATGCCGGTGATTCCCACTCCCGCGGTGCCGACAGAGGCGTTGAAGCGACGCAGATGGTCTTCTGGAATGCCCTGGCCGTTGTCGCCCACTTCAAGTTCGAGGTGATCGGTGTTGCGTTTGAGCCGGACGCTTGCAGCCGACGCTCCGGAATGGCGATGAACATTGGTAAGGCTTTCCTGCAGAACCCGGAACAAGACGAGTTCACAGTCTCGGGGCGGGCGCTCCATTCGTTCCGGGATATCGCAATCGACTTGAATTCCGCTGCGGCGGGCAAATCCTTCGACAAACCAACGAGCTGCGGAAGCGATGCCGGCTTCATCGAGCAGCGGCGGATGCAGCAGGTACGAAGTGGTGCGAACTTCCTGCAAGGCCTCATCGGTCAGCGCATTCAGATCATCAACCAGGTGCGCAAGATCGGGCCGGCTCACGTCAATCTGGCGGATTAAAGCGATCGACATCTTCATGGCGGCGAGAGTCTGGCCGGCGGAGTCGTGCAATTCCCGAGCGATGCGGCGCCGTTCCTCATCCTGCAGAGTCATCAAGCGAAGCGACAGATTGCGGAGTTGATCTTCCATCTGCTCACGCACTTTGATTCCGGATTCCAGTGTAGCCAGCGCTTGCGAGAGCTCCGCGGTACGTTCGTCCACGCGCTGCTCCAACTCGTCGTGAGCCTGGCGCAGCTCATCTTCGGCGCGGTTCCGTTGGCGGGCCTCGGTAGTGAGCGCATCGATGGTCTGGTTCAGTCGCAACTGTTTGCGGCGGTTGGCTTCGCCGAGCGCGATGAGAACGGCGCACACCAGGAAGCAACCAACCATGGCGTGCAGTTCGGATTGGCGGAGGAAGGAGAGTGAGTGGCGGGGATCGACGAACCAGTAGAAGATTCCCAGAAAACCAAGAAGGCCGCTCAGGATGGCAGGCGCGAAGCCGCATACCACCGCACAGAACGTGACCACGACGTACAAGGTGACGTAGAAAGCGACATGCCCGAGTACGGGATCGAGGAACCAGCGGAGCACAACGGCGAGGACCGCTGACGCAATGGCGATGCTGTAGCGGTCGGCTACGCGCTGTCGCGGAAGGGGAGTGAGAATTGTCAAGATACGCGCGGAAAATCTGCCTGCCATAAAGCCTTTCCACCCAAACGAGGTGGAATGAAACACCGTCGCTTGATTAGAGCTTCACGGTGCGCTTTCGGTTTCTTGAACGGGAACATCCAGAGCGCTGATTTACAAGATGCACGGTGTTGGGGGACGGTTGCATAAAAGTATGCCTGGCGGCAACAGCGAAGACGGCAGATTCCTCCCGGTCGGAATGACAAATTCCTGCTCGAAGACTTTTGTTTCGAATTGGCCACTACTCCATTCTCGAAAACAATATTCTTGACATATACCCATATAGGAATATATATTGGGTCGCATGGCAAGAGCGGCTACCACCTCGGATGCATTCAATGCGGTGGCCGAGCCGCGGCGGCGGGACATCTTGAACTATCTGGCGCTGCAGGAGCGGGTGGTGGGAGATATCGTGGTGAGCCTGGGTATGGAGCAACCGGCGGTGTCGAAGCATCTGCGCGTGCTGCGGGAGGTTGGTCTGGTGCGCGTGCGGCGGCATGGACGGCACAAGTTTTATCGGACCAATGCGGAGGCGATCCGGCCGCTGCATGACTGGACCAAGACGTTCGAGCGTTTGTGGCAGCACCAGTTGAATCGGGTGAAAGAGCGGGCGGAAGCGAACCAGAAATTGTTGGACAAAGTCTGATCAACACCGAATCTGAAAATCGTGGCAAGGAGGAGCGAGGAATGACGACTTCAACAGCAACACCAGGGATTGAGAATCTGACAGTGAACATAGCGCAGGAAATTCACGTACGGGCGTCGCTGGATGTGACGTTCGCGGCGCTGCTGGAACAACTGGGGCCGGAGAACGATACACCGGAGGGCAAGCGCATGTCGATGAAGATTGAGCCTTGGCCGGGCGGACGGTGGTACCGCGACTTGGGCGATCAGAACGGACATTTCTGGGGACATGTGCAAGCCATCAAGCGGCCGACATTGCTCGAAATCACCGGGCCGTTGTTCATGTCGTATCCGGTCGTGTCGAATTTGCAGTACCGGTTGAGCGAGCAAGACGGTGGAACGCTGATTAAGTTTCATCACATGACGCTGGGAGTGATTCCAGACGACCACAAAGAAGGGATGGGGAAGGGCTGGACCCATATCCACGAGAAAGTTCGGCAGCGGGCTGAGAGCAAGAGCCGGCGGTGAGCGTCCGATTGTTGAGCGTGATTCTTATTGGTTGATTGAAAATCAGGCCGGACTTTCCAATCTTCAAGCGAGCGATCCTCAATTGAGCATTGAGCATTGAGCAATGAGCAATCTGCAAGGAAAGCGGGAGAATGTACGTTTTCTTCAGACCAAAGGAGGAAGCACAATGACGACGATGACGGAACCAATCGCAACCCTGATCGAGCCGATGCTGGCCGAGTTTGGGGAGGAGACCGCGATCACGAAAAGAATTCTGCAGCGAGTGCCCGCCGACAAACTGGCGTGGAAACCGCATCGAAAATCGATGTCGCTCGGCCAGTTGGCCTTACATATTGCGAGCGTTCCCGCTTCTGTGGCTCGCATCTCTCAACTCGACGAGTTTGACGTTGCGAAGGCCAATTTTGATCCGCCGGCTCCCAAAAATGTCGAAGAGATTTGCGCCGCTTTCCAGGAAAGCGTTCGCGCCGCGGAAGCGTGCCTGAGTGGTATGAGTGAACAAAAGGCAATGGGGCACTGGCGCCTGATGGCAAATGGATTGCAGATCTTCAACCGGCCGAGAGTCGAAGTTCTACGATCGATTATGTTGAACCACTGCTACCACCACCGGGGCCAACTTTCCGTGTATCTTCGGATGCTCGATGTTGCGGTGCCGGTGATTTATGGGCCCAGTGCGGACGAGAATCCGTTTGCCTAACACCTCCGGTTGTGGAGGAGCAGAAAGACCCCTCGGGGGCACGCTTTACGCGGCCCTGGAAGGGCCGTTCTTCCCCGGCGAAGCGTGAGTAGGGCGCGGCACGCGTACGGCGAAACGCGCAGTTGTGATTTTTTTCGCAGCCTCTGAAGCGGTCCCCTTCCGATTGCGGTCAGTTCAATGTTTGTAGATGGTGGTACCGGGATGGTAGTTGCGCCAGTCGAACCAGTAGTCTTTGAGGGCGGGGACCCGATCCAGGCATTTGCCCTGGGAAGGTCCTGAAACCGCGCAACCCTGGAAGCTCCACTGGCTGGCGGTCGCGGTGTCGAACAATATCCAGGATTTAGGGGCGGGGGGAGGGGCGGGTTTGGCGGCGGACGGCGCCACGGCTGTGGGGTCGGCCGAGGCTGCGGCTTTCGTCACGGCGGTCGCTTCGGACTTTACTTCGGACTTTGCTTCGGACTTCGTTGCGGCAGCCGTATCGTTTTTTGTCTCAGCCTTAGTCCCGTCCTCGCTCTCGCCTTGCAAGAAAAACTCGGCGTCCTGGCCGTCGATGCGGCTGATGAAAACGCGGAAGGATTTGCCGTCAGGTCCGACCGCTATGAGCAAGGGTGTACCGTGTACGCGGTCGATGACCGGCGACTGTTTCACCAGCGTCTCCCATGGATAGGCGCGGCTAGTGCCGTCAATTTCCAATCCTACGACCACGTCGCGAGATTTGAGCTCGGTTCCGGGAAAGCTGATCACTACCGGAAGCTTGGCTACTTCCGCTTCCCAATTGCTGTCGTACTCCTTCACATACTTCGGCACCTCAGCCAGCACCTTACCGTTCGACACTTCCGACTTCCACTCGCCGAAGGTTAACTCGTCACTCAGGACGAGTTCGAGCGACGCGCCCTGGAGCGGACCGTAGATGGCTTTGCCCGTGATCTGCTGCCACCAGGTGCCAGTTTCGCGATCACGCATCAGGAAGTTCTGGTTGTTGATTCCAGCGAGATAAAAATGCAGCACTCTGCCGTTCACGGTTCGTGTCCACACCAGACCGGTGTGACAGAGCGTTCAATAGGTGACAGCCACCGGGACGCCGGCGACGACGTCGTTCAACACATGGTGGTAGGCCATTTCACGGATGGGATAGGCGCGGGCGTCGGAGCCGAAACGGATGGCCAGAATCATTTCTCCGTTGTCGAGTTTGCTGGCGGACACCGCTTCGAACTGCGCGGCCTCGATGGGATGGAACATCCACTCGAAGTGGTTCAGCCTCGACATGACTGCGGCGAATGCGACCAGGACCATCACGGAGGCGAGAACGATCTTGCGCCATCGGTTGGCGGCGCGCCAGAGGAAAAGCGCGAATGCGAGACAGACGAGGGCAGCGGCGAAGGATCCCCAGGGAGCGCGCTGACGGAGAGCCATCGCCAGAACCAGCGCCGATGGAGTCTGGTGGCGGAAAGGGTGAATGATGAAGATCGGAACGAAAAACAACCCGATGCCGGTGAGGGCCGACGCTGTGAACAAGAACCAGAGATAGATGCGACGATCAGAAGCCGGGTGCATGCTTGGTTGGGATCCGCTTTGGGCAATAGCGCGGTGTCTACGATTGTAACCAATCAACAAAAGACAAAAGCCCCGGTCCGCGGAGGCGGAACCGGGGCAGCAGGTCGGATTCGTACGTTTACCGCGGTGTAAAGTTCTGGTGGGAGCTGAGGCTGTCAATGGCCTGGAACTCGGGTGTTGCCGGGGGCAGGTTGGCCGGGTTCAGGAACAGGACGTCAAAGAAGTAGTTACGAGTGGGGGGGGTGTACACGCTGCTGCCGTTGGGACCCCCGCCATCCTTGTAGATGCCCGTGTTGTATTCCGCATAGTACATGCTGACCAGCGAGCCGTTGTAATGCAGGGTCTGCCCCCAGCTCTCCAGGTACCGCAGAAAGTTGTGCATTCCTCCGTCGGTTCCGAAATCTTGAGCAACGTTCGCCCAACCTGGTTGCGGGAAGGGGATGTTCTTGCCTCCAGAGATCGCGGCGCGGTAATACGCGTCGGCAGTGGGAGCGCGATTGCCGGGCAAATCTGGATAGACCAGACTGCCCGCATCCGTCCATTGATTCGACAGAAGCGTGACCGCGTCGGCAATGATGGACGCTGCCGCGTGCGGCGTCTGGGTTGGAACGGCATTATTGTAAGTTGTCCAGAAAGGATCCACCGAGGTGGTGTTGTAGTCCCCCTGAATGTAGACCGGGTTTTCGGAGGCGACCGTGAACCCGCCGCAACCCGTGGGGTTGGCGGCAGTTTGCGAGCATCCGCTGGCGGTCGGCATGACCGGCAGGTAGCTGATTCCAGCCGCGCTCATGCCACCGTCGACCAGCTTCAACACGTGGCGCGCTCCGCTGACCGGATTGGCCATGCCCACCTGATTATTGGCACTCAGGGTGAAGGCGTTAGTCGAGGTGTTCATCTCGGCACAGTTTATTGTTGCGCTGGTGACGGGGCCCGGATTTGGGACTCGCAGATAGGAGTTCAGGGGGGCGGTATTGGTGTTGATGCCGAACCCGTAACCGATATTTTTCTCGCCCCAGTTATCGAGAAATCCGTTCTGATCGACATCTTCCGGCGAGTAGCTATAGTACGTCGCAGGTTCCTGAACTCCATCCGGCGTGGAGGAGGTAAAGATCTGCGTTGAGTTCACCACATCCTCGAGACCTGATTCTCCGTTGATTCCCGGGGGAGTCTGTCCGCCGTTAGAGGGATGGGTGGAGGGCAGCATGCCGCGGTGATCGGAGAAGTAGAGAACATAGCCGTTGAAAGAGGTATAGGGCACGGTCGCACCCGTGGTGCCGATGGTCCCCTTCAGCCACAGAGCCAGGTTGCCCACGTCCAGTTCAACGGCGTTCATAATACCGTTGACCGAGCAGGAAGAATAAGTATTATTGCCGCTCGTAGCATTTGCCACCGGGTTATCGCGCATCTCGCCTTCGCGCGCATCATAAAAGTTGATGGGGTACCAAGTGCTGGTGGAAGCAATGTTGGCCGCGCTAACCGCCACCCCGGGCTGAAGCTGCTGGAGAATCAAAATTGCGTTGGGGTTCACCGAGTTCTGGGCCGCTCCTCCCTTGGGAGTGGTCGGCGGAGTGTTGAAGGGTTGGCCAAAACCCAAGCCCAGCCATTCTTTGGTAACGCCTGTGCAAGTTGTGGCTGAGGTGCACCATTCCACCCGGATCCAGGGACCGGTCATGGCTGCGGCCGTGGCGGGAGTGGTGGTGAGCTCGTCCATCAGCGGCCACGTATTCCATGTGGTCACGCCGCTGTTTGTGTATGGTTGCTGCCAGCCATTGGTGTTCTTGGTCGCGAATCCGATGGCCTCGGTCCCGCCCGGGGCTCCGGGGATTCCGGTGATTACGGGAGCGGTGAGCGAGGGATTTGTGAAGGGGGCCGTGTTCCATGAGGTTGCGTTAGGGAGCCAGATATCCTGTCCATCGCCCAGCGCAGCGGCTCCGCGCTCCGGGTGCAGATCGGCGATGGTGTCGGCCAGCAGAACGCGGATTTGTGCCTTGTTATACAGCCGCTCACTCCCGAGCGTGCCGGTGGGAGACTCGCCCACCAGCGGCTTGCGGACAATCGAAATCGGATCGGTGCAGGGCGGCGGGTTGCTGGTGCAGCTATTCTGCACAAAAGGCAACTGCATATTCGCGGCGCCGGTGAGTGAGTTGGTTACGAACCCATTCAGAGTCCCTGAGGAAATACTGGGGAAATTAAAATTCACGGCTCCGGCCACCGTGGGATAACCGCCGCTCCAGCTGGCGTCGGTGGGTAGCACTCCGGCGACGGGAAGGGCCACGCAGTTCCCACCGGTTGGAGGAAACGTGTTCAGCTGGCAGCCTGCACTGGCTTTGGGAACGTATACGGTCCCGCCGTAATTCACCGTGGTGGGATGGCCGTTCTCCAGCTGATCCATAATAATCTGCTGAAAGGCGGAGAGCTTGTCATTGAATACCAGTTCGGCGCCAGAGGCAAGGAACAGGTTTTGGTTGGTGTGAACGCGGCCGCCAAAGCTGAAGTTCGGGCCGGCGAAGTAGCTGCAATCATAGCCGCAGAACACGCCGAACTGGAACACTGGAATTTCCGCGACTTCCACCTTGCGCGTTACGTTGACCGAGGCACCCGATGGACGAGTGGCAATCACCTGCATCGTCATCGGAGTAATTTCTGCGTACAATCCCTGATTCGCCCCGGCGCTAACGGTGTTGTAACTGCTGACCGGATTTCCGAAAGCATCCACCGGATACGTGATGGTCTCGATGTAGGTCATGTTGTTGACCATGGCCGCAGTGGGGGGAAAGTTGACCAGGTTCTGAATCTGAGCGTTTTGGGGGACCTGGAACTGGGTGTACAGAGCCGAGAGATCAGACGTGAGTTTTTCCATGCCGGATTCAGCGCCGTAGAAAGCCAGATTGGCCTCCAAGTCATTGCCGCCCATGCGGGCTTCGTTGTCGACCATGAAGAGCAGGCCGACCGCCACCCCCGAAAGCAGCACCAGGATGAGCAGCGCCGCAATCAGCGTGAAACCCTGCGAACCATTTTGTTTCTGTCTCATTGGTAAATCTCCTCGCCCCAAAAAAACGTTACTGATAGCTATTGCGAAACGCCATATTCCGCGCACTGACGTCAGTGGCCAGAAACATACTCTGGGCCTGGTTGCCATTGGTGATGATGCTTTGCCCCATGACCACGAGATTGATCTTTTGGATCAGGTTGGGCGACTCCGCTGCGCCGAAGGGATTTGCCTGATTGGCGTCGAGCACTGAGGTCGTGGAGTTATAAACGTCGTAAGCGAATTGCAAGTTGATGAGGTCATCGGCCACGGGCACCGGAGTGAGTCCATTGACTTGGCGCATCAGACGCGGAGCCTGGCCGGCGCCCGGAACCGTCAAATAATAGGTAACCGCAAATAGACGATACGCGGTTCCTTGCGTGGTACCCGCCGGGGGCGGATAGGCATAGCCCGCGCCGCCGCTCAAAGAATAGATGTTGTTGGTGTGGGTTGCCCCGCTCCAGTTCATGTTGAGCGGGTCGAGATTGGCGAAAGTGATCGAGGTCGCGCTGACAGCCGTTGCTTCGCCCACGGCGGTAACGCCGTTGGTACCGTTGATGAGAATCAAATCTCCCTGCTGAATGCCGCCAGTGGCGTTGGGGAGGGGAGGCGCAGGTAGAAAGGCGCCATTTGGCGTCAGATTAATCTGTGTCCCGTTGGGGCCCAATGGGAAGGTGACGTTGTACTCCCATAGGGGAAAGTTGTAATCGCAATAGATGACGGTGATGCTGTCGTCAATTGCGGGCGCTGGCGCAGCGGGAATCACGGCGCTGGCTTCGACTCCGTTATTGAAACCCGGAATAATCCCGTACATGTAGTTGCCGTTGGGATAAGTGGAGGTCGGGACATGGCATGTGCCGGTCTGGTCACAGCCAAACCTCGCCGCGGTCGCTCCCCCCCCGATGGGCAACTGAATCCCGCCCGAAGGCAGACCGGCCCCGGCCATGCTGATGTCCTTGACCATGAGATCAATGGCAGCGCGCATGTTCTGTTGGGTTTCGGCCCGTTGCGTGACGATCATGGCCGAGTTCATCCCAGTTTTGAACAAGCTGGCGATAGCCCCCATCACGATCAAGCCCACTGCCATGGCAACCATGAGTTCCAAGAGAGTGAAGCCGCCTTCCGATTTTTGTTTTAGCATCTTCATGTTTTCCGTATCTTTTCCCTGACTGGTCTTTAATGGAAGGCCGAAATCAAGCCGGTAACCGTGTAAGACCGCGGCACCGGGGATGCGCCCGCATAGTACGTAATAGTTACGGTGATCTGCTTAAGATTGGGATTGATGGTGACGCCGTCGGACTCCAATACGGTGCCAATCTGAATCTGGCGCGTGAAATTGGTGAGGCTCATGGCCGTGTCATCGGCGGTGCCCAAGATTCCGTCGCGACCGGGTAGGACCAGGCACTCCGGTCCGGCGGGGCACGGCGCGGAAGCAGCGTAGGGGACGTCATCGGCGGTGTTGACCAGTCCGTCGGGACCGGCGGCCAGGAGTTGCGTAGCTCCGATGGTGAATATTCCGCTGGGAATATTGGCGATTTGCGAGAAGGTGATTTGCTGCGAGTTGCGTGCCGTGTAGATGCTCTCCATCGCCTGCAGCGCCTTTTGGCGCGCAATGAGATTTTCCTCGGCGTTTTGGGTTACGGCGACGGCGGTGCCGAAAACGGCGACTAGGCTGACAATGCCGAAGCTCAGGATCGCGATGGCGATCATGGTTTCAATCAACGTGAAGCCGTTCTGCCCGGATACATGAGATCTGCGTTGCGTCATTGTTGCACCCACGTTTTGACTCCACTGTTGCTGTTAAGCCGCCAGCCTCGGACTCTTCCCGTTGTGCCGAAGAGGGAAACGGCGCGCGAGTTGTAAATGTCGCCAGTACGGCTCATATATATGACGCCGCTGTTAAAGTTCCCCAGCGTGTCCTGCGAGGAACCGTCGGGCATGAACATGATGTAGTTCTGACTGCCCAGGCCCATGCCTTGGTCGAAGTCAATGTTCACGATGCCGGTGCCGAAGTTGTCGGGACCGGTGGCCGGGAATCCCGCTTGCACCGCGTACTGGATATCGTTCGGCAGGGTGAAGGCAGCCACGGTTACCGGGGCGGGCGACACCGGCGTGGCGTAGTCCCAACGTTGCACGGTGATGGTTCCGGGAGCTGTGAAAGTGAGGATGTAGCGTTTGCTCTGGGTAATGGACAGGTTTCTGTAATTGCGTATGACCGAGAGGGTGGTGTCATAGGCGGAGTTGACATGGTTGAGTTCGAGCACGGGCATTAGAGCTATAAGCGTGACCGCGGCCATGATCAGTCCAATACCGATCACGACAAGCATTTCCAGCAACGAAAACCCGCGATTCTTGGTCGATGTCATAGACTCTTTCGGGGAGGAGGAACAGCTAGTTGAACGCGTTCTCATTTCCGTAAGCGATGCCAACACAGTGGAGGATCGCATTTGCCGCGCGTGCCAACAGAGCGGGATCGCGTCCTGCATCGCGTCATTGATCATCGTAGGGAGGGGTTGGAGTGTCGTCAAAGCACGAGGGGCCAATAGCGGAGTGTTGGCCTTTCGGTACCAGGAGTGGTTACTGATGTCAGCGATTGACAACAGACGAGTTAACCGTCGGAAAGCGGCGCGAGACCGGCAGACGCGTGACGGTGGTAACTTGTAGCGAGGAACGCAGGGAACCTAGGATGAGGTCAGGTATGACTTTATCCGCTCTGCTAGTGTGCGTTGACGAGGCCTCGGCCGAATTGCTGCGACGGGTTCTCGAAGAACTCAGCATTAGGGTTGAGTCATGCCCGGACTTCGTGCGCGCCGGGATTCGGCTGGCGCAAGAACGGTTCGACCTGGTGATACTTGATGGGAAGTCCACCAAGCAAGTGATTTACCTGTTGCGGGAGACACGGCAGTCCCGGAAAAATGATGCGACGCTCGCGGTCGCGGTGCTGCCCGGACAGGAGAGTCTGCGAGAAATCTTTTCGCTGGGCGCAAATTTTATTCTCTACAAACCATGGACCTACGACCAGGCCCTGAGCAGCCTGCGCGCGGCGCGCGCCGTGATGCACAAGGACAAGCGCAAAAAGGGCCGAGCCACGGTGCATGCCCAGGCGACAATCGATTACGCGAACATTGAGCAGGAGAAGGCGGCGCTGATCGATCTGGCAGAAGACGGCATGTCGGTGCAGTTCGGGAAAAAGCTTCCGCCGCTGGGCAAAGTGTATTTTCAGTTCAGGCTGCCGGACCAGACCCCGAGCATTCGGTTGTCGGCTAAGGTGATGTGGCAGGACTGGAAGGGCCGGGCGGGATTGCAGTTTGTGGATGTACCGAAAGCCTCCCGGCGACTGCTGGACGATTTTCTGGGGGCCAATCTACCCAAAGAATCCTCGCGAGTTCCGTTCTATGACGTCACCGTGGAGATGGAAGAGTCTCTGCGACCGACGAGGGCGACGGTAGCGGAGGTGACTCCTGGGAGCCGGTACACGGGCGACAAGATAGAAAATGAAGTTGCCGGCGGGAGTGCTCCACAGAGTATTCAACCTAAGGTTCAGCACGAGATTCCCCAGGATATTCCGCCACGCCCTTTCGAACTCGACAACCGGCGAACCAAGACTCGATACGCATGCCGCCTGGGAGCAGAAGTCTATCGCCCAGGGCTTTCGATTCCCCATCGCTGCTGCCTGACTGACCTGAGTGCGGGAGGATGCTACCTGGAGGTCGCGCTACCGTTTCCCCAGGGGTCGCCCCTGGAAATTGTCGTGCGAACGTATGAAATGAGATTACGCCTGCGAGGAACGGTGCTGGCTTCTCATCCCGGCTACGGCATGGGTGTGGCGTTCGAACTGGATACTGAAGAAGAACGGACGAATCTGAAAAAGTTGACCGACTTCGTCGCGACGACGACGAAACCCACCGCATAAGCCCTTCCGGCAGCGATTGGTATGTACAACTAACCCATACAAGAATGTACGATTGAAGTGCTGTCCCGCTACCGGATTGCAAGCCTTCCTGGTAATGTTTGCCGGGCGTTCTCACTTGAAAAAGCTCCTATTTCACGGTCGCTTCTTCGGCCACGGCTTTCTTGAAATAATCGAGCGAGCGGCGCAGGCCGGTTTCCAGATCGATTTTCGGCTCCCATTGCAGCCACTGCCGGGCCTTGGTGATATCGGGACAGCGTTGTTTGGGGTCGTCCTGTGGCAGTGGTTCGTAGTGAATCTGGCTTTTCGATCCTGTCACTTTCAATACCATCTGGGCGCATTCGAGGATGGTGAATTCGTTGGGGTTGCCGATATTTACGGGCAGATGTTCCTCTGATTTCGAAAGCCGCACGAAGCCGTCGATTTCGTCGCTTACGTAGCAGAAGCTGCGAGTCTGATGGCCGTCGCCGTAGACGGTGAGGGGTTCACCGCGCAAGGCCTGCTTCATGAAATTGGGGACGACTCGTCCATCGTTGAGTTGCATACGCGACCCGTAGGTATTGAAGATGCGGACAATGCGAGTATCTACTTTGTGATAACGGTGGTAGGCCATGGTTACGGCTTCGGTGAAGCGCTTGGCTTCGTCGTAGACGGAACGGGGGCCGATGCTGTTGACGTTGCCCCAATAGGTTTCCTTTTGGGGGTGCTCCAGGGGATCGCCGTAGCACTCGGAGGTGGACGAAACCAAGTACTTGGCCCCGTATTTATGGGCTACGTCGAGAGCGTGAAATGTTCCGAGGGAACCGACCTTGAGGGTGGGGATGCCGTGAATGGTGTAGTCCACGGGACTGGCAGGACTGGCAAAGTGGAAGACGTAATCGACCTTGCCCACGTCAAAGGGTTCGCAAATATCTTTTTCGACGAACTCGAAACGCGGTTCGTGACTGAGGTGGGCGAGGTTGGCGGGGCGGCCGGTGAGGAGGTTGTCGACGACCACCACGTTCCAGCCTTCGGCGAGCAGAGCATCGCAGAGATGAGATCCCAGAAAACCGGCGCCGCCGGTGACCACCGCGCGTTTCGAAGTCATGCTTTCTTGCCGTTCTTGAAGAGCGCAGCTGGCACTCCGTCGGGGTGGGAGGCGGCGCGTCCAACGCTGAAGTAGGTGAAGCCTTCAGCGGCCATCACTTCAGAATCATACAAATTGCGCCCGTCAATTACGATGGGATACTTCAGTTCCTGGCGGAGCCGGTTGAGATCGAGGTTGGCGAATTCCTCCCACTCGGTAAGGATCAGCAAAGCATCCGCGCCGTGAGCCGCTTCATAAGCGGAGTTGGCGAAACTGAGTCCAGAAGGGATGACTTCCTTGACACGCTCCATGGCGGCTGGATCGTAGGCCGTGATTTTACTGCCCTCTTGCAAGAGAGCCTGCACAATGAAGAGTGCCGGCGACTCCCGGATATCGTCAGTACCGCCCTTGAAGGCGAGGCCGAGCACGCCAAGGTTCTTGCCGCGCAGGGTCCAAAGAGCGCTGCGAACTTTACGCAGGAAGCGTTGCCGTTGATCTTCGTTGATCCGCATCACTTCATCGAGCAGACGGAAGTCGTAGCCCGATTCACGCGCCACGGTGCGAAATGCCATGACATCCTTGGGGAAGCAGGATCCGCCATAGCCAATGCCCGGGTTCAGGAACCTGGCCCCGATGCGCGAATCGGTGCCAATGCCGTGCACCACCTGATTCACGTTGGCACCCACGGATTCGCAGACCGAGGCTACGGCATTGATGAAAGAAATTTTCATAGCGAGAAAAGCGTTGGAAGCATGCTTGATCAACTCCGCGCTCTTGCTGCTGGTCACGATGAGCGACGGAGGAATCAGGGCACGGTCGGGTTGGGGAATGGCGCCGCTGCTCTGGTAGTAACTTCCCTTGGTCAAGGGAGCGTACACTTCGCGCAAGACGGCAGCCGAGCGATCGCTGTCGCAGCCGATTACGATGCGATCGGGAAACAGGAAATCGGTGACCGCAGTGCCTTCGCGCAGAAACTCGGGATTGGATGCGACGTCGAACAATTCCGGATCGGTGCCGCTGCGGAGGATGATCTTGCGCACCCACTCGCTGGTATAAACGGGCACGGTACTTTTCTCCACCACGACCTTGTAGTCAACCACGCCTCCGGAGATTTCGCGGGCCACGGATTCCACATACGATAAATCGGCCTCGCCACTCTCGGTGGGGGGCGTGCCCACGGCAACGAAAATCGCTGCACTCAGGCGGACTGCTTCTTTCAGGTCGTCGGAAAAGGTCAGTCGTTTTCCCCGGTGGCGGGTTAAAAGCTCGGGCAGGAATTTCTCATGGATGGGGACCTGGCCATTCTTCAGCGCCGTCAGTTTGGATTGATCATTGTCCACCAGAATGACATTGTGTCCGAGATCGGCAAAGCAAGCGCCTGCCACCAACCCTACGTATCCCGAACCCACGACCGCAATCCGCATGTTAAAACTCCCGTGATGGAATGTTCTGAAACATCTTTCGTTTGGGATGCTTCCACGAAGAAGCTTAGGAGGATCCGGAAAGCGGCCTGGGAGAACTCATCCACGTCGTCTCAAGATGGCAATGATTTTAACAGCATTGAGCCTAAGATTGGGAGGAGAGAAAAGAGTGTAACTCGGTCGTTCGATAGCGTCAGTTCTCCGATTGGGGACGCAGGGCCTGGGCTGAAAGTGCGATTGGCGGACTGGTCGTGAGATCGGGCCGGTGAGACCGACGATGCTCGGCTTTTCCCAGGGTTGTTGGGGAAGCCAACCCGGGGGTATCAGGGCAATTCTTATGGCTGAGTTCCGGCCCATGCGCCCACCCAAGGAAGCGACGAAGTTCCGAACACGAAGTTCCGAACACGTATTGACAACCCGCTGTTTTCGGGCGAAACTCCGCTACGGACGGTGATTCCCGCTTTTCCTGCTGTCCGGTTATGCCCCAATCTCCGACGCCGCAACCGGATCCGTCGAAACCAAGTCTGAGCGCGACTGGAGTGCTGCGCGGCCAGCCCGGCGACGCCCATTTTGAGACCGATTTTGCGCAGCTGGCGGCACGCTTTGCGGGGCAAAGCGGGGGCGGTCTATCGCCGGAACTTTCCACCGATCTGGCCCTGGAAATCGTGCTCAATGAAGTGGTGGAACAGGCCTGCCTGACTACTGGCGCTACGGGGGCGGCCATCGCGCTGGAGCGTGACGGGGAAATGGTGTGTCGCGCCAGCAGCGGTTCGACGGCGCCGGAGCTTGGTTCCCGGCTGGACGCCGCATCGGGACTATCCGGGGAATGCATTCGAACCCGCCGGACGCAACGCTGTGACGATGTCTTGGCGGATCTGCGGGTGGACCTTGAAGCTTCGCAACGACTGGGGGTACGTTCGATAATGGTCATGCCACTTCTCCGCGAGGGTGAATTGGTGGGACTGTTCGAATTGTTTTCATCGCTCCCGGAGGCTTTTAGAGCGCGGGATGAGCTTACCCTCGAGGCGCTGGTGGCGCGTATCTTGAATGACTTGAAGCGTTCGGCCGAACCACTGCCGCTGCCCCCGCCACCGAAGAGCCTGGATGTGCCGGTTGAGGAGCCTATGGCGGTTTCTGAAACCCAGGAGGTCATTCCCGCAATTCCAGAGGAGGTTGCGCAGAAGACCACTGAGGATTCTTCGCCGCGCGGATTCGACTTTGTAACTTGGACGCTGAGAGGTGCGGTTCTGGCTTGCGCGGTGTTGCTCGGAGGGTTGCTAAGCCTGCATCCGGGGAAGCCCAGGGCGATGGCGCGCCCGCATCCGGTTGCGCCTTCAATTGCAGCGGGCAATACATCCACGACAATCATTCCGCCGCTCCAGGCGGACACCTCGGGGAAACAGAAGGAAGACAATCCGGCGGCGCAGTCCTCGTCCGCTTCCTCCCGTTCCTCCACTCCTTCCACTTCTTCCCCTTCGCTCACGTCTTCCATTTCGCCCACCTCTTCCACTTCTTCGACGTCCTCCAAGGGCGGCGTGAAACCTGCTCCTCTGGGCAGCCTGCTGGTCTTCGAGAACGGCAAAGAAATATTTCGCATTCCGCCGGCGCGGAATGACACGACTCCGAAGCAGACTGCATCGTCGTCCATAGTGCCGGAAAGTGGTTTGCAGCGCGCCTCTTCCGCAGAGCCGGAAAAACTGGTGGAGTTCTCTCCCGCGGCGGCCGAGGATGGTCTGCTTCATCGCGTCGAACCGGAGTATCCGGAAGACGCTCGTCAGCAGAAAATCCAGGGCACGGTCGTGCTGGAAGTTCAAATTGGTCAGGACGGTGCTGTGGAGGACGCGCACGTCGTCAGCGGACCGCCGCAGTTTGCGAAGGCCTCCACCGATGCCGTGAAGCAATGGCGCTTCAAGCCGCGCCTGGTCAACGGACGCCCGGAGCCCATGCAAACTAGGGTTACGCTGAACTTCAAGTTGCCGCAGTAATTTTAGGCGGGCAAGCTTTAGGCCGGCCTTGGTTGCACGCCGGCAGTCACTCTCGTGCGTCCGACTCAACCTTCCATGCTAAACTTATGAACTCGCCGAGCCGAGCCCGGCCTAGTTCGGGCCGTACCGTCGCGGTCCGTTGCTCAAAGAGGAAGCATGAAACCACCCGTTGAGACAGCCAGTAATGTCTCCCACGATCCTTATCAGAAGACCGTTTGCTGTTTGCGCTGCGAGCAGAAATTGCAGCGATATCAACTGATGCGGATCGGTTTGACGCCCCTTGGTCAGGGACCGGGTTACGCGATCCTCACCTGTCCGAAGTGCGGACATGCGGAATTCGTTTCGGATACGAGCCCATTGCTGCAGAGCCTGGAATTAGTTTCGGTTGACGCCGGGGACGGCGACTAGCACGGAACGGGCGATCCGACGGAATCCGGCGAACCGATTCATCCGGCAATTTTCGGGCGCGGCTCCTTTTCAACCCTAAGTCTAGAAGGGAATATCTTCGTCCGTGATCGGCCCAACGTTGGCTCCCGCCGGCTCCGGGTCGGGCGTGCGCTGGTCGAAGGTGTTGCCGCCTGCAGAAGAGGCTGAACGCGAGCTGCCGGCGAAGTCGCCGCCACCGCCCTCGCCGCGTCCGCCCAGCAGGATCAGATCGTTGGCCACGACTTCGGTCATGTACTTTTTCTGTCCGGACGTCTTGTCGTCCCACGAGCGGGTTTGCAGCCGTCCCTCGATGTAGACTTTGCCGCCCTTCTTCAGATACTCGCCGGCAATCTCGGCCAGGCGCTGCCAGAGGACAACATTGTGCCACTCAGTGCGGTCTTGCCATTCACCGGCCTTGTCTTTGAAGCGCTCGTTGGTGGCGATGGTCAGCTTGGCCACGGGCGTGCCCTGCGGAGTGTATTTGACTTCGGGATCTTTCCCCAGATTGCCGATCAGTTGAACCCGGTTCAGACTCTTGCTTGCCATATCGGTGCTCCTGTCGACTGCCAATATTTTGTGTCAATGAGCAATATTTGGTGTCAGTAGCCAATATTGCGTTTCACTGGCAGATCGATATTTTTTGTCAGTCAATGTCTGAATTCTATCCCAATTATCAGTTTGTTTCCGGTGTCCGCCTGTGCAAATTCCTTGAGTTGGCTGAGCCACCCGAGAACTCTAGGAATATCCTCCAGTTTCGCAATTCGGCATCTTCCTCTGGAAGCACGCATCTGGCCGTTGCCCGAAAATATTTTGCGTCCGACTGTTTAGCTGGCTTTGCCGGTTATTCCCGGGCAAAGACAGACGATGGCGCCACATTGGCCCTCAGTTCCTGAGCCGTTTCGAGTACTAGCTGTTTGTATTTCTGTAGCAGACTAGTTGACATACCTGCCCTTCGGCGCAGGATCTCTCCAGAGATTGTTTGGCCGTTTCTTGCCATCTCAGCGACAACCCACCTGATCTTCCGGGCAATGGCCTGATTTCGGTGGTCAGGATTTCGCGGCGTTTTCGCTTGTTTCTAGTGGATCGAGAACAGTACACTCTGGGCGGCGCGAAGGACAATCTCAGATTACGGAGGTTCACTCCTCATGAAGAACAATAACATCTCGCGGTCGGCAGTCATGCTGCTGGGACTGATGGCTAGTTTTCCCATTGCATCGAAAGCCGATTCGATTATTTTCAGCGACTTCGGGGCGGGCCATAGCTACAACTCCGAGGCGGGGCTTACGATCGCAGGAACACAGTCCATGCCCAGGTTTGTTGAGTGGGGCGAGCCATTCACTCCGAACGCCAGATTTGACTTAACAGAGATTGAGATGGCGCTGGGGTGGGCCGCTGGCGTGAATGAGGTCACTGTCAGTTTGGACACTAACAACGGTGGCGCGCCGGGAAAGGCGCTCGCATCGTGGTCTTTCGTCGGATTGCCACAAGTTGGGACAACCAACAGCATAGTGCAGACGATGGCCTTTGCTCATGGGATAGTGCTGCAACCAGGTCAGACGTATTGGTTGGTGACGGCGCCATTCGCTGCGAACACGCAAGCGGTTTGGAACTTGAACTCGACGGGCGTCACTGGGCTCGGTGCTGTCAATTTCGGAAATGTTTGGCTCCCTATGCAGGTTCGCTCAGGCGCATTTGAAGTGCTTGGGAAAAGCGTTGTTCCCGAGCCTAATACTTGGTTCCTATTCGTCACCGGACTGATTGGAATCCTGGGTGCGATCCGAAAAGAAAAAGCCGCGACACGCTGAACGCGAAGCTCCAATGTATAGGGCCAAGGGACATTCTGAATCGTAGCGGGTGAAAATCCCCATAGCACTCACCGACCACCAGTCAAAACGTGCTATGGCCTGGTTACGCCAACAATCGCCAAGGATCTTGGAACTAGGGGTCAACGGGCCGGTGCTCGGCAACATAGGTCTTGGCGTGCGTCAATTGTATAATAGAGAGATCAGCATTCTTCCACGCGGCAAGAAAGTCCGCATACTCCGCGGTGGCTGCTGCAGCGTCGCCAGCTTGCTCGCTGCTCAACGCAATCCCGTATAGCGGAAAGCCGGATCGCGGGCGCTCTGCCAGCGCCTTCTTGTAGGCTACCTCCGCACCCGCCCAGTCCCCTATGGCCATCAGCGCCGCTCCTTCCGTCTCGCCAACCGGCCGAATGTAGACAGGAGGTTCGCGATAGCCGAGCTCCTTTTCTTTCTGTGCGGCCTGTGCGAATAACTTTCTCGCTTCGTCGGACTGCTTCTGAGCGGTCAACAACGAGGCCCGCAGTTCCAGCGACATGATCGACAAGGTGCTCAGAATCGGTTGCAGCAACGCATCCGGCATTACTTGCAGCTTTGGCGGACCTGCAGGCGCATTGTTTGCGGCCATGGCTTGCATTCCCAAGGAATCCTTTGGCTGCTGAGACCTACGCCATAGCTCAGCATCGAATTGAGCGGAGCACTCTTCTGCCTTCGATAAGTCGCGGGCTTCGACGGCCTGCATGCCGGCAGCAAAGTCAGCTAGTTGCCGCGCCAGGAAGCCGAGATTGGGCAGCCGATTCGGCGGCTTGCTCGCCATCGATAGCTCAATAACTTGCGCCCAATCAGCGGTTCGCAACGCCACTGGCAAGCGGGGATCGAGCCGCGAAATCGAATCTCGCGGCTGATAAATGTAGAGCGTGGACTCCAGTTCGCCACGCGCCCCCGGGAGCTTCATGGACAGTGCGGTCGCTGCTTTCAGTTTGCCTTCCTCCATCAAGTTCGCTACCGCATACATCAGGTTGTGCACGTAATTCCAATCGTTATCGGACTTAACATGCTGCTCCTGCATGTAGAGCTCGTCCACCTGCATGGACGCCGCAAACGCTTGTTCCGCCCGGGCGTAATCGCCAATGCGAAAGAAGATGTGTCCCGGCATGTGGACCACGTGCCCCGAGGCCGGCGCCAGGCTTGCCAATATCTCCGCACTATGCAGAGCCTGCTCAGGGTGCGCACTCGCCTCCAGTGCGTGGATGTAATAATGATTCGCCGCCGAATTTTCTGGCTCGTCCCTCATAACGCCCTGCAAAATCGCCAAGGCTTCCTTCTGACCAGCACGCGGCTCGCCCTTGCTGTCGAAGCCGTCCCCCAGCGGCGACTCTGCTAAGAAAATTCGCGCCTGACTATCCTTCGGGTACTTCTTCACCAGTTTGCGTAGGAGGTACAATTCTTGCGAGAAGTTCGGAGTAGACTTGGCGTTTTTCAAGGCATGTTCGTACGCGGCGCTTGCCTCGATGTAGAGGCGTTCGTGCTTGCTTGCATGGCCCTTGAGACTGGTCGCCTTGGCCAGTGCCTGGTTAGCATAGCCTTGAGCAGTGCCATGGTAAAACGACTCCGCCTTATACAATCCCCAGTAGCACATGGCGCATTGCGGATCAACGCGAACGCTTTGTTCGAATGCCCGAGCCGACTCGTAATCCCAGAAATCGTGGATCAAGTTGAGGCCCTGGTCAAACCACATTTGCGCTTCGGGCGACGCGGTAATCTGGATGTGAGCGTTTCCAACGCCGCTCAGCTTCTGCGGCACAGGTAATTGATCGGGAGGCATCTCATCTTCAGTCTCGATCGGTTGGGCGGTCACATTCATCTGCGCCGATAACGGTCGCGGACGTGCTGTGGCGAGACAAGCAGCCAACACACAGAAAGCCAGCAACTCCGGTTGAAACAACCCAGTCCCTCTTGCAGGCCAACCCATTGAACGTTTCCTGCGGTAAGCTGGGGCCAGCGATTGCAACTCGGTGGTCCTCAGCCACGCCTTCGGCAGATTATATATGCGATGTTTGGAGCATTCCCTTACTTGCGTTATGTGATTGCGGCTGGTCTCTTAAATTGAGATATTCGCCTTGGCCGACACCCTGGACAGTGAGACTGCTGAGGCTGGCGTAGCCGATTCTCATCTTTCGCGTCCGCCGGTTCGCGCAGAACGTGTGAGGTCCGCACGTCAACTGTTGGTTAAATCGCTATAGCGCTCGACCCTCAGGCCGTTCGAGAATCAGGTGTTAGTTGAAGAGCTTTTCCGGCCCATCCGACCACTTGGATTCAGCGAGTTGCAGACGCCAGTCGAGAGACGTTTTCTGAACGCATCCATTTATCGTTTCAGGAAGCGCCTCAAAATAAGTAATCATTGCTGGTGTGGCAAGGCGAGGTTTCGCTGGTCTCGATCGAACTTTCTTGCGCTTTAGAATCACCCACGGCGATCACCCACGATCCACTCGTTTTTCTCGTACTTTCCAGCGTTTGGCGGTCCCACGGCAACCATTGAAGTTGTTGGAAACACTGGAACGCCGAGTTCTGAAAAGGCTAGTGTGGCAGGGGCGAGCGATGACCTAGGGCACTTGCGGACTGGCCGGAAGAGCTACCCCTTTTTTGGTACGCCTCGACGATTCCAGGACGCAGGACTGCTCGTTGGTGGCCAGGCTGAAGATTGACCTTTACCTCCGGATCCGCGTTTCCGGCCAGCATGACCTTGTTGACGCTCTTTACCATGAGAGAGACTCTCCCAAAAATTGACATTTGCTCATCCGCTATAATAAGTGGCTGAAACGATGGAAGGGCTACTGACAGAGAAAATTGGCCTGTGACAGCTCCTTTGCAGGGGTTCACTACAACAGAATGAGCCCGGTGGAGATCGTGGCGCGGTTTAAAACTCCTCGCGGAGTTTGGTTTGGATTTAGGCCCTGTCCTATCTTGGCCTGCGCCGACTGAGATCTTTCGCTTCGCCTGAAAGGCGGCTCCGCTCAGGATGTCCTCCAGAAGAATAGCGAGTGCAGGAGAAAGCTGGATCATAACGGCCGTGCGTCAGGTTATAATTCCGGCATGCCTCCTGTACCCGGTGCAACCAAAGCCGTTGGGATGGTTCCCGACGAGCTCAAGTTTGAACCGAAGTCGAAAGGCCTCGCTACTCCGCGCAAGAAGAAGCCGAAAGAGCTGGCTGTCATTACCGAATGCTGTACCGGATGCGCCGGTTCGCCCGCCTGCGTGGAATATTGTCCCGTCGAAGATTGCATGTTTTGGGTGCCCGACGAAGACAATCCGCCGTTTGGCCGCATTGCAATCGATCCCATCCTCTGCATCGGGTGCAAGAAATGTCTTAGCAAAGGACCTGACGGCTGCTTCCTCGACGGCTGCCCGTGGGACGCAATCGCCATGGTCGATACGGCTGAGGTGGAAAAAGAAGTTGGGCCGATGGCAATTTAGAAATTCGCTGTCAGCCGTCGGCTTTCAGTTGCAGCAGATCCCACTTATCCTTTTTGGGCCGTAAAACCACTCCGTTCAGGGAGTGGATATAAGGCTTGCCTTTTTGTTGAAGCTACAGCAAAATCTAACCTTAGCTGGATCTGACGACCCTCGCGGTCGGCTGTGA
>Ga0182015_10001829_pt1 | contig 27089 bp, 26 predicted proteins | sample 712P3MmetaG_FD_120478 | JGI IMG/M metagenome (GOLD analysis project Ga0182015, IMG submission 120478) | Permafrost microbial communities from Stordalen Mire, Sweden - 712P3M metaG | ecosystem: Environmental > Terrestrial > Soil > Wetlands > Permafrost | place: Sweden: Stordalen | collected...
ACTGTGTTGTGCTATCTTCAGACATTCAGAAGCCTCTTTTGTTGCCGCAAACAGGTCTAGTCAACATGTTTGTAACAGAGGAGGCTTTTGTTGTCTTCAAATATATGAATAATGCGCGCTAGGTTACCTACCGAGCCGCACCCCCCGGTGGAAGAATGTGCAAATGTGCCGGGGAGGATGTGCATGACAACCACCACAGGTGTGTTTCTGCCCGACGAGCAGGAACACAAAACACACAAGAAACCACCGCAACCTGCGCAACCAAACGCGCATGGAAGCGACGCGACCGATTCGGACGATCCCTATGCGGAAATCCGAAAACTGAACGAACACGAACTCAAAGCCGCAATCAAGTCTGTCTGGAAGCATCACGAGGAATCAGCGAAGCGAGACTTAGCTCCTCTGCTGTATTACCTCCGCGAACAACTCCGCGCTCAAGGCGCGCGCAACGACCTCGGGATCGAAAAGGATCGCGGATTCGCCGCGTGGGTAGAGGAGAACATCGACATTAGCCGTCGCACGGCTGACCGCTGGTGCGAATGGTTCGCTGTCCCGGCTCAGGCGGAGAGAAGATAGTGGGAAGGCATCGCTGCCGGATCACGCCAACTCTTTCCTTGTCCAAACGGTCTTTTCGCGGACGAGGTCGGCGAGCCTCCCGACTTTGAATGGTTTCACGATGATTTCGTCCGCCTCCAGCAAGGATACCCGACTGACTGTTCGCGCTATTAGGACGCATGTCCAAACCGAGCTGTTCTGATCAGACTTGAGATTGGGGAAATGAGAAACTCCGTGGTGAAGTCATTTGTGAGCCAGATCGAGCGTTTCATCAGGTTCAGCTCGCTTAGGCGACCGGGAGGCTAACATGCTTTGGACTATTTTCGTTGTTTTGCTTGTTTTGTGGCTGTTGGGTTTCAGTTTACATATCGGCGGAGCCCTGATCCACTTGCTACTCGTGGTTGGATTGGTCGTTCTGGTCATCAACTTACTGAGCGGACGACGAAGTGCAGTTTAAAGAAAAGCAGTATTTCTTGAGATTGTTTCAACCCGGCTACTAGGAGTTCGAGCAGATTGCGAAGCAATAAGCGGACTAACGCGATTCAGAGTTACCGCAATCCGGTGAGCGGTCAGGGGAGTGCGCGATTTTGACCAGTTTTTGAGGTGCAGTTCGTTCATGATCGGAATTGCGAGGAAACTCACCCGCGGGACACGAACGTTCGACCAAGGGCAGCACTGTCTCATTGGAGGAAGGGCGTGATGCATAGCCGGTTCAGTACGTGCGATGGACTGGCGTCGTCATTGCCTGTGACACTGAAACGCAACTCCGTAGTCTTGACACTGACTATCATCCTGCTCGGCGTACCCGCGCGTCCTCAGTCCGTTCCCAACACCCCAGTGTCGGCCAACGACCTCGCGCGGCGGGTAGTCACTAACGAACTAACCTTCCAAGATGACCACACCAACTGGATGTACCGATTAGAAAAAGAACAGTATGGGAAGAAACAGGTCGAGGAAATTGTTGAGACTAAAGAAGGTTCTCTCAGTCGACTCCTATCTATTAACGACCGCCCCCTTACCGCGAAACAACAGCTGGAAGAGGACGAGCGCGTGCGGGAGTTAATGACCAGTCGAAGTGCGCAACAAAAATTGCGGCGAGCTCTGGACGCTGAGACCCTACAAGGGAGACGCTTGTTCAAGATGCTGCCGGATGCATTTGTGTTCAGCTACGCGGGTGGTGACGGAAACTTGGTGAAGCTGAGTTTTAGACCAAACCCGAGTTTTCACGCGCCATTCCTGGAGGCCCGTGTTTTCCACGACATGGAAGGCGAGATGTGGGTCGACTGCAAACAGGAGCGACTGGCTGGTTTTGATGGTCATCTCACACAGACGGTGAAATTCGGATTCGGTCTGCTGGGACACTTGGACAAGGGAGGCCATTTTGAAGTTAGGCAGGCAGAAGTTGTCCCCGGCCATTGGGACATGACCACCCTGAGTTTGGAGATGACAGGCAAAGCGCTTCTGTTCGCGAGCATCGGTGTGCAGAAGAAGGAAAACCATCAGGATTTTCACCGAGTATCCGATGATCTGACTCTGACGCAGGCCGCGGACATACTCAACCGACCGATAGTTGTAGCGGATAATCGCTAGTTCATGCGGCAAGAGGTACAGCAACAGGGCCCTTATCACTGTTCGAACGACATCTGACTGTCCGGGCCTTGGAAGTCAGAAACCCCGGCCCATGGGAACAAAATACGATGTTCTGGTGGGGTAAAACCGACGCATGGCAAATGCAAGGCGCAGACTGCAAAGCCCTGAAGCCAAGGGGCTTGCATGGCAAACGCTTGGCAGAACGCTACGGGATCACCGTTACAGGAACAATGTAACGGACGCATAGCACACTCCGAGCGACTAACTCCTTTATGTCTTATAGGTTAGATACCAGTCACCGTAACGCTGCGAAAGTGCCATTCTGACGGCTAGGTACACGGCTAGGTACACGGTTAGGTACACGTTTGGGCAACGGTGGAGTCAACGCCCCGGCAGTTTGCGGAGGGAAAGCCAAGGCTTTGCCCTGCTCCTGAAGTGCCCCCGTTTACTGTACCAATCCGAATGAGAGTTTCCGGTTAAGTTTTGTCGTTCGTTTTCAGCGGGGATGAGGTCTGGAGCAGGGGACGGCGGTACTGGTAAAAGTCATCTTGCCCAGGCCATCGGACAAGCCGCGATCCAACGGGGCTATCGCGTGCTCTATCGCGAAACCCACAAACTGCTCGATGACTACAGACATTCGGACGTTCCTTGGTCCAACTCCAAGGTGAATGGATCGAGAACGTAAAACCAATGTTATCTGCGAAGGCCGCAGCGAATGTTAGGAACGGCGCTGATGCACTCTTTCGGGAAGTGAACGACACGATTCGAGACGCTTCCGTCGAGGCTAGCAGCACTGGACGAAACGTACCGCCGGAAGAACTTCGAGAGGTGTGTTACACGAGTTTAAAGCAAATCTTCGTCTAACCGGGACCGAGCGCAACCAATTTGTCGCATCGCCCAATGAACGGCAACAGGGGTGGGTCAAAACACAGCACGACACCGGTTTTCATCCAGAATCAGCCCGGTCGGACCGCATTGAGCGATCTCACCGGGCAGTGTCCGGCGTCAAGTATTCTTTCCGGTCAACGACAATTAGATTTCCCGATGTTGTTTGAGAGATACCAGCAGCAGTCGGGGCTGTGGGAAAGTGGGAATCCCGCGGGTAGTGCGGGATTTCCAAGGGCGGTGGGAAGCGAGCCGCACAAAATCAGGCCACACGCGTACAACCCTCACATTATTTCATGCAACTAATTTACTAGTTGACAATCCAATATGTCATACGTCTAACGCAACGGGTCGGTATTCCAGGAAGGAGGATGGCGATTGCCCCCAAGAAAGTCTCCCACTCTGACAGAAGCTGAATTGCGGCTGATGGAAGTGCTGTGGCAGAAAGGCCCGGCCACCGTCCAGCAAGTGCTGGAGGTTCTTCCTGAGAAGGAGCGGCTCGCCTACAACTCCGTGCTGACCACCATCCGGATCCTGGAGAAAAAAGGCTACGTGAAGCACGTGAAAGAAGGTCGTGCCTTCGTTTATTCGCCGCTGGTGGAGCGCAAAGATGCCACCCGCTCCGAGATCAGCCGCCTGGTCAATCGTTTCTTTGGCAACTCACACGAATTGCTGGTTCTTAACATCCTGGAAGATCAGGGGATGGATGCCGCTGAACTAAATCGTCTGCGAACCATGCTGGAAGGGAGCAAGTGATCCGATGCCGATAGTAGATCACTGGCAAGCCCTTGCACAAATCTTCGCCGGCAGGATGCTAAACAGTACCGCCGAGGGGATTGTCATCGCCGGGTTTATCTGCATCCTTCTGCGGACGATGAGGCGCCAGAATTCGAGCACTCGTTTTGCCATGTGGCTTTCCGCGTTAGCAGCTGTGACAGTTCTGCCCTTGGCCGAGAGTATGGGATCCAGCGCCCTCGGAGCGGCCACGCACGTCTCCCGTTCCGCATTCCAGTTGCCCGGGTTCTGGGCAGTTTACCTCCTGGTTGTGTGGGCCATCGTTGCCGCGATAGGCTTGGCGAAAATCGGCACTAGCTTTTGGCAGCTGCGCAAGCTCCGCCAGAGCTGCAAACCAATCGACTCTTCTAGCCTGAACCCCGTCCTGCGCGATACTTTGACGAAACTCGGCTCCGGCCGTCGCGTGATTCTCTCCACTTCGGACCGTGTGCGTGTACCCACGGCAATCGGTTTCTTGAAACCGGCGATCCTCCTTCCCGTGTGGGTGTTGGATGAACTATCCCCGCTTGAACTCAACGCCATTCTCTTGCATGAGTTGGCACACCTGCGACGCCGGGACGATTGGACCAACCTCGCCCAGAGAATCTTAACCGCCCTTTTGTTCTTTCATCCCGCAGTGTGGTTGATCGGCGAGGGCCTGTCGCGTGAGCGGGAAATGGCTTGCGACGACTTCGTTTTGGCGGCCACTTCGAATCCCCGCGGATATGCGCAATGTCTGGTTACGGTTGCGGAGAAAAGTTTCTTGCGCCGCAGCCTCTCTCTAGCCCAGGCAGCGGTCGGAAGAATGCAACAGACGGCTCTTCGCGTCGCACGCATTCTGGATGCAGACCGCCCGACGGCTACCAGGGTTTGGAAGCCGGCTCTGGGTTTGGTCTCAGCGGTTTCAGTCGCTTGCTTGATCTCAATGCCGCACGCGCCGCGGCTCGTCGCGTTTGACGAAGCCGTCTCTCCCGTTTCAGAATCCGCCGCCACCGTAGCCTCAGCATCGGCTGTCGATTCCGTTGGGGTTGAAGCGAGAATGATTCCCGCGGCACTCCACAGCCCAGTTCTGAACGTAACCGTCGAAAGAAAAGCCGCTCTCGCTCGCGCGGTGAATCGGGAAACCCGAAATGACCACGGGTTGTCGGCGGTCGTGGCGCACGCGAAATTCCAGCAGACTCAAACAAATGTTATCAACGCCCGCGCCAATGACTCCGGCTATCATGCTGGTCGTCCCAGTTCCGTGTTGCTGGTTATGCACACCGAGCAAGTCGACGAGTACGGTCAGGTATGGGACGTTTGCGTCTGGCGCTTGACCATATTTCATCCCGTGGATCGCGAAGTTCACAAAGCAATCACCCCGAAATCTACTTAACCGAGTTGGACGCAAGGGAGAGCATTTGTACGATTTTTAGAAACTAAATAATTAGTTGTAATACAAGGAGAACACTCGAATGAAAACCTGGGTTAGCAAAACCCTCCTGACACGCCGCCTGATTGCGCCCGTGATGGCCGTAGCGCTGGCATTGTCGTTAACCACTTACGAATTCATCAAGCCGGCTTACGCGCGGGGACCGATCGCATCTCCCACAGCAACGCCGCTCGATGACAACAGCGTCAGCGCTTTGCTATCGCTCGACCAGGCCATGGAAACGCTGGCCGCGCGCGTCACGCCAGCAGTCGTGAACGTAGCGGTCACGTCGCACTCCAAGGCCGAAACGGCGGACGGCGAAATGCCCCAGCTGCCAGAAGGCATACCGCCGATGTTCGGACCTTTCTTCAACCATCCGGGAAGACAGCAATCCCGAATCGAGCACGGCATTGGCAGCGGCGTGCTGATCTCGCCGGACGGATATATCGTCACCAATAACCACGTCATCGACGGAGCCGTCGACATTAACGTGACCCTGAAAGATCGAAGAATCATGCACGCCAAGCTGATTGGCGCCGACCCGCTCACGGATCTCGCAGTTATCAAGGTGGACGGAACCAATCTTCCCAACGCGCCTTGGGGAAACTCAACCTCCTTGCGCCCCGGACAGACGGTGCTTGCGTTTGGCAATCCGTTCGGCTTTCGTTTCACTGTAACCCGTGGAATCGTCAGCGGCCTCAACCGCCCAAATCCTTTTTCGAAGAATGGTCGCTCGCCCGGAAGCTTCATTCAAACCGACGCGGCGATCAATCCTGGAAACTCCGGTGGACCGTTGGTCGATGCGCGTGGTGAGGTGATTGGCATCAACACCTTCCTCGTCTCAACCTCGGATAGTTTTTCGGGCATGGGCTTCGCGATTCCTTCCCAGATCGTGCGCCCCACCGTGGAAGCTCTGATCCGCGACGGCAAGGTGCGTCATGGCTATATGGGGATCGGAATCAGCGACGTGACTCCGGAGAATGCAAAGTTCTTCCACGTCGAAAACAACGAAGGTGCCGTGGTCACTCAGGTGGAAACTGGCTCCCCGGCAGCCAAGGCGGGTTTGAAAGTTGGCGACGTCATCGCCGGACTCGATGGACAAAAAGTGGGCGACGCCAGCCAGCTCCAGATCGAAGTAGGGCAGAAGGAACCCGGTTCAAGCATCAAGCTGGAAGTTCTGCGTGACGGCAAGAACGTAAACGTGCCCGTAACCCTGGAAGAAATGGGCAGCCGTGACAAGGATGGCAAAGAAAGCGCCAGCAACAGCAATAGCAAGCCACGCTGGGGCATCGGCCTAACCGACATGACTCCGGAGCTGCGCGAGCAACTCCAGGCGTCGAGCGATGTTCACGGCGCGGTGGTCGAGCAGGTGCAACCCGGCAGCGCCGCTGACAACGCCGGCTTGCAACGCGGGGACGTGATCGTGGAAGTCGATCGCCACCCCATGCAGAATGCTGCGGATGTTCAGAAGGCTCTGTCCGCGGTGCCCAAGAGACAAGACGCTCTGGTACTCGTCTGGTCCAACGGTGGTAGCACTTTCCGTGTCCTGCACTCAACCGAGGATGCGTCGGGTATGTAACCGTCGTTCAGAAAAGCTGCTGAACGAATCCCGCGTTCGAAGGCTCTCATGCAAATTCACGCATGGCGGCTTTCGGGCGCGGGATCATTCCGTGATTTCAATTTCCCCGGATCGAAAGTCAAGAATCGCCTAAAAGGCGCGCAAAACCCCGTGTCTCGCTCAAAGAGCGCGCCAGAAATGGGACGCTGCGCTCGTGCGAAGTCACGAAGCAATGCAAACCTACACGTTAAACATATAACTAATCAGTATCGGAAGGTTCCATGGGCCGCTCGTCATGCAGGAAGAATTCCTCGCCCAAAGGGGCATTAATGAGTTTGAATGGACTGGGGTATAGATACCAGTCGAAAAAGTTCGTGAGATCGGTCGTGGCCCGTTGGTCCGTGAAATGAAGCGCGCCCTCCGCGATGCCGAAGTTGTGCTCGATAAACCGGAGAATAATCCCGAAGTCGTGACGATCGTTGTAAAGGTATCCCGGTAAGGTATAGGCCAAGATCACCAGAAGTGGGCCAAGAGACAGCAAGAGCACAAATCACGGTGACTTTTTCAACACCCACAGGCGATTACACTCACCATTCCGGCTAATGAGTGCGGTCTGTCACATCATTGCTACAGCAGCCCGCCAGTCTTTACCGCCAGAATATTCAGTGCCATCTCCAGCTTCGTAATAGCCGCGCCCAGTTCTGGATGATTTCCGATCTTCTCTTGCAGGGCGTTCAAAATCTGGTGAGCGCCCGCGATATGCGCTGCCGCCGCATCGTCCGGCTTTCGCTTGGCGTCGTTTTCGCTCGGTTTTTCCATGGCCTGCTCCCCTCTTTTCTCACTCTCAATTCTACACAGCGGGCTGCCCACCCTTTGTGGAATCCACACCCCTCGCGTGACATCCGACCTTGCCCTCAATCAAAAAGCAGCCCATCATTGTCGAAGCACTGACGGTATACTGAGCCAGGTCAAGAACGACCGTAACTCCTGTGTTCTCTAGATTTTGACCTGTAACTGATTTGCCATCTAGATTTTGCAGACACTTTTTGCAAACCCCGCGCCCAGCAAGCCTTTCAGCAGGGAGGGGGTACCACTCAAAATTACCTCTCGGACCGCCGAAAATTTGGTCCCGCAAGCCTTGGCAAAACCAGCCGTCGCCAGAATTTTTCCCGGCAGATTTACACAGGCTTGAATGACCGCCGATTCACCGGAACCGGCACCCACGAATCGCGGCGGCGCTCGATGCTATCCTGGTAGGGATCTTCCCCGATGAGGCTGTAACCCTTTCATGTCGAACTCAACCATTCCCAAGCAGGCGATTCCTGAAACTCAATCCGCCAACGAAACGAGCGAGTCGTTTAGCGATATGCTCTCGCAGTATGAAAAGAGCCATGCGCGGCAGCGCGAAGACGGCAGCAAGCAAATCCAAGGCACAGTGATCACCGTTTCCGCAGATTGCGTATTCCTCGACATCGGCTTCAAGAGCGAAGGCGTCTTGCCGCTCGCGGATTTCCAGAGTGCCGGCGAGACTCCAAAGCCTGGCGATAAGATACCGGTTTCAGTCAAAGGCCGCGATCCGGAGGGCTACTACCAACTTACTCGCGCGAAGGTCGAGCGGCCGAAAGACTGGTCGGCGCTCGAGAAGGCGTTCGCGGAGAAGGCGACGATCGTCGGCACGGTGACCGGCGTGATTAAAGGCGGACTCAGCGTTGATGTCGGAGTGCGCGCGTTCATGCCCGCCTCCCGCAGCGGAGCGCACGACGCTGCCGAGATGGAGAAGTTGGTCGAGCAGGAAATTCTCTGCCGCATCATCAAGCTCGATGTAGCCGATGAGGATGTTGTTGTCGACCGTCGCGCCGTCGTCGAAGAAGAAGAGCGCTCGGCCAAAGATCGCCGCTACTCGGAGATGAAAGAAGGCGCCATCGTCAACGGTACGGTTCGCAGCCTTACCGACTACGGCGCGTTTATCGATCTCGGCGGAGTGGATGCCTTGCTGCATGTAAGTGACATCGCGTGGAGCCGCATCAGCAAGCCTGCGGATGTGCTTTCCGTTGGTCAGCAAATCGAAGCCAAAGTGCTGAAGATCTCAACGAAGGCAGACAAGCGCCGCATTTCTGTAGGCATGAAGCAGTTGCTGCCGCATCCCTGGGATGCGGTCGCCGAAAAGTACACAGTTGGCGAACGCGTTCGCGGTACAGTAACCCGCGTTGCAGAATTCGGCGCGTTCGTCGAGCTCGAGCCGGGAATTGAAGGCCTGATCCACGTTTCGGAGATGTCCTGGGGAAAGAAGCTGCGAAGTGCCAGTACGTTGGTAAAGCCCGGCGAGACCGTGGATGCAGTCATCCTGGGGATGAATGCGGGCGAACGGCGAATGTCGCTGGGCCTGAAGCAGGCGCTGGGAGATCCTTGGGCGGACGCCGCTGAAAAGTTTGCCACAGGTTCGGTGATCGAAGGCCCGGTCGTCAGCATCACCAAGTTCGGCGCGTTTGTTCAGCTCGCCGAAGGCGTCGAGGGGATGATCCATATCAGCGACATGAGCGCCGAGAAACGCATTAATCATCCGCAGGAAGTTGTGAAGCTCGGGCAGTTAGTGAAGGCGCAGGTCTTAGCGGTTGATACGGACAAGCGGCAATTGCGACTCGGAATCAAGCAGCTGGTTCCGAGCGGCTTGGACGAATATATTGCCGAGCACAAAGAAGGAGATGTCGTCACCGGCCGCATGATGAGGGTCTCAGAGGGGAAAGCACGCGTAGAGCTGGGCGAGGGAATTGAGGCCGCGTGCCGCATGGATTCGTCAAAGACCTCGGACGAAGAAAACAAACCAGTCGGATCGGAATCATCGAAGTCCAACTCAAAACCGGATTTGTCGTCGCTAGGCTCCATGCTGCAGGCCCGTTGGAGGGGCGGAACGCCCAGCTCGAAACCGGAACCCGTGCAGACCGGACAAATTCGTAAATTCAGAATCGCAAAACTCGACCCCGCTACCAAGAAAATTGAATTGGAACTGCCCTAGCCGCGGTTAAGAATCGTAAGAGTGCGACGCAGCCGGTGCTAGTCCATTTCGCGCATTTGTCCTTCTGCCGCCCTCATGCCCGCGCCAGCTGCAACCGAAGACTCCTCATTCTTCTTCTCCCAGTCTACCTCGGCCAGCACGCTGATCGCTTCCAGTTTCTTCTTCTTTAATCCGGCATTGATTCCAGCAAGTTGTTTCTGGGTCAGTTTCTGGAAGTCATCGATCACGTCTTGCAGTTCTTGACCCAGCGACTCGGCTCGCGCCACCTGATAGTCTGTTGGCTTGCCGTCGTATCCTGTGACCGCCCCGTAGAGCTGGCCTAGATGTTCCCGGATACGTTCCTCTCCCGTGATCATGCCACCTTCCTTGGTAGCCACAATCTTCCCGCGCAGCGCGTCGCAATCCGCGGCGAGTTGCTGCACTTGCTTTCGTAGAGGATCTTTCTCCGTCAGCTTGGCGGCTCTCGCGTTAGCGGCGTCGCGCACCCCCTCGATCGCCGCGACGCCGTATGTCATGTGCCCTAACTCCTTATAAACCTTCATCGAGAGATCAAACTGCGCCTTGCGCTCCTCGATCGAATATTTCGCTCGCGGATCCATCGCAACATCCAGTTGCTCAGTGTAGGTCTGATCACCCTTGGTAAGCTTCACTGTATATTTCCCCGGCAAAATCCGCGGCCCTTGCGCCGCCTCAAACAGTGCGGACGCTGCCGGAGCTACTACCGGCGGCTTCACTCGCATTCCCCATCCCGCACGGTTCAATCCCCGATGCTTGCTGCCGGCGACGGTGTCCACCAGTTTGCCGTCCTGGTCGAAGATCTCGATCTTCAAATCGCCGAAGATGTGACGACCTTTCTGGTAGTAAGTGATCTGCGCATCCGACGGGCGGCTTCGTCCGTGGAACGCTTCATCCCCCTCTGCCCAACCACCACTCACATCGAAATACTGGAATGATGGCCGCCCCGGCAGAAGCGTCGCCTCTTTTGACATGACTTCCGGGGTGAGTGCGCGAAGCGGCGAGATATCATCCACGATCCAGATGCCTCGCCCGTGAGTCGCCAGCACCAAATCCGATTCCCGGGCCTGCACCGCAATGTCATCCACCGGAGCAGAAGGGAAGTCTGTCCCCTTGTATTGCGCCCAGCGTTGTCCGGCGTCCACCGAAATCCAGAGTCCGAATTCCGTGCCTAGAAAGAGCACCTTGGGGGTGACCGTGTCTTCCTTGATCACATGGGCGAACCCGCGCACGCCGCTCTCCTGCGCTGGAAGCGCCGTCCATGTTTGTCCGTAATCGGTGGTCTTGTACACATACGGCTTCATATCGCCGAACGTGTGCCGGTCGAATGTGGCGTACGCCGTCCCTTCCTCGAATCGACTGGCTTCGATGGTCGAGACCCACGAATTCTTTCCCAGCCCGCTGACGTTCCCCACCACGTTCGTCCAGGTTTTCGCCCCGTCACGGGTTATCTGCACGTTTCCGTCGTCGGTGCCGACCCAGATAATCTGCCCATTCTTCGGCGATTCCGAAATCGAATAGATCGTGGTGTGCATCTCCGCGGAAGAATTGTCGACGGTCACGCCGCCAGATTCTTCCTGCTTTTGCTTCTCGGGATCGTTCGTCGTCAGGTCGGGGGAGATGCGATCCCATGATTGGCCATGGTCGCGAGAGCGGAACAGAAACTGCGCCCCAATATAAAGCGTTCCTTTCTCATTGGGACTCATGTGAATTGGCGTGTTCCAATTGAATCGCAACTTCTTCTCGCCGTAATTCGGCCAGGGATGGATGTCTCGAGTCTCATGTGTATACCGGTTCACCCGCCCAATCTCGCCACCCTGCGCCTCGGCGTAAAGGTAATTTGGATCGGACGTATCTTCGAACATCCAGAAGCCGTCGCCGCCGTACATATTTTCCCAGCGTGAATTCGTGACGCCTCCCGGATACGAGGAATCGCCCACCCACGAGCTGTTATCCTGCAAACCGCCGTACACGTGATATGGATCCGCGTTGTCCACGCTTACGTGGTAGAACTGCGAAACCGGCAGATTCATCTGGTGCTTCCAGCGATTGCCGCCGTCTTCGCTGCGCCACAGACCGCCATCGTCGCCAGCAATCACAATGTTGGTGTTCTTGGGATTGATCCACACATCGTGAAAGTCGCCATGCGCCGCGCTCGAAACCACGTTGAACGTCTTTCCTCCATCGTTGCTGAGCAGCAGAATGAGATCTGGTTTGAAAACCTTGTTTTCATCTTTGGGATCGACGATCAGGTTTCCGAAATAAAACGGCCGCCACACCATGTAATTGCTGGCATCGAGCTTGGTCCACGTCCCACCGCCGTCGTCGGACCGATAGAGTCCTCTGCCTTTTTCCGCTTCGACGTTGGCATACACAAGGTTCGGTTTCGACTCAGCTACCTGCACCGCGATTCGTCCGTAGGGCTTCGGCGGAAGACCTTTCGCGTTTGCGTCATTGATTTCCTTCCATGTGGCGCCGCCGTCAGTCGATTTAAACAATCCGCTGCCCGGACCACCCGAGCGGAACGTCCAACCCTGCCGCCGGAAATCCCACATCGCCGCATAAATCGTTTTCGATTCCTGCTTGCTTCTCGCGATCATGGCGCAGCCGCTCGAATCATTCGCGCCCGCCAGAACTTTCTTCCACGTCTTGCCGCCGTCGGTCGTCTGATAGACTCCACGTTCGTCGTTGTCGTCCCACAGATGTCCGGTGGCGCAAGCCAGCACGTCATTACTGTCCGTGGGATTCACCAGAATCTTGGCAATGTGTTCGCTATCCTTCAGTCCAACATTGGTCCAGTTCTCTCCGCTGTCGGTTGACTTGTACACGCCATCGCCCACCGATACGCTGTTCCGTAACCAGGCTTCGCCAGTACCCACCCAAACATTTTTCGAGTTCGAAGGATCAATTGCTACCGCGCCAATGGATTGCACGTCTTCGCGATCAAACACAGCCTTGTATGTTGTGCCGCCGTTCACCGATTTCCACAATCCGCCGCTTGCCGCCCCCACGAACACGGTGATGCGGCCGTTCTCCTCGACCGCATCCAGCGCGGCAATACGTCCGCTCATGGTAGCCGAGCCGATATTCCGCGCCGGCAATCCAGACACTGTTGCGGAGTCAAAGCGGTATGGCCTCTGCGCGCGGGCGGGTACGGCAGTGAAGGTCGCTACAGCGAAGATCAAGCCGACTCCGGTTAACCCTGCACCCAGCGGGCTTATGAATCGTGACTCACGAGCGGATGCTTGCATGTTTAAGAATCCTTGCATTCCTAGATGATTTTTCGTTGGACTTTCCGAAGAGCGGATCAATGAATCCCGACGATGCCGGACTTCTTTTCCTCAGTCCTCAACGAAGCCGGAAGCGCGAAATCTGCGGGATTGATGGTTATGTTCGCTTCCATCTTCTGGACCGTATTCGTCTGCGCGTCCGGATTGCTCTTCGTTCCCTGCGAGATCGAAAATGGAAACATCACGCCCGCTACGGGCTTGTAGGAGCCAAGGTTCACCACTCGATCCCGCACCGAACCTCGTATAAACTGCTGAATTTCCTTGCGAATCTCGATGAAGGTATCCGGATCGAGGTAGTCGTAAATGATGTCGCCATTGTTCAGCGTTACCTTCAACCGCAGGGCGTCGTCCCCGTCCACTACATCGTGACCAAGATATTCCACGGCGTTGCCCTTCTCTTTGTAGTCCACCAGCGGACCGTCGAAATCCGCGTCCAGCAAAAGATCTCGCATGTCGTCTTCGCCCATCAACTCCGGATCTTTCTTGCCGCCAAAAGGCTGGATCTGCCAGCCCGTAGTACCGTCATAAGCCTGCACCGCGGTCATACCCTGCAGAGCGAAGGTCTCGCGGACCAGATTTGGCCGTTCGTTTTCTTGCGTCACGGCTGCTGTGAACCCGCCACCACCCTCGAATTTCCCAGTCATACGAAAGGTTTTAATAGCCTTGATTTTTTCGATTCCGCCCTTGGCCTGAATGTTTTTGGCAATCAGTTCGTCGGCGGTTTGCGAAAAAGAAAACGTACCGTAGCAGACAGCAATCACCACGATCACGGCGTGACGCATCGAGCAGACTCCTGGTAGTGAGGGACTTGAGAACCCGGAAACGAGAAACAGTACTGTACCCGGTAGTAGACGTGTTGTTCAAGCCTTGGTAAGCAGCGGCGTATTGCGTCAGCCCAAGAAAAAGCCGCCCTCGCGGGCGGCTTTCCGAATCGTGCTTCGGAGAATGATGCTCAGTGCGTGAACGAAAAGTTCAGTCCGGTCGTAAAGATCACGTCGTTATCTTTCGTTCCCATCGGTGGGTTGGAGACATAGATGTCGCCGAACTGGTTCTGCCAGCCCAGCCAACTGCTGATCTTTGTGACCGTGCCGAGGTCGAACTCTCCTCGATATTGGCCTGAATAGCCGCTCGACAAGTCCGGATAGATATACAGCTTCTCCGTTATCACTGTGCTCTTCCCGGCCTTGTGCATAAGCTCTTCGCCCAGAGTGAGCGCGGCAAATCGCTTGGTCACGCCATAGGAGCCGTAGGTTGGAGGAACCGTCAGCGGCGTGTTTGCCGGTCCATTCGAATAAGTTTCGTGGGTGAAGTTCAGGCCGGCCAGAAAGTCCAGAGTCGTGTTTGCGGACTTGATCGCGTGGTAGCCCAGACCGCCCGCGTAGACGGATCGCAGATCCAAGTCCTGCAGAGCGTTGCTCATAAAGTCCGCAGCCCCGAAGCCGAACGTTTTCGGGCCGAAATTGCGATCATAGCGGATTCCGCTAGTGATAAGGTTTGCCACCGTACTGGGAGTGGCCAACTCGTTTTGTGTGTCGATCGAGCTCAAATAGACGGTGATTTTGTCATTCAATGTGGGATGGACGGCATTGATCGCTAACGCCAGATTACTCGTCTGGCTGTTGCCGCGGGCGAGGGAGAAACCCACGTTAGCCCCGCCATTCCACCCATGCAGCAAGCCAGGATGCAGCGACTTATCGTAAGCCGCCTGCTCAGCGTCATTGCGGATCATCACCACATTCCCAGCCGGCACCTCGACCGCGCCGCCGGTCTTCGTGGCAACCTCGATTTTCCCGTCGCTCGCGGTTATCGGGCCGACAACGGTTTTCTTGTCCGAGGTAGTGACATGCAAGTCCTTCTCGGTCGTGATCTGCGTGATGGCGGCGAACTGAACGGTCACATCCCCGGCAAACTCGGTGTGCAGCACCAGCGTCTTGCCGTCGGATTTCACGACGGTACCGCTCAGGCGATCGCCATTTTTCAATGTGATCTGATCGGCAAAACCCGCCGTGCTTAGTCCAAAAAACGCAATTAGGGCAACAACTTCCACTTTACGTAACACTGCCTACCTCCGCCTTTCAGAGTCAGTTTCACAGCTTAATTGCTTATATGGCCCGGAATACCTGGGACAAAATCAGACAGGAAATGGCGCAAAGCGGCGATTGAATCAAAGAAGATTACTACTCGCGAAGGGAACTCAGCCCTTGGTCTCTTTGGATTCGGTGCTCTTGCTCTGCTCGGTCGAAGCTGGCGTCGCAGGCGTGTCCTTCATGCCCTCTTTCAGGGCACGAATCCCCTCACCCAGGCCTTTGCCTAGTTCAGGCAGTTTCTTAGGACCGAAAATCAGAAGGGCAATCGCAAAAATGATGATCAAGTGCGTTGGTTGAAACAAACCCTCAAACATCGGAGCCTCCAAAGACCACACTGCTACTTGTTAGTACGCTACCGGACGGGCACCGGGAAGTCAAACCTCTCCCCGGCAACAAGCCTGAAATCCATGCTTCAGCCGCCCTTAATTCATACTCTTTCATCCCCCGGGAAACCGTGCTGTGACCAAAATCACAGCGCGACGTGATGGCCAAAACCTGAAGGGAATCTTCAGTCGTTTTGCCCGCCAAGAGCCTGCTTTCGACGCGCTCCCCATGCCTTGGTGACCACGTTACTTCCGTGACCTTACCTTTGGCTCGGCCGACGGGCTAATGTGAATCAGCGGTTCGATGTCAACGCTGTATCCGCAGAAACGCACCGCCGTTGCGGCAATCCAGCAAGCCAAACCGTCTCCGGAGAGTCGAGTGAAGCGCAAGGGTCTCTCAGTTTTCTTCTTTCTTTTTTGGGTGGCCTTGGCTGCCCAGTCCAGTGAAACCCAGCCCGTCAACTCTGTCCAATTGATTGCTTGGCTCATGGCGGGTGTCCCCAGTGGCCGCCTCGTTCGCATCGTCAAAGAGCGTGGCATTGCAACCGTCCCCGGCAAGGATCAGATTCATCAATTCGAGGCCGCCGGCGCCGATGCGAATCTGCTCCAGGCTCTTGCCGCGTCAAAGCCATCCAAGGCCAGCTCCGAAGCCTCCGAAATCCCTACATCCCTATTGAAAGCCGCAGCCGACGCCAAGGCGCAGCGTTTCCACGCAGCCGAGCTCGATTTGCATCCAGCCCTCACCGCGGACCCGCAGAATGCCGCCCTGCACTTCGCACTGGGAGGGATGCTCATCCGCCAAGAGCAGTGGGACGATGCCTTCGACGAGATTACTCTGGCCACGCAATTGATGCCGGATCTGCCCGAAAATCACAGCAGTCTGGCATACATTTTCTATCGTCTGGATGATGGTCCGAATTCGATCTCGGAAGCCCGCACCGCCCTTAGCATCGATCCCCAGAACGCCGAGGCATATCAGTTCCTCGGCCTCGCTCTTTATTCCAATGGACAATATGCGGCCGCGGTGCATGCTTTCGCTGAGTCGTTGGCTCGCGATCCGGCGAACGCGGATACTTATTACGACCTCGGCATTACGCTGCGCGCCGGCGGGAATCAAGCCGCGGCCATCACTGCGTATCGGCAGGCCATTCATCTGAACCCGGCGTTTTGGGAAGCTCATTCAAACATTGCGGTAGTCTTGCACGAACAAAATAAGCTGGACGAGGCCATTGCGGAATACCGCGAGGCTAAGCGCTTGGCGCCCGAAGAAGCCTCCGTCCGCAACAATCTGGGCAACACGTATTGCGATAAGGGCGACTTCGACGCTGCCATGCTCGAGCTGCGCGAACTTTACCGTCAGCATCCCGAGTGGCAGCAAGGACACGGCTGTCTGGCCCGCGCCTATCTGTCGAAACGAGATTACGCCAACGCCATCCAGGAATTGCAGGTATCGATTCGCCAAAATCCCACCAGCTCCTCGGAACACCGGATGCTCGGGGAAGCCTTCGTTCTCGACGACAAGCTGGAGGAGGGTATACGTGAGTTGCGTCTGGCCGTCAGGCTCAATCCCGACTCCGACTCGGCTCACCATTTCTTGGGCACGGCATTGTTTCAGCAGCAACAACTAGAAGCGGCGGAAAAGGAATTCCGCGAGGCGCTTCGCCTCAATGGATCCCCGGACAACCATTACTCCCTTGCGGCCTGCCTGATGACGATGGATCGCTACCAGGAAGCGTTATCCGAACTCGATGCCGCTGCGAGGCTCGATCCGGAGCGCACACTCTATCGTGCGCGCCGCGAAGAATTGGTGAAACTGATGAAGGAGACGAATTCCCGCTGACCAATAGGACAGTGCCTGATATGCACTCTCGCTATTTTCAGTCGGGCTGGCGAGTTACTTACACTGAACTCTTGGGGAGAAATTGATCATGGACTTGACGCGATCCGCACAAGCAGCAGCTGCAAAACTGGCGCAGTCAGTTCCCCAGACGAAGAACGATATACGAGCCGATCTCATGCGGCTGAATTCCGCGGCGCTGGATCGGATCGCTGCCGCTGCTCCTGAAGAAACCACACATAAGTCTTCGGGCTACGGTCTGCCTTGCGCAAAGTGCCGTCTCTACTATCCCGCAAGCCTGGATACTTGCCCGACCTGCAAGAGTACAGAGAGAGTCTCTCCCACGGTTTTTCCCGCCACTTCGAAAGCGCAAGCCGCGGCGGAAGTGGTGCCCGACAATGCACTGGTCGAACAGGAACGGGAAGCCTTCCTGAAAGAGTTCAAGTCGCAGCTTTTCGCGGCGCACGCAGAAGTGGCAAGTTCACCAGTGGTATGCAAGTTGAGCGAGTGTCACGTTCAGGGTGTTGAGGCGGCTTCCATCTGCAAGCAGTGTTACGACCATCTTCAGGAACGCGTAGACATCTGCGAGGCAGCTCTCCACATGGATGTGAAAGATGCGGCACAAATTGTCTACGACGCCGTCTGGGCTGATCCCTCCGACCCTAGCAAAACCTATACGAATGCGGCCAGCGCCCTGCTCACAGAATTACGCAAGCGCGCCGGAGTTTCCAGCATGATCGGTCCGTTCCAACCGTTGGGCAATTAGGGTCAGCCCGCTATATTTTGGAAACAGGTCAGCAGCGCTGAAATTGGCCCTACTCGGGCTTGACCGTTATCCATTTCCTTCCCGCGTACAGCTTGTACACGCCGCCATCCTCGGTGAGTTTCAGAGGCACTGGCCGCTTCAATGAGGCGTCGGTTTGGGAGGGGACACTGAGCACATCTTCGTTCGCCACATTCATGACTGTGAACTTGTCCCCCGCAAATCCGAATCCGTAAGCTCCCGGCGCCAGTTCGGAGCCTCCGATATTCAGCTTGGTCTCACTAATGAGCAGGCCCTGATATTTCTGCTGAACGGCTGTGGAGTATCCCGAGGCGTCGACGAGAGCGGCAAACATTACCTTGCCGTCAGCGGTTTGAAACCCAGCTGCATTCCGCATTTGCGCTGGCGCTTTCTGTCCGGCGAAGAAAAATTCCGCCGGCACCGACTTTTTGAGTTCATCAGCGCTCAGCACGTGCGGCGCCGCTTTTTGCGCCAGGCCCGCACACAAAAACACGACTAAAAACGTCCCAACCGCCGCGAAACGGATCTTTTTCATCGCATTGTCCTCGTAAATTCATGAGTATGAAAGCTCACGGGCACTTTAGTCCTTTCCCTACACCGGTGCAAATCGAGGGCATGAGAACTGAAAAAGGTCTAATTCCTTTTAACCGCAAGATTCGGATAGTTCGTTCACACACTTCCGAATACTCTGTCCCTACTATGAGCCTCAATCACATGACTTTCCCGGACACGACCGCCAGTGCCATACTCACGGAGGACGCAACCACCGCCATGTGCTCAGCGAGCGCCAACTCGACCAAGCTCGACCACGGCCGTCAAATCAAACAGCACCCAAGTGACGATCATCGAAACGAAGATCAGCGCTGGGCTGCCGTAGCGGCGCGCGATTCCCGTCACGACGGAATGTTCGTCTTCGCCGTCTCGACGACTGGCGTTTATTGCCGGCCCTCCTGTCCCGCGCGTCGTCCGCGCCGGGAGAATGTAACGTTCTTTGCGCGTCCCGAACAGGCCGAGAAAGAAGGCTTCCGCGCCTGCCTGCGCTGCCGGCCGCAATTGTTAAGCGGTAATCCGCAATCCGACGCCGTGAAAGCAATTTGCCGCTACATTGAGCAACATCTTGATGAGCCCATTACCCTGCAGCGGCTGGGCAAGGTCTTTCGCCAAAGTTCGTTTCATTTGCAGCGCCGCTTCAAAGCTGTGCTGGGGATCACGCCGCGCGAGTACGCCGATTCCTGCCGGATACGCCAACTCAAGCGCAGCTTGCAGGCCGGGGACAGCGTGACGCGCGCCATGTATGACGCTGGTTACGGCTCCAGCAGCCGCCTCTACGAGAAGACCGCCTCGCAGCTCGGCATGACGCCTGACAAGTATCGCCGCGGAGCTGTCGCAGCCACCATTCGCTATGCCATTGCCGACTCGCCGCTCGGGCGCATGCTGATCGCTGCTACCGATCGCGGAGTTTGCGCGATTCAGTTCGCGCGATCCAACAGCGAGTTGATTGAAGGACTGAGGCGCGAGTTTCCGTTTGCTGTGCGCAAGTCGGATGACAGCGGATTGCAAGCCTGGATCGAAGCCCTGCTCTCGAAGATGACCGGCACGGAATTGAATGCGACGCTGCCTCTGGATATTCGCGCGACCGCTTTTCAGCGCCGTGTGTGGACGTATCTGCAATCGATCCCGTTCGGCGCGACCCGCTCTTACGGTGAGGTGGCGAAGGCGATTGGCCAGCCCAGCGCCAGCCGGGCCGTCGCGCGGGCCTGTGCCACGAATCCTGTAGCGGTCGCCATTCCGTGTCATCGCGTAGTCCGCGAAGATGGCAACATCAGCGGTTACCGCTGGGGCGCGGAGCGCAAGAAGACGCTGCTGGAGATGGAGCAAGGGAGAGTGTGACGATTGGTACGAGGCCGCTGAATCAGTCAGGTGTCAAGGAAGTGGATAGGATTTCATCATCCGGCAATAGCTCCTCCGCGCGCCACCACGGCCCAGTTCACCAATGCCAGCGCGATGGTCGCAGCCAGAATCAACGACTGGCCGAAGTCCACGCGCGTTACCAGGACCGCGCATAGGATTACGCCGACCACGGCGAAGAAATTCCCTGAGGGTAGGTGAAACAGAGCGCCTTCTGGTTGCTTGCGCCGCAGTACAGGCAAGGCGGCGCAGCCTACGCCGTAGTAAAGAAGGCGGGCTACGGCGGAGAGAGTGACATTCCATTTGAATTCGCCCATCAGCGCAAATCCCCAGACCAAAGCCGCAAAGACTAGGACTGAGACGTAGGGTGTGTGATAGCGGCGATGGACGGCGGCGAAGGTCTTGGGGAAATCCCCTTGCTCGGCGAGAGCGAAGGTCACACGTGGCATAGCAAGGATTTTCGCGCTCAGGTATCCGTAGAAAGAGATGAGCGCGCCCACCGCAACCAGTGCGGCGCCGATGGGACCAATCGCCACCCGCGCCACGTCCGCCAGGGGCCGCTGGCTGCCCATGGCGTTGGGCAACACTCCTACGACCACCCACTGGATCAGCGCATAAATCACGGCGCAGAGCAATAAGGCCACGAAGAGTGCAAAAGGAGCGTCCCGCCGAGGATTCTTCGCTTCGCTCATGGGCGCCAGCGCGGTCTCGAATCCGCCATAGGCGAAGACCAGGAGCAGCACGGCTTTCATCCACTGAGTAGCGCCCGGGGACGTAACCGACGCGTTAGCGATGGTCCAGTGGTGGTTGTAAAGCACGAACAGGCCGAGAACGATCACGCCAAATAGCGGAACAAGTTTAGCCGCGGTGAACAGGTTGCTCACCTCCGCTCCAGCGCGCACGCCGCGAATGTTGATGAACGTCAGAAGGCCGACCAGCACGGTGAGGATAAGAGCCCGGGGCAGCGGGTTTTTGGCGTGCGGCCAAAACTCGCCCAGATAAATGACAAATAAGTTGGCATTCGCAGCAGGTGCGGCGATTTGTCCCAGCCAGAGCATCCAGGCGGTTTGAATGCCCATGAGGCGTCCGAAGGCGACGCGGGCGTAGAGATAAGGGCCGCCGGCCTGCCGAAAGCGCGATGCAACTTCGGCGAAACAGCCCATGATCACACCCATTCCGGCTCCGGCGGCGAGCACGGCGTAAGGGCTGTAGTTGCCAAGGAGACCGGCCACGGTCGATGGCAGTCCGAACACGCCGCTGCCAAGGATGGAGTTGACAACCAGCGCGACCAGGCTCCACCGGCCGATGACGCGGATGAGCCCAGGCCGAGTGGCGCTAACAGTAGAGGGTTCCATCACCGCAGGTTTGTATCACAGATTCTGGATTTGCCGACAGTGCGCCCTTTGATGACGCTGCCCGGCGCATGACTTTCGAGCAAATCGCAACTGTACTGTTGGCCGCAGTACGAACCGAGAAGTACCGGGGGGAAGCTGTTACGCGCGAGGGTACGCGAGCGGACGAACACGTGAAAAGCCTTGCCAATAGCTCATTCTGAGCCCATCGCGCTAAAGGTCACCGTCTACCAGACCAAAGTAATTGCACGAATTACCAAAGCGCATGATCGTGGGACATCTATCCGCTTGTCCTTGCCGATGAGATGTTCAAACGACACAATTCAACCATTCCATGGCCACGGGAATCGATCCACAGATGGACGACCTTCATACACGGATGATGCGCGTTACCGAAGATTTGCGCGTGATTCAGCGCGAACTGAATTGCGCAGCCATGCAAGCTCCCAGCGATCCCGAATTGATGGAAGCCCTGAGTGCGCTGCCGGAGACGGAAGCCATCCAGATTTTGTGCAAGGCGCTCGACCAGATGCGCCATTTCCTGTGGTTCTACACCCAGCTGATGAGCAACGATCCCGACCTCGGCGACAAACTGCGCCAGTCCAGTGCATCGAAGACGGTCGAAGACGCCAAGGTGGATTCGTCCTTCCTCGATCAACTCACCCGCGCCGATGAGGCCTTGCTGTTGCGCTACATGGCCGAAGCCAAGGAACGCAAGCCGAACTAAACGGTTGCGCCTCGGACGAGTGTTCGTTTTACGTCTCCATCTGGACCCAACACCACAAGATTTGCTTCCGCGCCAGGCGCCAGGTGCCCGTGGTGTGCGAGTCCCACGGCTCGCGCGGGATTCAGAGTCGCGGTCCGGACCGCGTCCTGCAAGCTCCAATCGGCAAATTGGACAATGTTGCGGACGGCGCGATCCATCGTCAGGACGCTGCCAGCGAGTTTTCCATCGGAAGTACACCGGCCATTCTTGACCTCGACTTGGATGGGCCCGAGTTGATAGGTTCCGTCGGGCATGCCAGCCGCAGCGATAGCATCGGTGATAAGCACGGCGCGCTCAATGCCCTTCGCCTTCAGAAAAAGTTTCACCACCTCCGGGGCAGTGTGAATTCCATCGGCAATGATGTCGGCGCTGAGTTCCTCATTGGTGAGCGCTTCGCCAATGATACCTGGCTCGCGATGATCGAGCGGGCGCATGGCATTGAAGGTGTGTGTGGCGTGGCGAGCGCCAGCTTTCACCGCAGCTCGAGCGCTCTCCATGATGGCGTCCGAATGGCCAATGCTCACGCAAACCTTGCGGCGCGCGGCTTCCGCGATCACCTCGATTGCACCGGGCAACTCCGGCGCGATGGTCATCATGCGGACGTGTCCGCGCGCGGCCTGCCAGAGTCGTTCAAAAATCTGTAGCGTAGGCTCGACCAGATTTTCCGGAGGATGAACGCCGCGCCGCTTGTGGCTGAGAAACGGACCCTCCAGATGGATGCCGAGCGGCCGGGCCTGCACTGAGTCGCCATTGGTGCCGAGGGATGGAGTCGCTTCGATGGCTTCGGCGATTCGCTGGAGCGCGTCGCAGGTCTGGTCCAGCGGCGCGGCCACGGTGGTAGGGAAGTAGCCGGTTACGCCATGGGTTGTCAGAAACTTGTTGAGCCGCGGCAGTTCTGCCGGCGTGGCCCGCATGACATCCAGTCCAGCACCCCCATGCACATGGATATCTACGAAACCCGGCGCAAGAATGGCATCGCGGTTCTCGCGGGTAAAATCAATCACCGTTGCATTCTTCGGAATTTCCCTCTCCACCTGCGACGAGACTGCGGAAACGAATCCGTCCTCAATAAACACGAGCGGGTTCATTCGTTCTTCCAGCGGTGTATAGAGACGGTGAGCGCGGAGGACGATCATATTGCGTTAGCTCATGAAGCGTGCGAAGTCGGTGCGCCATCAGTGTAGCGCGAAAGATGTCGGGGAGGCAGCGGGATCAGTCCAACGAAGCGATGCTATAATTTGAATGCCGATCGAGAAATCACACGCGCGGTTGGATGATCTGTTCTTATTGCCGCCCGCAGCACCGTCGGGGAGTGGCTCAGCCTGGTAGAGCACCTGGTTCGGGACACTACGGAACCCAGGGATCTCGAATCTAAACCATTGATTCGGCGTTGCTTCAGCACAGAGATCCCAATGGAAACCTACCGAGGCTAGTCCCATCATTTGCTCCCAATTCCGTGGTCCAGCAGGAACCGGTCGGGCCTAAGCTCCTCTGAATTTATCTTTTGGGTGGGCGTATTTCCACTCGTCCCTGCAGGGGCCTTGCAGGTGTAAGTATCCAACGGGAACATCGTCCTCTGTTACTTCAAGCGCGAAGCCGGCAGTCGGATTGACGAGCTTCTTACACTGGAGGCAAAACTCAGGTTGAGCAGTTTGCGGTTGCCCTTGGACGTTGCGGATCGTGTACATGGTCACAGGTTTAACCTCGGGCTGATCCTAGCACCAGGCGCCTGCCCGCTTAGTGAGGCTGAACAAGCTCCCTGGCTGGGGCACTAAGGATCCCGGCCTCAGCGCCTTCCTCTTCGCCGCGCGGCCTTTGCCAACGCCTCGACTGCCTTTCGAAACTCATCCTGCTTGTGCCTCTGCATGAAGTTCTCAGTCGCGATACTGAGTGTGAACATCATCGTGGCCGCGAGCCATACCCCAACGTCAGTCTCCGTGATCTCCTGCAAGCCGTCACCGGTCTTAGCCTTGTCAGCACGGTGAACGATGTGGTGGCGCCTCTTCATCATCGCATCCAGGAGTCCGAGAACATCGCCCTCTATCGGAAGACGCGGAATCGCGCTGGATGAACTGTCGACCTCTTCACGACTTGGCAGGTTAACGTTGACGCTCTGTAGGAACGCCATGATCTCGGTGACGTTGTTGAAGGTCGAGCGCTCCATGTAGGCTGCCACGGATTCCCTGATAACGTCGTCGATCTTCTTACCGCGATATTCGGCGAGTTTCCCGAGTTGAAATTTCTCAGCTCGTCCAGCGACGCCCGCCAGAGGAATCTTGTTCAGCGTTTCTTCACCAGCGATAGGCAGCAACCACAGGGCGACTTTCCGCAGGAAGTCCTCAAGATAGGCATGGTTCAGAACGACGATAGCTCGAAGAACCTCCTCCGAGGTTTCTTTGTTGGTCTTAGCCGCCGCCGAAACGAGCTTCATACATCGCTGCAAGCCCTCACCGATCTGCTTCACGTAGGGCTTGAAGTGTACTTCGGAGGCTTTCGTGAGATAGCTCTCCATGAGCTTTTTAACCCACTCGGCAGCCTGCTCCGGGGTCATCTCATCTGCCATGTAGAAATTGTAAGTCTGGGGTCGTGCAGAAAGGTATTTGTGGAGAGGAGCGAAGGACTTATCACAGTCCTTCAGAGCATTAAGGAAGGAACGTGTGATGGAGGTCTTGCGACGCATCTGGGTGGGCCACTCCACCCGCGGCATCACCGCCGATATACGGTGGAGTCACTCAAGGGAGATGTCGCTTTTCGGAGACTGACGACGGAGCAGGCTGGTCCGGGCTTCACGTTGCCGGATCGATTTGCACCCATTGCACCCAGGATGTACTCGACTGAATTTCTGCAACCGCTTGAAAAAATTGGTCGGGGAGAGAGGATTTTGAACCTCCCGCCCCCTAATCCCGAATTCAGTAGAGTCAACAGCTAACTCATTGGTCCGGTATCGCTTACGAATCTTGAATGCAAACTCAGTTGCACCCATGCACCCAATCGCTTTCTGCCTCTGCGTAGATTCGCAGAATTGAACACTCATTCGATCTTATGAGTTTGCGGACCATCGTACCTATGCTCGCCGAAGCAACGCGACGCCCGATTCCCAAATCTTGCGCTGTTTCGCGCCCCAGACGGGAAATACCTGACCGATGGCACGAAAGACCTTCATCATGCCGGGCTCGCGATTCATTTGCCGAGCGGTTTGTGACATGTCTTCAAATTCAACCGCCTCCCAGCCACGGTCGCGGTAGAACTTCCGCCAGTCGGCGGGCGCGAAGGTCATGGGCGCGTTGGCAGCCTTGAAGTGGTGGGCCCATTTGCGGTTGATGAACTGGAGCACTTTCGGCGATACCACTTCGATCAGCCAATGGTGGAAGTGCGGCTGGGCGTGCAGGTCGGCGGCGAGCGAGGTGACTTTTTCTTCGTTGAGGTAGGTGAGCAGTCCCTCGGACATCACCACGATGCGCTGGGCCCGTTGGTTGAGTTGCGAAAATAGTGTGCGGCGCACGGCTTCGTCCCCCAGATGCTGAGTGATGACTTCGAGCTGGCAGCGTGGCTTTTCAGTTGACAGGATCTGCCGCTTGGGCTCAACGATCTCGGGCAGGTCTATCTCGACCCACTGCAACGATGCCGGAAGCTCCAGCCGGTATGGGCGGGAATCCAGGCCAGCGGCCAGGTTCACTACCATCTCAATGGGCTCGCGGGAGAGCAGGCCGCGAATGGCCTTGTCGAAAAGAATAGGTACGAACAGCGATCGCCCAAGCGTTGTCTTTGAGCTTGCGGCCGATGAGCTCCCCGCGCTCGCCCGCAAGGCTGTGGGCGTGGGGATCGCGGAAGATGGCGTCAGGCCGGTCGGATTCGGTGGCGCGATGGTATGCCACCCAGCGAGCCGTGTCGGAGATTGATCGAATCAACGGTTCAGGCATTCGTTTTGTCCTGCCCGATACTTTAGTTCATTTTCGCATGGGCCGTCCGCCTTAGTGACGAGAAGTCCAGCGTCGTGCTGCTGCTGAGTTGCGCCTGGAGCCAGCCAATACCGCAGTCGACGCACATCAGGATGCCCGGTGCTAGGATCTTATGCATGGCAGAGAAACGCACCAAAGCCGACAGATTAGAACGGCAGACTGAACAACTGGACAAAAGGGTAGATCGCCATCCCGACGCGATCGAGAAAAAACTATCAACACTCGCACCGAAGTCGGTCGAGCCGACCGTCCTGATCCCGATTGAGCGGCAGATTCAGCAACGCGCCTACGAACTTTACGAGCAGCGCGGAAGGACCGACGGTCACGAGTTGGACGATTGGCTTCAAGCGGAGTGCGAGATAAAGGGCACGCAGGCGAACGCAGCCACGGCATAGCTTCCGCCAGTCCTCAAGAGCGGTTGGTGGGTCGGCGGGCTTGTCGTAGGTGAAGCTGCTGTCCAATGCGAAACGCTAACCTCATCTGCCATAATCTCCCATTGTGCGGGCGCTACCGACTGTCGCGAAGCCGGGAGATGGGAGCAAAGATTGTGAGAGGAAGTACAATTCTCAACCGGAGGGAACGATGAGCAGCAAAGGCAAGGTTGCGAGCGTGCGCGTGAAGGATGTGAACGTTTTCGAATTGACACCTGGACTGGCAGATGCGTTCACCGCTTCTCTGGACGCCTCGTATCTGGAATACTTTACTGCCTCTTGTTCAGGAATGAGCACGAAGGAAGCTGAAAGGCGGATTGCATGGAGCCATGCATTCCCCCCGTCTGATCCTGGATTTCTGCCGCTATGCCCGCTTATCATTACTCATCGCAGTGCGCTGGCATCAGATCACTTCCTGTTTGCCGACGAGGACTAAGCCGCTGGCGCGGCGGACGCTACCGCGTGGCGAACCAGGAAAGTTCAGGAACAGCTGACATAGTGTGGGTCATAGGGAAAGGAGATTCCTATGACCCGTTTACGCAAGATGATGC
>Ga0182015_10001830_pt1 | contig 27088 bp, 24 predicted proteins | sample 712P3MmetaG_FD_120478 | JGI IMG/M metagenome (GOLD analysis project Ga0182015, IMG submission 120478) | Permafrost microbial communities from Stordalen Mire, Sweden - 712P3M metaG | ecosystem: Environmental > Terrestrial > Soil > Wetlands > Permafrost | place: Sweden: Stordalen | collected...
CATTCTTAGTTCGTGGCGGGCGGCGATCTGGTTGGGGTTGGCGATCGTTCTGGCGCAGGGCGACGCAGTGCAGACCTGCGCGGCGTATTCCGTGCTGACCCATGAGGAGATCGTGGACCTGGCGTGGAAGGACAATCTTCTGCCGATGCTCAAGAAGAGATTTCCCGCAGCCACGGACGACGACTTGAAGAAGGCGCACGCATTTGCCTACGGCGGATCCGTCATGCAGGACATGGGCTACTATCCGTTTGGCAATAAGTATTTCAGCGACCTTACGCACTATGTGAGGAGCGGCGATTTTATTGTCAACCTGGTTAAGGAAGCGTCTGACATTGACGAATATGCTTTTGCGCTGGGTGCTTTAGCTCACTATTCGGCAGATAACTGCGGCCATCCCACGGTCAATCAAGCGGTCGGCATCGAGTTTCCGAAGCTCGAAAAGAAGTATGGCAAAGAAGTGACTTATGAGGACAATCCAAAGGCACACATCCGAATGGAGTTTGGCTTCGATGTGACGCAGGTTGCGAAGAACCGTTACACGTCTGATCGCTATCACGACTTCATCGGCTTCGAGATTTCCAAGCCGGTCATGGAACGAGCGTTCCAGGATACGTACGGGATTCCGCTGAGCGATGTAATTTCGAACGAAGATCTGGCGATTGGAACATTCCGGCGCGCGATTGCTTCCGTGATTCCCGAGATGACGCGCGTGGCTCTGATTGCGCGCCGCCGAGAGATCGTCTCGGAGACGCCCAACTTTCGGGCGCGGCAGTTTCGTTATTATTTATCCCGCACCAACTATCAGAAGGAATGGGGGAAGGGCTATCGCAGGCCGGGGTTCGGAACACGCGTGCTGGCGTTCTTTCTCAAGTTCGTGCCCAAGATAGGTCCGTTCAAGGCGCTCGATTTTAAGATTCCAACCCAGAAGACGGAAGACCTCTACATTGCCAGTGTGGATAAGACGGTGGAGGACTACGCCAAGCTTCTTCACGAAACGGCGGATGGAAATCTGCAGCTTACGAATACCGACTTTGACACTGGACACGATACGCGAGGGGGCGAGTACAGGCTAACCGATGACACTTACGCGCGGTTGCTGGACCAGTTAGCCGGTCACAACTTTGATCAGATCACGCCGGAGCTGCGGGCGAACATCCTCGCTTTCTACAGCGATCCAAACGCGCCCATTGCGACGAAGAAGAAACCGGGGGCCTGGCAAAAAACGCAAGTCGAACTGGAAAGGCTTCGGGCGCTACCGAGTGCCGCGACGAGTGGAACCAAGGCGGAAGATCTGCAACGATGTCTTATCGCATGTTCGCTGGTATGGCGCCATTCTTGAACATTTGGAACCACATCTCGGTATCGGCTTCGCTATAGATCGCCAACTCGCGGATCACAGCGCGCGCGAATTCGACGCTCCCTAGTCCGCTCGCCGTGATGATCTTGTGATCGGTCACCCCTAATTCGTCCACGTAAAAACCGTCATCCTTGTATTCCGGAACCAGCTTCTTCAAATAGCTTTTTGCGTTGCTGGTATGGCGAACGCCTGTGGTCAGTCCTGCGCGGGCAATCTCCAGCGTGGCTGCGCATAGGGCGCCGATCAGGATATGCTCCGCATGCAAACGCCGAAGAAGTTCCTCCACTTTCGGGTCCGGGCCTTTCTCCCACTGGGTTCCTCCCGGCAAAATGAAAATCGCGGTTTCGCGTGGGTCGATCTCGAACTCGTCGATGGCGACGTCAGGCATAACTCTTAGCCCTCCCATCGTCACTACGGCCTCGCGCGAACGTCCCACGGACCGTACTTCGTGCTTGCCGGATCTCCGGAGTTCGCATAAAGCCAGCGCGGGCTCCCAGTCCGCCAACCCGTCGAATACGAAGAGGTATGCTTTCGATTTCATGCGCGGTGCTCCCGTGTCTCAATTGTCTCGGGGAGGAGCGTACCGTGAAGAATACACTCCCAATAACGCTTGCTGGATCGAATGCCTTTCTGGAAGGCTGGAACGACCGTTCGGTTGCGAAACATCAACCCTCCATGTATCATCTCAAAACTTTAACGACCCGCCGCAATCGGCTCCGTGTCCACGTGCAAAGCGCGTGCCGGGTCTTCGAGGATATTGCAGATGGCAGTGGGGGACGAGAAATTTTACCGGGCGCGGGTGACCAAGCGCGTGGAGTTTGCGCCTGACCTGTGGATGATTCGCATTCAGCCGGGCGGCGAGTTCAAGTTTCTTCCAGGCCAGTATGCCACGCTGGGCGTGGAGCACGATAGCAAGCGAACGGAGCGTCCGTACTCGATTGTGTCGGCGCCTTTTGAAAATGAGATTGAGTTTTTCTTTGAGCTGGTGCCTGAGGGAGCGCTCACGCCTCGGCTCTACAAGTTGCAACCGGGCGACGAACTGCTGATGCGGAAGATACCAAAAGGCAAATTTACGCTAGATACAGAGAGCGGACGGAAGCATCATCTGCTGGTGTCAACTGTGACGGGAGTAGCGCCGTTTGTGAGTTTTGTGCGCACGCTTTCGAAAGACTGGAAAGAAGGGCGCTTCGACGGGAGCCACCAGCTCCATCTGCTCAACGGTGCGAGCCGGCCCTGGGAGTTCGGCTACAAAGAGGAATTAAATCGTTTCGACGCGGAGCTGCCCTGGTTCAAATATGTGCCCACCGTGAGCCGCCCCTGGGATCATGCCGACTGGCCGGGTGAGATCGGGCGCGCCGACGATGTGTTGCGCAAGTATGCCGACCACTGGGAACTCGACGCTACGAATACCACCGCATATTTATGCGGACATCCAGACATGATTGCGAACAGCAAAGCAATCTTGAAGCGACGCGGCTTTGTCGATCGATCGGCGATCAAGGAAGAGATTTACTGGATTCCTGCGAAGTAGGAGATAGTACCGAGTACCTAGTACTTGGTGCCGAGTCAAATCCGCGACGTCAGGTGCCGACAATCGGGCTTCGGCGCTCCAGTAACAGGACGTCTCTCCAAGTCTCGGCCAGTTTGCCGATGCGGCGGCGCACGCCAACTTCGCGGAAGCCGCAGGATTTGTGCAGGGCAATGCTGGCGGCGTTCTCGGGAAAGATTCCGGCCTGCAATGCCCAGACTCCGTGGCGCTCGGATTCATCGATCAGAGCTGTCAGAAGCGCTTTGCCGATTCCGGCGCGCCGCGCTGCAGCAGCCACGTCGACAGACACCTCCGCTACTCCAGAGTAAACTCGACGGCCGGACACTTGACTGAGGGCGGCCCAGCCCAAGCCTTGCTCGCGATTTCGTGCAAAAAGGCGGCAATCTTTGCGATGGTTGGCGTCCCATTTCTCCCAGGCCGGCAGGTCAGTTTCGAAGGTTGCATTACCGGTGGCAATGCCCTCTCGATAAATCTCGCGAACGGCTGGCCAGTCTCCGGGCTGGAGGAATGTAATCTGGAAATCCATGCCGAGCTCGTTGTGGGTTAGCTTTCGGCGGGCGCGAAGAGCACCAGCACTGCCAGTTCTTCCTTTACGTCGTAAAAATGATGCTCCACTTCGGCTGCGACGAACAGCACGCTCCCTGCGGATACTTTGTGGTCTTCCTGGGCAACTTTGAAGCGGGCTCGTCCGCGGACAACGTAATAAATCTCATCTTCATGGTGCGGTCTCTGCAGGTCCGTTGCACCGGCGGGAAGGACGTAGAGCCCGGCGCTCATCGCCGGCACGCGAAGGAATTCGCCGTACAGTTTGCCGCTCCGGGACCGCTGTTGATCGATCTCGGAGATGGTGGCAAAGAGAGATTTCACGCGAAGATGCCTCCGAAGATGAGATCGGTAAATTGCGGAATGAGGTTCTGCGCCTGCAAGTCGCCTTCAGGTTTGTACCACTGGTAAATCCAATTGATCATCCCGAGCAGCGCGAAGGCGGCGGCGCGCGGGCTAACCTTCGCTTTTGCGTGATGCGGATGCCGCGATTTCGTTTGTAACGATTTGTTTTGTACTTCCGCCATCAAGTTTTCGAGGAAGTGGATGTAGTCCTTTTTGCGGGAATTGATCCGTTTGCGCAGCGAGGGGGGGAGGGGATGGTTTTCGTGCAGCATGACAGTGATCTCGCGATCGCGCGGGCTGAGCACGACCTCGATGTGAAGTCGAATGAGAGCGCGCAGACGCTCCTCGGGATCGGCGATGCGACGGACGGGATTGAGCACGCGCTCGTCTGTGATCTCCATGGCATGGTTCATGATTTCGAACAGGATCTCGTCCTTGCTCTGAAAGTGGTGGTAGAGGCCGCCTTTGCTCAACTTGAGAGCGGCAGCGACATCGTTCATGGAAGTGGCGTCGTAGCCGCGCTGCTGGAATAGACGAGCGGCGGTGCGCAGAATTTCCTGCCGAGAGTCAACCACGGTCTCGCGGGCCATCGGGTGACATGGTAACGACTTCGCGGCGGGATTGCCAACGCACCGGCAAAGCGTTCTCAAGGGTTGCAGAGAAGTACACATCCCCGCTTGACACGGGGTTCGGGCGAAGGTAGGATTTCCGGATACCGACCGGTCGGTCGGTTAGCTTGGGTGGGCTAACTGCCCGTCCCCACACCCGCCGGCGAGACGCCGGCGCTACCGCAAAGGAGCACGCTGGTGGCTACTATTTTTTATGAACACGACGCGAATGCCGAGGCCCTGAAGGGCAAAACCATCGCCATCCTGGGCTATGGCAGCCAGGGACACGCGCAGGCGCAGAATTTGCGCGATAGCGGCTGCAAGGTAATCGTGGGGCTAGAGCCGAATCGGCAGAGCGCACAGCAGGCCCGAGCCGATGGCATGGTCGTGGTGCCGCCGGATGAAGCCGCCAAGCGCGCCGACTGGATTCATGTGCTCACTCCCGACGAGACCCAGGCGGCGGTGTATGAGCAGTACATCAAGCCCTATCTGCATCCTGGAAAAATTCTCGGGTTCTCGCATGGATTCAGTATCCATTTCAATACGATTGTTCCGCCGAACGATGTGGATGTGGTGATGATTGCGCCCAAGAGCCCGGGGCATCTGCTGCGGCGGGTGTACGCCGAAGGACGCGGCGTGCCGGCGTTGATCGCGATCCAACAGGATGCGAGCAAGCGAGCGCACGAATATGCGCTGGCTTACGCGCATGGCATTGGATCCACTCGCGCGGGGGTGCTGCAGACCACTTTCAAAGAAGAAACAGAAAGCGATCTGTTCGGCGAACAGGCCGTTCTGTGCGGAGGGCTGACGTCGCTCATCAAGAAAGGATTCGAGACTTTGGTGGAAGCTGGGTACGCGCCGGAGATTGCATATTTCGAGTGCCTGCATGAGATGAAGCTGATCGTCGACCTGATCTACGAAGGCGGATTGAGCCGGATGCGGCACTCGATTTCGAATACCGCCGAGTATGGCGACCTGACGCGCGGCGAAGAAGTTGTGGGCGATGCTACGCGAGCCGCGATGAAGAAGACTCTAGCCGAGATTCAGGACGGGACATTTGCTCGGGAGTGGATCAAGGAAAACAAGGACGGCGGTTACAACTTCACGGAGTTGCGCGAGAGAGAGCAGCAGCATCCGATTGAGATTGTGGGGGCGCAGTTGCGCGGCATGATGAGCTGGCTGCCTGGCAGGCAGGCAAAGAAGCCGGCGGATGCGGCGAAGGCGCAGGCTGCACCGGTAGTGAATGCCTGAGGGAACTAAGAAATGCCTTTCTGACTGTTGATCGATGCAGGTAGGGATCCTTCGACTGCGTTGCCCTCCGCTTCGCGGACGGCAACTCCGCTCAGGATGACAAGGGTTGGTGAGAATGCTCAAGGGAGCCGAAATCGTTTTGCGGTGCGTGCACGCCGAAGGGGTGGACCTGGTGTTCGGGTATCCCGGAGGCGCGATCATGCCGTTGTATGACGCGTTGGAAGGAAGCGGCGTCCGGCATGTTCTGACGCGGCACGAGCAGGGCGCGGCGTTTGCGGCGGAAGGCTACGCGCGAGTTACAGGAAAAGTCGGCGTGGCGATTGCGACCAGCGGCCCCGGCGCAACGAATCTGGTAACCGGCATCGCCGATGCGAAGATGGATTCGGTTCCCTTAGTTTGCATTACCGGCCAGGTACGCACCCCGATGATCGGGACTGATGCGTTTCAAGAGACCGACGTGTTCGGAGTGACGCTTTCGTTGACCAAGTGGAGCCGACTGGTGCGCACGATTGACGAGATACCGGAGGTGATCGCGGAGGGATTTCACTGGGCGCGGAGCGGACGGCCGGGGCCGGTGGTCATCGACATTCCGACCGATCTGCTGAAGGCCAAGAGAGAATTCTCCGGTCCGGTAAAGTTCAGTCCGCACGCGCGGACTGCGGATGCGAAAGCGGAAGGCGCATTCAGCGACACGATCGTTGCTTTGCTGCAAGGATCCACGCGGCCGGTGGCGCTGGTGGGCGCGGGAGCAAAACTTTCGGGGGCGATTCCGGAGCTGCGGCGATTGCTCGCCGATTTGAATATCCCGACCTTCGCCACCGTGCACGGGCTGGGCGCGGTTCCACCCCAAGCGCCGTATTACCTGGGGATGGTAGGCATGCACGGGACGCGCGCGGCCAACATGGCGCTGCACGAAACCGATTTGCTGCTGGTTTTTGGTGCGCGTCTCGATGATCGTGTGACCGGCGATCCTACGCAGTTTGCGCCGCATGCCAAGATCGTTCACTTTGAAATTGATCCGGCGCAGCTCGATCGCGTGCGGGCTTGCGAAGTGCCGGTGATCGGAAATCTAGCGGACACGATTCCAGCTTTCCAAGCCGAGCTGCGTGGCGCGCCCTTGCCCGACTGGAGCGGCTGGCGCGAGGTGGCTTGCGGAAGGGAGCGGGCGGAACTTGATCCGCATGGATTGGCTCAGCCCACGATGCGCTTTCTCGATGAACTCTTCAGCCGACTGCCAGCCGATAATGTTGTGATTGCCGACGTAGGCCAGCACCAGATGTGGGCGGCGCAGCGCTATCGTTCGTCGTCACCGCGGGGATTTATTACCTCGGGTGGCCTGGGAGCGATGGGTTTCGCCCTGCCGGCCGCAGTCGGCGTGCAACTGGCGAAGCCGGAAACCTGCGTTCTGTGCGTTTCGGGCGATGGCGGATTCCAGATGAACATTCAGGAACTGGCCACGGTGCACCGGCTCGGTCTGCCGATAAAAATGGTGATTGTGGATAACAAGTATCTGGGCATGGTGCGGCAGTGGCAGCAACTTTTCTACGAGCGCAACTACGCCGAAACCGATCTGAGCGACAACCCGGATTTTGTGGAGATTGCCAAGGCTTACAAGATCCACGGATGCCGGTTGAATGAGGCCACCATGGCGGAGTATCCGGTATCGATGGAGACGGAAGATCTCATTGAGAACTTTCTGCGCTCGCCGCAGCCGGAGCTGCTTGTATTTGACTGCCATCCCGAAGCCAACGTCTATCCGATGGTTCCGGCGGGTGCGGCGCTTTCGGAGATGGTGTTCGAGGACAAGTAAAGATTGAGTGATCAGGCGGTCGGGTGATTGGGCGATTGAAAAGCGCGGGGTGCAAACGGTTTTTCCATTACTAAATTGCTCAATCGCTAATTACAAAATCTAGTTCGAGGAATGAACATGCAAGTCTTTCACATCCGCTATCGCAATGCGCAAGGCGCATTGATGCGAATTTTAAATGCAATTTCCCGCAGGGGAATCGATCTGACATCGGTACACGCAGAGGCCGCCGGGCACGACTACACCGTGACTGTGCAGCTTGACGTGACCCACAAGCAGATTGGCCAGCTTTGCCGGGAATGGTACGGGGTCGTGGATGTGATTGAGGTAGGTTCCAGCGCGGCTTTGCGACAGCGTGCAGATGGGGAGTGGGCGCCGCTCCCGCCCGGCACAGCGAGTATTACAGAGCAATCGGCTCGCGCCGCTTTGGCATAGGTTTTGGTTTGCGGTGTCAGAAGCATGATCCCGCTTGGGTGAGCATGGGCATCATGGCGGTTGGGGAAGCTGCAATCGAGCGCGCCTCCTGACGCGACTGATTCCCCGTTTTTCCTCCGCCGCCCGTAATTTCATCTCTGTTGTAATCTTTCGCCGTGTATCTTAATCATCATGGATCTTAAGCATCGCAGCCATGGAATTACTGACGGGCGCGACCGTGCTCCGGCGCGCGCCATGTTCAAAGCCATCGGATTCACCGACGCCGATCTTCGCAAACCACTCATCGGCGTAGCGAACACGTGGATCGAAACCATGCCTTGTAACTTTCACCTGCGGCGGCTGTCTGCGAAAGTGAAAGAAGGCATTCGCGCCGCGGGCGGCACCCCCATGGAATTCAATACCATCGCAATTTCTGACGGCGAGACCATGGGCACGGAAGGCATGCGGGCCTCGCTGGTGAGCCGGGAACTGATTGCGGACTCCATTGAACTGGTTTGCCGCGGCCAATTGTTCGACGCTGCGGTGTGTGTAGTGGGGTGCGACAAGACGATTCCCGCGGCGGCCATGGCGCTGGCGCGGATGGATCTTCCTGGGCTGGTTCTTTATGGTGGCACGATCGCCGCCGGCAGCTTTCGCGGAAAAGATGTCACGATCCAGGATGTGTTTGAAGCGGTGGGGGCGAATGCCGCGGGAAAAATCACAGATCAAGAATTACACGATCTCGAGGATGTGGCTTGTCCCGGAGCCGGCGCCTGCGGCGGCCAGTACACGGCCAACACCATGTCGACGGTCATGGAAATGATCGGGCTTTCCCCCATGGGTTTCAACAGCGTGCCCGCGATGGACGCAAGAAAAGATCAGGTGGCCTTCGATTGCGGGCAGGTCGTGCTGAATCTGCTGCGCGAAGGAATTCGACCGCGGGGGATTCTGACCCGCGATGCGTTTGAAAATGCGATCGCGTCTGTGGCCGCAACCGGCGGATCGACCAATGCAGTGCTGCATCTGCTGGCTATTGCGCGCGAAGCTGACGTCGATTTGCAGATTGACGATTTCCAGAGAGTGAGCGAGCGCACGCCGCTACTCGCGGATCTGAAACCCTCCGGACGGTTTGTGGCGGCGGATATGCACCACGCCGGCGGAGTGCGTTTGCTGGCGCGGCGACTCCTGCACGGTAAATATATTCACCCAGCAACGAAAACGGTTACCGGCCGTTCGCTTGGGGCGGAGACCGAGAGTGCTGTTGAAACTCCGGGGCAGGAAGTCATCACGCCGTTGGAGAAGCCATTGAAGAAAACCGGCGGGCTGGTCGTGCTGAAGGGAAATATTGCGCCTGAAGGATGTGTGGCCAAAATTAGCGGACATGAAAGGTTGGAGCATCGTGGCCCGGCGCGCGTCTTTGAGTCAGAAGAAGATGCCATGACGGCGGTGACCAGCAAGAGAATTAAATCTGGTGACGTCGTCGTGATTCGCTACGAAGGTCCCAAGGGTGGACCGGGGATGCGCGAAATGCTGAGTGTGACGGGCGCAATTGTAGGCGAGGGATTGGGTTCGTCGGTAGCGCTGTTGACCGACGGCCGATTCAGCGGGGCCACACATGGGCTGATGGCCGGCCATGTTTCGCCGGAAGCCGCGCTCGGCGGACCGATCGCCGCCGTGCGAGATGGAGACGTGATTCGCTTTGATGTTAAAGAGCGAGTTTTAGAAGTTGAGATCAGCGACGAAGTGATTCGACAGCGAATGAAAGAATGGAAAGCTCCGCAGCCGCGGTATCCTTCCGGAGTCTTTGCGAAGTATGCTGCTCTGGTTTCATCGGCCTCCCAGGGAGCGATCACGCGGCCGCCGATATCCTAGAACCGGCGCCTTGAATTAAAGATGCGGTTGAGAAGAAAGTTCCTAGTGTTCAGCGGCGGGGGCTCTCGGAACTCACTTACTCCCCTTGGGGGCACGTTCGTGGTAGTTCGTTTGGGCGAGGATTCCGCTATACTACGCACACCTCGCTTCCCCCCAGCAGGAACGTCATACAGGACTTTGCCTCGTTAGGACATAAGAAAGTATGGCCGCTCATAGCGAGTCTCTCGCGCCGACCAAGCGGTTGGATTCATGGAAGGAGATTGCAGCCTTCTTTGGCCGTGACGAGCGAACCGTAAGACGTTGGGAAAAGGAGCGCGGATTACCGGTGTACCGGGTGCCGGGGAGCGCTCGCGGCGGTGTATTCGCGTACGCCGAAGAATTGGCGGAGTGGCTTAACCCTCCGAATGAGGCGCGTGAGGTGGACGAACTTCCACCGAAGAAATTTTCTACGAATGCTCGTGGAGAGCGCGAGTCCACGCCCGGGCCGCTGCACATCAATGTGACCGACGTTCCCTACGCCGGTTCTGTTTTTGATTCCCACCCGCACGAAAGCGCACCCACGATGGCCGCAGCCAGGTCTTGGCTGTGGCTTTTTCCTCTCGTCTTGATCGCGGTGTCGTTCCTTCTTTTCTCCTTCGGTCATCGCGAGCCCCGCTTTAAGAATGCGCTCGCCGCGCCGCACGTGGCCGATGCCGAGTCTCAGGATCTTTATCTGAAAGGCCGCTACTATTTTGAAAAGCGGACGCCTGACGATCTGAACAATGCAGTGGATTTTTTTACGCAGGCAATCGTCCACGACCCGGCTTATGCAGCGCCGTATGTTGGACTGGCGGATACGTACAATTTGCTGCGGGAGTACAGCGCGATGCCGCCACAGGAGGCATTCCCGCGCGCCCGGGCAGCTGCCAACAAAGCGGTGCAACTGGATCCCAATTCCGCGGAGGCCCACAACTCTTTGGCTTTCGCCAGTTTTTGGGGATTCTTTGACGCGAATTTTGCGGACCGCGAGTTCCAGCGTGCGATCCAACTGGACCCAACTTTGTCCCGCGCTCATCATTGGTACGCCACGTTCCTGATTGAGATTGGACGTACGTCGGAAGCAATGGCAGAAATCGAGCGAGCCCGGCAGCTCAATCCTTCTTCAATGCCAATTCTTGCGGATAAAGCATTCATTCTCGCGGAAGCTGGAAAGAAAGAAGAGGCGCGGGCTTTGCTGACACAACTCGAAGTTTCCCAACCCGAGTTTATTCATCCTCATCGATATCTGGCCGAGATGTATTTTCAAGAAGGAAACTATCCGGGTTATTTTTTGGAGAAAAAGACGGTTGCGGGCCTGCGTCACGATGCGAGCGCAAAGAAAAAAATTGGCGCGGAAGAAAAAGGGTACCGCAACAGCGGGCTAACCGGGCTGCTACAAGCGCGCCTGCATATCGCCGAGGAAGCTTTCGACCGTGGCTCTGGGTCGGCGTTTGATGTGGCCGCCGCTCACGCTGCTCTCGGGCACCAGAAAGACGCCTTGAGATATCTCGATATCGCTTATCAGAGGCATGATTTGTCGCTGGTCACGCTACCGGTCGAAACTGCGTTTCAATCGCTCCACCAGAACCAGGAGTTCAGCGATCTGATCGCCAAAATTGGACTTCCGCCGATTCATTGAGCCCGTTGGCGTGGAACGTTCCTCTGTGTAAACTAACTTCGCGATGAGATCCTTCCCCCGGGCTAAACCTGCGCGTGGATGCATTCTTGTAACTGTGCTGGTTGTTCTCGTCCCGGTCCTGTTGGCCTGCGTCCCAGCAAGTTTTGCCTCGGCTTACAACGCGCATCCCAAGCTGGTTGTGGTGATTGTCATCGATCAGTTTCGCGGCGACTATCTGGAGCGTTATCGCGACAAGTTCGGCGAGGGTGGATTCCGCTTGCTCATGGATCACGGGGCTAACTTCACCGACTGCAATTACGATTACGCGAACACGCGCACGGCACCAGGTCATGCGACGCTGTTTACCGGCGCGTACACCAACGGCCACGGCATTGCCGCGAATGAGTGGTGGGATCCGAACAAGAAGCGCATGGTGACTTCGGTGGAGCATGACGATACCAGGCTTGTGGGCATTGCGGACGCTGGTGGAGCCAAGGCGGGGGCGTCTCCGCATAACCTGCTGGCCGACACGTTGGGCGACGAACTCAAGCTCGCGACCCAAGGACAGGCACGAGTATTCGCTGTTTCTTTGAAAGACCGGGCCGCGGTTCTGCCCGGAGGTTTCGCCGGGGATGCAGCCTATTGGATTGAACCGAAAAGCGGAGCGTGGATTACTTCCACTTATTACCGTTCTGACTTGCCCAAGTGGGCGCAGGAGTTCAACTCGGGCAATCGCGCAGCGAAATATTGGGATCGGGATCGGAAGAATACGAACGGAGATGTTTTGCGATCGACGGCGCATCGCAAAGGGAAAGACGGATCCGACGCGGGATTCTATGAAGTGATCGGCTCGACGCCGTTCGCCAACGAGTATGAACTGGAATTCTCCAAGCAGTTGGTGGTTTACGAGAATCTAGGCGCTGGGCCGGCCACTGACCTGCTGGCCATCAGCCTTTCCGCGAACGACATTCTCGGCCACCAGGCTGGTCCGGATTCCCCCGAGATGGCGGCTATGGCGCTGGCTCTCGATCGGGAACTTGCGGACTTCTTCAATTTCCTCGGTCATCAGATTGGGCTAGCTAACGTGTGGATTGCGTTGTCCGCCGACCACGGAGTCTCCGCTTTGCCCGATGCTGCGAACAAGTTGCGCATACCGGCCGTTAACCTGGGCGCGGGCAAGCTCGAAGCGCAGATCAACGAAGCGCTGACGGCGAAGTTTTCTCCGGGCCGCGCAACTTCGTATATAAAGCTCGACTATCCGGTTGCGTGGCTCGATCAGGATGCATTCGGCAACGCTCATGTAAAGGAACGCGATGCCGAAACGGCCGTGGGTGAGGCGCTGAAGCAGCCCGGATGGCTGCGCGAGTACTTCACCAAGTCACAATTGGCGGAGGGAGAAGTTCCTGATACGGCGCTCGGCAGGAAGTTCCTGCATAGTTATTCGCCCGAAGGCAGCTGGTATGTGTTGGGAGTGCCTGGGATCTACACGGTCGGTTCAGCCACGGGAACAGACCACGCATCGCCTTACACCTACGACACGCACGTGCCGCTCGCTTTCTACGGGCTGCCCTTTCGTCCGGGAACTTATCGCACCCCCGCGGAGCCGGTCGACATGGCGGCCACGCTGGCATCGCTGCTGGGCATCAACGCTCCTACGCACCCTGTGGGGCCCGTGTTGATTGAGGCGCTTGCCCCTCTGCATCAGGCGGGAAACGGATCCGCTATGGCGGGGACAAGTGGCGAGAGGGCTCCGCAGTGACCGCGTCTTCCGAAAACGGCGGGAAGCCTAGCCTGGATCTTGGCGTGAGTTTTGCTGGAATCTCGCTGAAGAATCCGATCATCGCGGCCAGCGGGACGTTTGGCTATGGCGTGGAGTTCGAGGATGTTGTGCACCTCGACAAGCTGGGTGGATTCGTCGTCAAGGGTCTTTCGCGGGAACCGATGATTGGAAATCCGCCGCCGCGACTGTGGGAAACCGCAGCCGGCATGCTCAACGCCATCGGGCTGCAGAACATCGGCGCAACTGCGTTTCTGCAAGAGAAGTTGCCGCGACTGCGGCAAATCAAGAATATTGTGGTTCTCGCCAACGTCTTCGGGTACACGCGTGAGGATTACGAAAGAACCATCGAGATTCTCAACGACGGCGAAGGGATTGCCGCGTACGAATTGAACGTTTCCTGCCCAAACACGGCCCACGGGGGTCTGCAGTTCGGCAGTGATCCGCGCTCTCTGGACGAGGTTGTGACGACGGCGAAACGGGTTGGGCAGAGGCCGCTGATCGTCAAGCTTTCACCCAACGTGACCAGCATCGCGCAAATGGCCCACATTGCGCAGGAGTCCGGTGCCGACGCCATCTCGCTGATTAATACATTCGTGGCGATGGCCATTGATCCAGAAACGCGCAAACCCCGCATTGCCAACGTTGCCGCTGGGCTCTCTGGCCCGGCCATCAAGCCGATCGCGCTACGCATGGTCTACGATGTCGCACACGCGGTAAACATTCCGGTGATCGGGATGGGAGGTATATCGACGGCGGCCGATGTTGCGGAGTTCATGCTGGCGGGCGCAACCGCCGTGCAGATTGGCACGGCCAGTTATTGGGATCCGTGTGCGACGGAGAAGATTGTGGACGACCTGCAGCGCTGGTGCGGCGATCACGAAATTGCGCGCCTCGCTGATCTCATCGGCGGACTGATCGTTGAATAATGATCCTCGACTAATGGCGTTTTACCGCCGAGAACGCCGAGAGCGCAAAGTAAAAAACGGGTAGAAAAATAGATTCCCTAAGCTTGTCTCGGAGCGCTCTGCGATCTCAGCGGTAAACGCCTAACGTCCGCGAGCGTACCAGATCGAACCCGGCGACTTGTAATTACTGCCCTCGCCCCACACGACGTGCGTGTTGTCGAGGTTATCGATGGCGATGGAGAAGTAGTCGCCGAAGGGAAAACGGAAGCCTTCGGGCAGGATGTAATCGTAACCGCGCGCCGGGCTGGAGAGCTGCGCTTCCGGCGACCAGGTTGCTCCGCCGTTGCTCGAACTGCGCTGGAAAACATTCCAAAGAGGTTGGTTGGGCAGAGCGTGGCTACGCGTGTCCATCCACGCGATGCGGACGTCGCCGCCGGCGCCTGCCGTAATTGCAGGAAAGCTGTGATGGGCCTGAGCGTCTGCGGTGGAGACACCTGTCCTGGCCGACCAAGTTGTGCCGCCGGTAGTGGAGGATGAAAAATAGATGCGCTCGGGCCCGCCGTTCGTCTCACCGGCATTCCACAAGGCGTAGAGAGTTCCCGCCGCATCGGACGCCAGCGCAAGCTGCGGCCCCAGGTAGCCATCTTCGCATCCCTGGGCTGCGCATTCCGGCGGCGCACCCGAAGTGTCCAGCAATGTTGTGTTCCAAGTACGCCCGGCATCTGCCGACCGGCTCACGTAAAGGCGGACGGGGTGGGCGCTGGATTCCTGGCGCGCGTAGGCGGTCCACGAGAAATAGACTGCTCCAGTAGGATCGACTGTGGCAGCACCGGCGAGCGATGATCCCGAGCCAGCATTGGGATTCACGATCGCAGAAGTGAAGTTCTGGGCGTAGTCATGCGAGGCGGCGACCATGAAATCCTGCTCGTGATTGAATCCAACGTAGACATCGGGGCCGTGAACGGTCAGCACCGGCTTGTCGGCATCGTCGGGCGAGCGCTGCGCCACGGTCAAATACCAGGAGCGCCCGAAATCCTGCGATCTTGCCACCATCACATCGCGTTTATTGTTCTGCAGCCAGGAGGCATAGACCGTCTGCCGGTCAACCGGATCGACCACGATTTGGGGATCAAACTGACCGGTGGATGAAGGCAGCAGCGGATGAGGCGGTTCCCACGACAATCCATTATCGTTGCTGACCATCAGCGACATGGTGGGAACGCTGCACACAGGGCAGTCGGCTACCGAGCCATACTGGGGAAATAAAATATAGATATGCCCGTGGCCATCGGCGGCCAGAGCGGGTTCCCATTGATCGCCCGTGGAATAGCCGACGCGCCGCGGTGGACTGAAGTTTGCGGCGGCCCATGCAGCCTGCGCCATCAACATCGCCAAAAGCACCCAGATGGCAAGCTTTTGCACACCCCTGGCGCGGCTGGATTTCAAAACCACAAACATCTCCCGGAACAATTCCTGCGAAAACCGTGCCCGCACTCTAAATTGAATCGGTTGGTAGCGTCAATTACCCGAAAAGGCCATCGCGCTCTCCGCCGCGTGACTTTCCGGCGGCTTCATCATCTAATATCTGTCTAATCGAAAGTTTGTCACAGGCATGTAAAATTCGGGGAATTCATCCCCAGTGCAGGAGCGATTATTAAGATGCAGAAAGCGACATTCGCAGCGGGATGTTTCTGGGGAGTGGAAGCGACCTTCTGGCAGATACCGGGAGTGCTCGGCACACGCGTGGGCTACACGGGCGGAAACACCGACAGTCCCACTTACAAAGAAGTTTGCACCGATCGCACCGGCCACGCCGAGGCGATAGAAGTCGAGTTCGATCCGGCCAAAGTCCGCTACGAGGATTTGCTGAAGGTCTTCTGGGAGAACCACGATCCTACGCAACTCAATCGCCAGGGCCCAGACTGGGGAACGCAATATCGGTCGGCGATTTTTTTCCACATGCCGGAACAGCAGGCGGAAGCGCAGGCTTCGAAGGAAGCGCTGGAAAAGGCGCATCGCTACTCCAAGCCGATTGTCACGCAGATTGTTCCCGCGGTGACGTTCTTCCCGGCCGAGGACTATCACCAGCAGTATCTGGAAAAGCGTGGGCTGGCGAGCTGCCACATCAAGACCTAGTAACGGAAACCCTTTGAACCAATCCAGCCTCTGGCGATAAGCATCGCAGATGCCGGAAGAGACCTCGGCGAATCTCCTCGACCGGGACGCTCGTGTTGTGTAGGAGTGAGATCCGACAAAAACGGAGCTTACTTGGTTCCGGAGGAGAACCGGCATACGATATCAGCGAGGTGCGTTGCCTCGCAGGTCCATGTGGACCCGCACCTTGAGGGAGGGCCCAGCTATGAAGGGGCTTCTTAAACTTGCACCGATCGCAGCTTTTCTGATGATCGGAGTTTCCTTGAACTCTCAGAACCCGACCGAACTGTTCGTGCCGGGCACAATTATTCGGGCTGAGCTTACAAAGTCAGTGGATGTGAAAAAAACTAAGGTTGGCGATAACGTAACTGCCAGGTTTATCGAAGATTTCTTGCCGTATGCGAACAAGGCTGCCGCTCCCAAGGGATTAAAAGTCACGGGCCATGTGGTTGAGGTTTCTCTGCGCCATGGGGAATCCGCATCCCGGCTGGGGATCACCTTCGACAAAATTATCCTCAGGAATGGGGCTGAAGTTCCGCTCAAGATGACGATTCAAGCGATTGGGAGGCCGGAGTTAGATGTTGCGGCGAATAATGGCGCGCCTCCTACGTCGGGCGCGAAGGCTCCAATGTCTTTAAAGGGCGCTATGGGGACCGGGACCAACGCGCCGGTTCCAACAGGCAGCATGCCTGCAGGCGATAACACGGGAGCAGGTGCGACGCCCGGGACGGCGGCCAACGGGCGATTGACTCCCGAGGCTCAAGGCGTGTTGGGAATGTCGGGAGTGTCGCTTGCTCCGGGAGGGGCGGAAGATTCGGTAATCAGCTCCCAGAAACATAACCTCCAGTTGATCAGCGGAACTCAAATGATTCTCTGCGTAATCCCATAAGAATTCGTGGGACAGAGACACAAGATGGAGGACGGGCAAAGTGCCCCGTCCCTCCATCTTGCGGTAATGCAAAGCGTTCGGGAGCTAAGGTTGGTAAATCGGCGACGAGCGGGGGAACTTTAGTCGCAGGATGTCGAGGAAGATTAATCTTCTGTAATTTACTCCAGAACGCTGTCGTCGAGTTTCTTGCGTTCCCAATCGGCGGCAGCCTGCACGAAGGCCAGGATTAGGGGATGCGGATTTTTTTCCGTGGAAGTTAGCTGCGGCTGGAAAAGAGTCGCGATGAAAAAGCGGTGGGTGGGCGACTCGATGGCGCGAATCTCGCCTTGCGCGCCGCGGGCAACTACGGGGAAACCGGCTTCCATCGTGGCCCATTCGTAATCCGGGTTGACTTCGAAGTTGCAGAAAAATTCTTCCGTCACGATTTCTTTATCTTTTCCGTAAAAGGATTGCAGGTAGGAGCCGGGGCGGAGACGGATCTCGGGCACGACGCCAGATAATTTTGGAGCGTTGCCTTTTCGATCGGGTACGGCGCAGGCCACGGGATAAATGACAACGTTCTTCGATCCGGAGTTATTCTCGGCGCTGTCGGCGTCGGCGATGCCGAGGACGTTGCGGGCGAATTCGATCAGGGCGTACTGAAAGCCTGCGCAAGTGCCGAGGAATGGCCAGTCGCGGCGGCGGGCGAACTCGATGCCTTTGAGCATGCCGTCGAAGCTTTTGTAGGGACTGCCGGGTGAAGCCCAGAGGCCGTCAAAGCTCTCAAGAATCTTTTCCGCGCCGGGGGCGGCGAGGGTCGGCGTGGGGATCCACTCCGAGTCGATTTTTAAATCCAGTTTGCGGGCAGCATGCTGCAGGGAGTCAGGGGTGGCGTGGTGGGAGCGGAATTCGGGGTTGAAGTCGCCGAGGATTCCGATGCGAACGGCATTACTCACGCCAGCATTGTACTAGACGAACAGTTCATTTCTTCCACACGGGCTAGATCAGATGGGTGAGCGTGAGCAGGCCGTAGAGGCAGAGCAGGGCAAGTGCAGGACCGCCCCAGATCTGGAGCGCGCATTTCCAACCGAGCGAGCGGGCGATCTCGCGCTGGCTGCGCCAGGAGATCAGGAAGGTTGGATTATTTTTCCCCTTCATCAGCAGGACAGAGGGGCGCGAGTCGAAGCCTTCGGTTGGAGCAGTCAGTCCGTTCGACCTGTTTGCCTGGATGGCTGGAGTTGACGGTGTAATTCCGGCGGCGGCCCATGCCGTCGGATTCGTGATGCCTGCTTTCATTAGGGCGTCGGCGACTTTCTGTTGCTGAGCCTGGTCGGGCGTTTTTGTGGGAGAAGGATCTGGCGGAGGCTCGATCTTTTTTGCGGAAGCGGACAGCGTTGAGCCGTGCCAGGCGGAGTCCCTGAGTCTTGACTCGACAGCGTCGGTGCCGTGAAAGGAACCGGTGCCGATGAGGAGTTCGCTGACTGAACGGTGCTCCAGGGGCGTGTCGTCGGTGCCTCCCGTTGTGAAGGACAATCCCATGCGGCCGAGAGCTGATTGTGCCGGGTTGAACCAGAGCGTTTTTGCGAAGGTAAGCGTGTTGTGTTCCCCATCCTGGATGGGCTGCGGTGCGAGCTCGAGCCCAGGATTCTCGCCTAGCGTTCCCAGAACGAACAGTGCATTTTTCGGCTTGATGCAAAACTCTTCGACTTTAATCTTGTTGGTGGTGTTGACGCCGTGGCGCATAAGAAGAGTACGCACATTGGGCGGCACTTCTTCTTTGCTGGTGAAGAAAGAATCGCAGAATTCCTGCTGGAAGTCGCGGTGGAGGTCGAGCTCGGCACCACGCGGATCGACCATGATTTTGCCGGTATTGTCATCGAGGAAGAAGGGGACGTGCATGCACTCGGCGGCCACCTTGACCCACTGGTTGCTGCGGCCCTGGCGCTTCCATTCCCAGACTACGGTGCGGAAGTAGTAGCAAGGGCGCTCGGTCACGGGCGCGATCACGGTATAAGGTCCCACCGCTTGGCCGCTTAGCTCGACCATTCCCATGGATGCGCTGCGGATTTTCGAAACCGGAGTATCGAGGATGAGGTGGCGGTGCTGCAGCAGGCGGAATCCGTTAAAAAAAAAATAAAGGCCCCCGCAAAGTCCGATGGCGCACCAGAAGATGGGGCGGATGGGCTCCGAGGAATGAAACAGCAAAGCAGAGAAAATCAATGGCTCGGTCCGTTGGGTAATTCTGAAAGACGCTTCTGTATCGAGGCTAGCGGAGCTAGGGAGGTGCGGGCAGTAGAAAAGGGAGAAACGGGCTTACGTTGGTAATCGCGGATTCTGGCAGTGGGCGTGCCTGAAGTTTCTTAGCTAGCGCTAGTAATTTACTCCAAATCCTGAGTCAGAGGTATCACAAAGGTGGATACTCGTGACTTTGGCCTTTCAGGTCCATCCTACGAGGCTTCGTCTCTTAATCTTTTTCTCGAGCTTCTCAACAGGAGATAGGCGACGGTCAGCACTACGAAGAAGATGAGGCCGCCGATTTCGTTTACGTGCGATGCAAGAAGAGTGTGAAAAACGGCGAGGCAGACAAGGACAAACCCAAAGACTGATCCCCACACACCCAGAGGTGACCGCATGGGCAGGGCAGCGACTTGTTCTCGATTGAGGCGCCAGCGGAAGCTGACGTGAGCCGCCAGGGATACGATCCAGGAGAGAATCAGGCCGGAGAATGCGGCTCCCATGATGTAAAGGAAGGCTTGTTTCGGCGCCCAGTTTTCGATGATAAGGGCGGTTACGATTCCATAGGAAGAGACGAGCAAGGCAAGATGCGGAGATCCGGCGGTGTTCAACGTGCCGAGGCTTGCGGGAGCCCATCCGGTGCGGCCCATGGAAAACAGCAGGCGCGAGGCAACGTAGAGCTTGGCATTGGCTCCGGAAAGAGCGGCGGTGAGGACGACGAAATTCATGAAGAAAGCCGCGGCTGGGATCTTAGCGAGGCGTAAGACGCTCACGAACGGACTCTCAGAGGCGCCGACGTGATTCCAGGGCATCACGCCGGCCAGAACGGTGATGGCGCCGATGTAAAGGACTGCGAGCATGAAGAAGGTGAGGCGAGCGGCGCGGGGAATATCTTTGGCCGAACGGGATTCGCCGGTGGTGACCGCGAGCATCTCGACACCGCCGAAGGTGTAGATGGCGATGAAGACGGCGAGCAGCGGTGCGACGGGACCCTTGGGCAGAAATCCTCCCTGAGCCGTGTATTGCGGGGCTACGCGACCGCTAAACAGCAGGGCGCTTCCGGCCAGAATGAACACCACGATGGTGGCGAACTTGATCATGGAAAGCCAGAATTCAAAGCGCCCAAAGGAACCGACGCTGAGCAGGTTGACCAGGACGAGCACCGCGGAAAACAGGACTACCCAAAACTCCCCGGGTACGGCCGGGAACCAGTAGGTCATGTAAGTTGCGGAGGCGACAAGTTCGGCCCCGATGGAGAAGGCGATGGAGGCCCAGTATCCGGCGCGGCAGAGAAATCCGAGATATGGAGTGAGATAGAGCTCTCCGTAGATTCCGAAGGATCCGGCGGCGGGATGTGTGCTGGCCAGTTCTCCCAAAGCCATGGTGACGGTGTAGGCAATGAAGGCGGCGATGATGTAACTGAGGATGACGCTGGGTCCGGCAAGCTCGAGGGCCGCGGCCGAGCCCAGGAGAAGTCCGGTGCTGATCGAGCCGCCGACCGCAACCATGGTCATTTGTCCGGCGGTGAGTTGATGGTGGAGACCTTCTTCGTGAGTCTGCTGCTGCGCAGTCTCCTGGTCAGACGGGGCGAGAGGCATGGGGAACGATAACAAATCGTTAGGAGTTCTCCCAACTGTGGGGTCATGTAGGTTGTTCTTAAGGTTTTAGGCGATCGATCTGAGGCGTTTGGGTTTCGTAAGACCTGCGACTTAACACCTGAAATTCTGCGGGTGACTTTCGTAATCGATTGCGGACCCTTGCGGATTGCTGCCACCGGGGGCGGCTCCTAGAATCGAAGCAGAGTAGTCTGCCCGTTCCCGACCCATGCCTGAGATCACAACACGCCCGGACCGAGCCGAGATAGCGCGGCGGCTGGAGCGTGCCGAAAAGCTTCTACAAAAGGGCAAAGCGGCCGAGGCGCTGGAAGAGTATCTGCTGGTCCTGCGGGACGATACGGAAAACGATAAGGTGCGCGAGCTGTCGGCGGACCTGTGTCTTTCGCAGAACCGGGGATGGGATGCGGTGCGGCTGCTCGGCGAATTATTTGAGCGCCAGGTGAATGCCGGAGACGCTACGCGGGCCAGCTTGACCTATAAAAAGCTGGCGCGGCATGGCAGTCCGACGTGGGAGCAGAAGTATCGCTTCGGACAGCTGCTTGAAGGGTCGAACAAGAAGCTGGCAGTGGGTACGTACGAATCGGCACTGGGCGATTTAGCGAAACTTCCGGAGAAGAAAAAGGATGCATTGCAGATATTGGGCCGGGTAGTGGCGCTGGACCCGGTGCAGCCGAATTTTCTGCGGATTGCAGAGCTGTTGTCTGAACTGGGAGAGAGCAAGGCGGCGGCCGAAGCGTACATGCAAATCGCAAAACTCACGGCGGCAAGCCGCGAGGACCCGGCGCGGTGGTATGAGCGTGCGTATCAGGAAGATTCGTCCGACCAGGAAATTGCGCTGGCTTACGGGAAGAGCCTGCTGGGACAGGGGCAGATTGGGGCTGCGATTTTTATACTGGAGCCGCAGGTCAATGCTGGCAAGACGTCCCCTATCTTGAGGGATGTTTACGCCGAGGCTCTATTGGCGGCGGGACGCTACGCTGACGCAGAGCCGCTGGTGTGGCAACTGTTTGAACAGAATCCCAGCCGCATGTCGCAGGTGACCGACCTGATAGGACAGTTGACGGATGCGGAGCAGGATGATGCGGCGGTGTCGCTGGCGCGTAAGCTGGGACAGTTCCAGGCGAAGCGTGGCGAACGGCGGCAGTTTGTGACAGTAATGCAGGAGATCGCGGCCACGCGTCGAGCGTCCCCGGGAATGCTGGAATTCTTGAGCGAGTTGTTCAACGCATCGAACCGGGAAGGCGATTACTGCCAGACTTTGTTGAAGCTTTTCGATGTGTATTGCAGTACGGGCGATTTCGCCAAAGCGGCCGAATGTCTGGACCGGGCGGCAGAGGTGGACCCTTATGAGGCCGGCCATACCAACCGGCTGGAGATGTTGAAAGGGAAAATTGACGAGAAAAAATTCGACGCGATTTCTTCCCGATTCACTCCGGTAAGTAAAGCGGCGACTGAGCCAGCGCTGGAGAACGAAGCGACGCTGGGGGCCTCCACGCTGCAGGATTTGATGTTGCAGGCCGAAATCCTGGTGCAGTACGGAATGCGCAACAAGGCGGTGGAGCGGCTGCAGAGAATTCAGGAATTGTTTCCGCGCGAAGAAGAACGCAACGAAGATTTGCAGCGGCTCTATCTTTCCGCCGGAGTGACGCCGCGGTATGCGGGCGCCGCGCCGTTGCCGGCGGTAGCGACGGCGCCGCCTCCGGCGCCAGTTCCGGTTGCCGCGGTTGCGGCGTCTGCGACAGATCCGGCGGCGGAGATGCGCAATGTAACACGGGTTGCGGAAATTACGCGGAAGCTATATCACCAGACGACGGCGGCTGCGGTGCTAACAACGGCGGTTAACGAAATTGGCGGGCATTGGGAAGTGTCGCGCTGCGTTGCGGCGATGCGTACGCCGGGTTCGGCGCCATCGGCGGTGCAGGAATTTTGTGGCAAAGGGGTGAAGGCCGGCAGTTCCGGGGCGATCAAGGAAGTGATGTGCGCGCTGCAGGATCTATCTCTGTCGTCGTCGTCGGGCGAGCCCGTGATCATCGCCGATGCGCAGAAAGCGGGGACGTTGCAAGGTGTCCGTAACGCTGTGGTGGAACTCGGAGCTTCGGCGATCATGGCATTTCCTTTGAGCAACGGTGCGGATTCGGTGGGAGTGCTGGCACTGCTACACAACAAGCCGCGGGCGTGGCCCCAGACGGATGCGGTGGTGCTAAAGACGTTGGCCGACCAGATGGTGATCGCGCTGAATAATGCGGGCCTGCGGCGGCTAGTAAAGAATCTTTCGGTGACGGATGAGAAATCTGGACTCTTAAAGCGGAGTTCCTACCTGGATTTGCTGCTGGCGGAAAGCAAGCGTGCGGCGCAAAATGCATCTCCGCTTTCCGTGCTGCTATTGCAATTCGGCCGGAGCACGGCGCTGCTCAAGGAATATGGCGAGGCCGCAATTGAGAGTGTGATGGAAAGGATTGGACAACAGTTCGCGGCCAATATCCGGACGAATGATCTGGCGTTTCGTTACGACACGACGACCATTGCGCTCATCCTGGGAGATACGGCGGAAAAAGAAGCGCTGATGGCGGTGGAAAAACTGCGGAAGGTGATTGCGGAGGTGCGACTGCCGGCTAAGGATGGCGGGGAGAAGGGGCACTCGCTTGAGTTTTCCGCCGGACTGGCCGAGGCTGTGGTGCGGGAGAGCTATGATCCGGTGGACATCGTGACGGAAGTGATCAATCGGGGCGAGCATGCGCTGGCGACCTCGCTGGTGCAGGGGCCGGGGAAGGTTGTGGCACTGGGCGCGGCGATGGCCACGGGGGCGGTGGCGTAGACGATGAGCTCAGAGTCCTGAAATCGCGCGGCTAGTCCGGGATTCGAATACTTCCATCTTCTGCTATGGGGAAGGATGGATTCCAAGCGACCTCCCATAAAAACCCGTCCGGGTCAGAAAAGTAGCCTGAATAGCCGCCCCAGAACGTTTCCTGGGCAGGCTTGAGCACGGTTCCACCTGCGGCTGCGGCTTCTTCGAGTACCGAGTCAACTTCCGCACGATTGCGAGTGTTGTAGGCGAGCGAGATTCCGTTGAAACCTTGGCCCTCGGAAGGAATATTTGCATCCTTCGCAAGCTCGTGCCGCGGGTACAGGGCGAGGGCCATCCCTCCCGCCTGAAAGAACACGACGCCTTCCGCCTCGGCCATTGAGCTCCGCCATCCGAGGCACTCATAGAATTCCGTGCCGCGCTTTAAATCTGTTACGCCCAGCGTGACTATGATCACGCGCTGTTCCATCGATTCCTCCTCGGGGGGCGACTGCACCACGATATCGGCGAGTCGATACAAATCAAACGGTTCAGACGCCGATGGTCCGGTCTCCGGCGGAATGTAGTTCGCGATTTTGTCGGCCGAGGAAGAGGCGTCGAGCTTGGCTCGACGGGACAGCCGGGGCGGCTGTCTCCACACGGATACCCTCGGTGGTCAAATCTGCTCGTGCGCTGCTACACTAACCAGTTTGCGGAATCGTTTTTATCTGCTCTGATCCGCTCTAATCAAAAAGTTCCGTAAGGAAAGCCATGTTGAAACCGGGTGATATCGCGATTGTCAGTGGGGCACGCACGCCCTTTGGCCGTTATTGCGGCAAGTTGAAGGACTTTACTGCGCAGGAGTTGGGCGCGGTTGCGGGCAAGGGCGCGATCGAGCGGGCGGGGATCGATGCCAAGGAATTTGATCACGTTGTATTTGGCAACGCGCAGCAGACTTCGGGTGACGCGCTGTACGGGGCGCGGCACGTGGGATTGCGGGCGGGACTGCCGATTGAGACTCCGGCGCTAACGGTGAACCGGCTGTGCGGGTCGGGGATGCAGTCGATTGTGAACGCGGCGCAGATGATTCAGTTGGACGAGGCGAAGATTGTGCTGGCGGGCGGGATGGAGGCCATGTCGCAGGCTCCGTTTACGATTCGCGGGCGCGATGGATTTACATTGGCGCCGGGCGGCAAGATGGAAGATTCGCTGATGGTGGCGCTGCTCGACAGTTATTGCGGGCTCTACATGGCAAACACGGCGGAGTTGTACGGCGAGCAGCAAGGGATCACGCGGCAGGCTCAGGATGAGTTGGCACTGCGCTCGCAGCAGAAAGCGGATGCGGCCTATAAACAAGGACGCATCCAGGAAGAGTTGGTTCCGGTGCCGCTGCGGAACGCGAAGGGCGAGGCCACGGGAGAAGTGCTGAATGAAGATGATCACCGGCGTCCGCAGACCACGATGGAAGGGTTGGCGAAGCTGAAGGCGGCGTTCGGAAAAAACGGGACGGTTACTGCCGGGAATGCGAGCGGCATCGTGGATGGTGCGGCGGCGGTGGTGGTGATGTCGCTCGAAGAGGTTCGCAAGCGGAACATGGAGCCGCTGGGGCGGATTGTGAGTTGGGGGGTTGCCGGAGTTGAGCCGAAGGTGATGGGGCGCGGTCCAGTGCCGGCGACGAAGGTGGCGCTGCAGAAGGCTGGGCTGTCGCTCGACTACATCGATTTGATTGAGGTGAATGAGGCGTTCGCGGCGCAATACCTGGCGGTGGAGAAGGAACTGGGACTCGATCGCGAGAAGGTGAATGTGAATGGCGGAGCGATCGCGTTAGGGCATCCGCTGGGTGCGACCGGCACGCGGCTGGTGATTACGCTGCTGTACGAGTTGCGGCGGCGGAAGAAAAAGTATGGGCTGGCCACGGCTTGTATTGGCGGCGGGCAGGGGATTGCGATGATCGTGGAGAGCTTGAATTGAGGACGCAACAAGCTAAAAGGGAGAAGCGTTCGAAAGGCGACGCGAGAATCATCGAAGAAGCGGTCGACACTCATATTGAGCGGTACCTCGGCGACATCTCTTTCGTCCTGCACGAGGAGGATTCTCCCCTTGTCCATGTCGATGTGTACGTCGTCGGAGCGACACCCGAGCGGCCTTATCACTGCCTGCTCACATCAGGTATGAGCGAGAAGCCGATGCCCGTTCCAAAAGGCGCAGGCGGTCGATATGCCGGGCTTGTGATTTGCCTGCCTCCAGAGTGGCCTCTAACGATGGAAGCTTGGAATGACGAAGCGAACTGGTGGCCGATTCGTTTGTTGAAAGGGCTGGCCCGCTATCCTCACGAAAATAAAACGTGGCTCTACGCGGACCACTCGATCCTGTGGTCAGACCCGCCCCAACCGTTTGCGTCCAGCACAAGGATGACCTCCGTATTGCTGTTGAGGCCAAAACTCATCCCCCCTGACGCGCAGGTAATCCACGTCCGGAAGAATGGACATATCCAGTTGTGGGGCGTCTACCCTCTCCATCACGAGGAACTGGAGCTAAAGCAACGCCAGGGCTCCAGCGGAATTGAAACACTGTTTGAAGAAAACGGAATTACGGAGCTGCTGGACCCCCAGCGGTTGAGTGTCGCAAGGCTTCAATAGCTGACTGGTGAGGAGTTCATGGAAATCAAGAGAGTCGGTGTTCTCGGTTGTGGTTTGATGGGATCCGGCATTGCGCAGGTTTGCGCCACGGCTGGATTTGATGTGACCGTGCTTGAGGTTGAGCAGAAGTTTCTTGATAAGGGCTTTGCGGGGATCGAGAAATCTTTGGCGAAGTTTGCAGAGCGGCCTGTCGAGAAGGGCGGGATTACCGCTGAGCAGAAGGATGCGATACGGGCACGGCTTCGGGGGACGACGAACAAATCCGACCTGGCGGATTGCGACATTGTGATTGAGGCGATCATTGAGAACGTAGAAGAGAAGAAGAAGATGTACGCGTCGATTGACGGCATCGTGAAGAAAGATGCGATCTTCGCTTCGAATACATCTTCGATTTCGGTGACGGAGCTTTTGACGGCGGTGAAGCGGCCGGAACGGTTTATTGGGCTGCACTTTTTTAATCCGGTGCCGCTGATGAAGCTGGTGGAAGTGGTGCGGACGATCGCCACTGCCGACGAGGTTTACCAGACGGCTTACGAGTTTGCAAAGAAGCTGGGCAAGGTTCCGGTGCGGACGTCGGACAAGACAGGATTCATCGTCAACCGGTTGCTGGTGCCGTATTTGCTGGATGCCATCCGGGCGTATGAAGAAGGCGTGGGGTCGATCGAGGATATCGACAATGCGATGAAGCTGGGCTGCGGATATCCGATGGGGCCATTTACGCTGCTGG
>Ga0182015_10001831_pt1 | contig 27059 bp, 23 predicted proteins | sample 712P3MmetaG_FD_120478 | JGI IMG/M metagenome (GOLD analysis project Ga0182015, IMG submission 120478) | Permafrost microbial communities from Stordalen Mire, Sweden - 712P3M metaG | ecosystem: Environmental > Terrestrial > Soil > Wetlands > Permafrost | place: Sweden: Stordalen | collected...
AAATCCACCCACTACGTTGCTGGTCGCGGCCACCACGGCGATAACGCCCAACACCGTCGCAAACGTGCTCTTATGCTCGCCCACCAGGACAATCGCGCCAATCACGGCGATGGCGTCGAGGGCATTGGTGAGCGACATCAGAGGAGTGTGCAGCAGCGGTGAAACGTGGCGGATCACTTCAAAGCCGATGAAGCAGGCCAGCATGAAAATGAACAACAGATCGATCAGATTCGAACCCATTTTGACCCTCGATATATAGTTCTTTGTTCTATGTTCTCAGTTGTTCGATCTCAGTTCCGGGTATCGGAGGAACTGGTGTTGTGGCGCATAAGCTTCTTTAGCCTGCAACCGGTATTAGCAGCGGAAGTTTATAAGAATCGCGCACTCTGGTATTGACGATTTCGCCACCACGCGTCACCAGCGTCTCTCGCATGATTTCATCCTGAAGGTTGAGTTGCAGCTTGCCTTCTTTCACCATGTAGGCGAGAAACGTGGTGAGATTGCGAGCGTACATTTGGCTGGCGTGATAGGGGACGCTGCTCGCCAGGTTAATCGCGCCGATAATCGTCACGCCATGCTCCGTGACGGTTTCGCCGGTGCGGGTGAGTTCGCAGTTTCCCCCACGTTCGGAGGCAAGATCGACGATCACAGAACCAGACGCCATCCTCTTCACCATTTCCGCGGTGATCAGCACCGGCGATTTCTTTCCTGGAATGACGGCCGCCGTGATCACGATGTCGCTTTCCGCAACCACGCGAGTGAGCAGTTCGCGTTGGCGCGCATAGAAAGTTTCGTCCTGGGCGGTCCCATAGCCACGGGCATCCTGTGCATTCTGAGCTTCGATGGGCAACTCGACGAAACGCCCACCCAAGCTCTGGACTTGCTCTTTGGAGGCGGCGCGCATGTCATAGGCGGACGCCACCGCGCCCAAGCGACGTGCCGTGGAGATGGCTTGCAGGCCTGCCACTCCTGCGCCGATTACGAAGACGCGGGCGGGTGTGATGGTCCCCGCAGCGGTCGTCATCATGGGAAAAACCCTGATCGAAGTTTCCGCCGCGACAAGCACTGCTTTGTAACCGCAAATTGTTCCCATGGAAGAAAGCGCATCCATACTCTGGGCGCGTGTGGTGCGCGGGATCAATTCCACGGCGAAGGATGTGATCCCAGCCTCCGCAATTTGCCGAACCATTTCGGATGAACCAAAAGGACGCAAAAAACCGATCAAAACCTGGTCACGCCGGAACAAGGGAAGGTCGGCTTTTCCCGTTAAGTCGTTCGAGCCGTAACAAAGTACCTGCACAATGATGTCGGCGGCATTAAAGATTGCTGCTCGATCGGGAAGAACTCGCCCGCCCTTCTCCGCGTATGCGGAATCAGGATAACCGGCCGGTTCCCCGGCGCCTGCCTGCACCACGACCTCAAGTCCGCTCTTGGCGAGGGTTGGAATAACGGCAGGAACCAGCGCTACTCTTCGCTCACCTGGGTATATTTCTTTCGGAACTCCAACGATCACGCGATTTCCCTCTCCTACGAAAACAGTTCGGTTTGCCCACCTCCGAATCCTACAAGACCAGTCGGCGACGGACGGTGATGCGCGTCACACGGCAAAATTCTGCAGTGACCGCCCCAATTACGATCCACTCCGGACTAAGAACATTATCAGAAAGGAAAACGGCCGAGAAGAGCCGGTAAGATTGAGAGCAGTCAGTCATCATCACTGTGGAGCTTAGGATCTTTTGCTCGTGAAACTTGTCGAGCCTGTCTAAAGCGAATACTGTATTGATCCTACATCGATTATCCGAGATTAATAGATTGGCGGCCTTGTGCAAGCTATTCCTTCAGGAACCGGCAAGAAGTCCCATCGTTGGAAGCTAATCGGCCTAATTCTCCTGATTGCTTTCGTGAGCGCAGTCGTAGCCGTACGGATCACAATCAAGCGAGCGCAACCCATCCTTCGCTCCCGCGTGATCGAAACCCTATCGAGTCGTTTCCAAAGCAAGGTGGATCTGGCTACGCTGGATGTCTCCATCTCAAATGGCCTGGAAGTCTCAGGGAGCGGTCTAGAAATCTACGGCAAGACCGATCCAAACCCATACGCGCCCGGGGTTCAGCCGATGATTAGCTTGCAGGAATTTCATTTCCACACCGGCATCAGGAATCTATTCCGTCCTGCCGTTCATGTGGATACGGTCTACGTGAAGGGGATGGAATTGAATGTTCCTCCGAAAAGCAATCGTCAGGAGCTCAGCAAGGTGGGTTCCAACACGAGAAAGATAAAGATCTACGTCGATAACTTTGTTTGCGAAGACACGAAGCTCTTGATTAATACCGCCAATCCCGACAAGCCTCCTTTGGAGTTCAATATCGGAAGTATCAGAATGCAGGATATTGGACCGGGTCTTCCTATGCGTTTCGAAGCGACCTTAGTTAATCCAAAGCCGGTGGGGGATATTTACTCCACCGGTTTGTTCGGACCATTTGATGAGACCGGGCCGCGCGACACGCCGGTGCAGGGCGAGTACTCATTCAGCCAGGCCGATTTAGGCACGATCAAAGGGATTGCGGGAATTCTCTCGTCCACCGGAAAATATGAAGGAACCCTGAGCAGTATTCAGGTGGACGGCACAACCGACACGCCCGATTTCCGAATTTCAAGAAGTGGGCATGCAATGCCTTTACACACGGATTTTCACGCAATTGTGGATGGCACGAATGGCGACACTTACTTACGGCCGGTGCGGGCGAAGTTACAGGATTCGACGTTCACTGCAAACGGATCGGTGACGCGGGTCCGCAATCCGCTCGGGCATGACATTGAGCTCGAAGTGGTGGTGGATAACGCGCAGATCCAAGATTTTCTCAAGCTTGGCGTGCGCACTCAACCTCCCGTCATGTCCGGGCCGTTACAGATGAAGGCCAAAATGAGCCTCCCGCCGGGCAACGCGGAAATAGCTGATCGCTTGGAACTAGCGGGGGACTTCGCAGTGTCTCAAGCACATTTTTCGAACCAGAAGATACAGGACAGGCTTGATTCTTTAAGCCTGCGCACTCAGGGAAAGACCGACCCGGCGCGAACTACAGCGATCGGAGAGGTCCCGGCGAACTTGCGGGGATCCTTCACCTTGAAAAACGGGTCCCTGTCTTTTTCGTCGCTCCAATTCATGGTCCCTGGCACGCAAGTGAACTTAACAGGCAATTACAGTCTGGATGGCCAAGTCTTCGACTTTCGCGGCGAAGCTCGGCTCGATGCTAAGTTGTCCCAAATGACTACCGGATGGAAGTCTATGCTGCTGAGGCCGGTGGATCGCTTCTTCAGCAAAGATGGAGCGGGAACTGAAATTCCCATCAAAATTACAGGAACGCAGGCGGAGCCGCATTTTGGGTTGGATTTCCGGGATAAAACCAAAAAAGACAAGGCGAATACCACGTCTTCTTATCCCTCTGCCGCAAAACATTAACTACTGCTTAGAGCATCCCCCAAGGCAATTGAAAACCTAGGGTGAGCCGTACCGGTAATTACAGGCAGCACCCCATAGCGACTGCACAGGTCCGCCTCTATGCTCTTGACTGACGCGATGGCCTCCGCTCCGGGCATCTATGTCAAGAAAGGACGTACCGGTGAGCGCAGCCGTTATTCCCCCCACGACTATAGTCCCTCGAACTAATGCAGTGAGAACGGATTCCGAACTCATTTCGCGAGCCCAGGATGGCGATCCACAGGCGTGTGCTGCAATCTTTGATTTACATCGAAGGCGCGTCTATTCGACTTGCCTTCTGATGACGAAGAACGTCTCTGATGCGGAAGACATGATGCAAGACGCATTCATTCAAATCTTTCGTGGCCTCCGTACGTTTCGGGGCGACTCGGCGTTTTCAACCTGGATTTATCGGGTAGTCGTAAATACCGTCCTGATGACTCGCCGCAAGAAGCATTTGCGGGAGATCTCTCTGGACGAACCAGCAACCTTGGATTATTCTCCCGTGCCTCGCGAATTTGGCAGAGATGACACAAAACTCGTGGGTGCGATTGATCGCGTGGCTTTGATACAGGCGGCCAACGAATTGCCCGAAGGCTGCCGGGAGATCTTCATACTGCACGAAGTCGAAGGCTACGAACATCATGAAATCGCCGAACGTTTGCGCTGTTCAATCGGCAATTCCAAGTCCCAATTGCACAAGGCAAGATTAAAAATGCGAAAGTTTTTGGCCTCTGGAAAAAAGAGGATTGGAAGAAAACGCCCGGCCAATCAAGCGAATGGCTACCGGTCTCGCAGCCTGACGGTTCGTCCGCTCTTGCCGGCAACGTCCTAGCGGGATAGAGCCGCAAAGCCTGGAGGCAGGTTTTGCGGCTTTTCCTCCTGATTACAGGACGCTCAATCGTCAGCGTTATTAGGGCTTTGCGAACGCGATGTATTCAGAGGCAGAGTTATAACAATCAGCGTTCCACTTGGTCCGGATTGAATATCTAAATTTCCGGATAGTTCGCGAACGCGTTCCCTCATTCCAGTCAGCCCCACTCCCAAATTAGTTCCTTTGGTTTGGAATGAGCGTAGCGAGTCCAGAGCCATTCCCTTGCCGTAATCCTTCACCCGCAGAACGATCGTGTCAGATTCGTACTTAAGGCTGACTTCCGCCCGCGAACTCTTGGAGTGGCGATGGATGTTGGTCAAACTCTCCTGCAGCACTCGAAAAAGACCCAATTCCAGTGGGCGCGGCAGTCGACTCAATGCCTTGGGTATATCGACGTTGACCTCGACGCCGCTGCGCTCGGAAAAACCTTGAACATACCAATTCGCCGCTGATGCAAAGCCTACCTCGTCCAAAAGCGGAGGGTGCAACAGATGCGAGATAGTGCGAGTTTCACTGATCGACTGATCCAGCAATTCGATGGCGCTGGTCAGCAATTCTTCTTTCGGATTCGTGCGGGAGAGCATATCCAGATTCATTTTTGCGCCCGCCAAATACTGCCCGAGGCTGTCGTGAAGCTCGCGAGAAAATTTGCGCCGTTCCTCATCCTGCATCTGTAACAAGCGGGACGTAAGATGGCGCAAGGAGTCTTCGCCCTGGAGAGCGGCCTTTTCCGCGGCCTCTCGAGCTCGCAGTTCGGTGTGAAGCAGCCGATAGTGAATGAAAAACAGGATGAGAGCCAGAGTGAACGTCGCCGCCAGAATAATCACGGTAAGCGCATACAACCGGTTTGACTCCTTTGTCCGAACCTCCAATAGCGATTGCTCTCGCTGGCGCATGCGCTGCACGATCTCGGCACTTTGAAAAGCCAGGTTTAGAGTTTCTGTCGTGATCCGGCTTTGTCCAGCTTCATCGTGGGGTGAGGAGCTCTTAAGTGCGATCGAATCCTTAGAGAGACTGATTCTGTGCTGAATCGCGTCTGCCAGCCGGTCACATAAATCGATTTGGCTCGGGCTGTCCGCGGTCAAGTCCCTTATTTCCTGTATCTTTTGTTGGACGTCAGGAATGCCTCGCTCAAACGATTCGACTAAATCGGGGTTGCCCGTCAAAGCATAGGCACTGCGCGCGCGCGCAAGCCTCGAAACTGAAGCGTCCAGTTCGCCCAAAGCGGATTCAACCTGGTAAGTATGGACGACCCAGTGGGCGCTCTCGTCAAGCCGGAGAATCGTTCCATACGCTGCGATGGCGCTGACAAGGAGTATAGCGACGGCCGATGCAAACGCGATTCGAGCATTCTTATGTGGTGTCATAGTTTAATAAACGATTGGCAGGCTAAGCGCGAAAGGTCGCCAGGTTTACTGATGAAACAGCTTCGTCGATACAGGCTCACCGTCGGCGGTGGCGCAATCTTGAATCGGTCTGATTCTTAATCCTACCTCCATAAGCGGTTTCGGCGCTACCCTCCACGGGAGCCGCATCATTGTTACAGCAAAGACCTTATTGTCCGGCCCGGACTGCTACTTAATAGTCACTATACGTGCCTCCAGAGGCATGATCTCTTAGACCTAGGGGCGGAGACATTCCGTGAAATTACGGATTTTGATAGCGGACGACCACGAGCTAGTGCGTCGGGGTTTGTTCTCTCTGCTGCAGGCTCATGAAGGGTGGGAGATTTGCGGTGAGGCTTCCGATGGCCGCGAAGCCGTCGAAAAGGCCAAGTTACTCAATCCCGACTTTGTAATTCTAGATATCGGAATGCCGAACCTGAATGGCTTGGCCGCCACCCGGCAACTGGTGCAGCACGATCCCAGCTTTAAAATCATCGTGCTTACAATTACGGACTCCGACCAGGTGATTCGAGAAGCTCTGAACGCAGGCGCGCGGGGATTTCTGTTGAAATCCGATGCGGCACGGGACTTAGTCTCGGCCATCGAGGCTCTTCAGCGGGGTCAGATGTTCTTCACGCCGCGCGTGAACGAGATGGTATTGGCGGGGTTCCTTGAAAAAGGAGTGGTCGCGGCGCGAGGATCGCCACCTAAATTTCCCGCATTGACGCCGCGCGAGCGAGAAGTGATTCAACTTTTGGCGGAGGGAAAAAGCTCGAAAGAAGTAGCCTCGCTGCTCAATCTGAGCACAAAGACTGCGGAAACCCACCGCAGCAACATCATGCGGAAACTAGGGTTTCACTCGATTCGCGACCTAGTTTTGTACGCCGTCAAAAACAACATTATCCAGGTACAAATCTCTTCCGAGGAACATCCGGGGAATAATACGATCAACTAATCCACATTCGCAAAAGAAGAACGCCGCCTGGGTACAACAATCCAGGCGGCGTTTCACTTTCTCAAGGAGAAAAAAGGGGACTACGACGCTTTCTTTTCGGAATTCACTTTGCGATCTTCGACATCCGCATTCGTGTCGACGTCATTCGCCGCTTGGTCAGTTGCTGATCTGGCGGCATCCTTCGCTTTTCCCCAGGTGTTCTGCACCTTGCCCTCGGCTTGCTTCGCGACACCGTGAACTTGCGCTTCTTTATCGCCCGTCCACTCTCCGACTTGGCGTTCCACACGGCCCGCAACGTCCTTCACTTTACCCTCAACCCTATCTTTGTCCATGATGATTGTCCTCTCTGTTGAATGTAATCCGAAGCTAAAGCTTCGGATCGATCTAAATGGGATTGCGTCCTTGTATCAGCCGAATCAGGACTGCAACGATCGCCAATACGAGCAGGATATGAATGAAGCCGCCCAAAGTGTAGGAACTCACTACGCCGAGTAACCACAAAATAAGCAGTATCACCGCGATCGTCCAAAGCATCGGTAAATTCCTTTTCCGCCTTCAGCGTTCAGTTTACTTACGCTTGTTTAGACTATCTGCGGGATGGAGCCGCAAGTATCAGGTCTATTGTGTATACGGCAGCGTCGCAACTCCTAGGGAGCGAACCATGAAAGCAGCGTAAAGAGTGCGCACAGCCGCGCACCCTTCGCTGTTGAGGAATTCCGAATTCTACGCGGCCCTATCGGCCTTAGTATTGGCAGTGTCGGCGATGCCGGTCAAGACCGCATCGGCGTGTTTTTCTTCTTCCAGCGTCTGATCAAGCAGATCGGCCTGGCTCTCGTTACCCAGGATTTCCGCAAATGTCCGAACCGTGCCGTACGCGGCCATTTCATAGTGCTCGACACGTTGTGCGGCACTGATGATGCCCGCATCCCGGACGGATTCGTCCGTAGCATCCTTGATCACGTCTTCCCCTTCGGATATGAGGGCGGCAATGCCTTTGCACTTTTTAGATTCCACTGAGCCTTGTGCCTGATTCAGGATTTGTTCGAGGCGTGCGACATGGCCTCGCGTTTCCTGAAGATGGGTTTGCAAGGCGTTCTTGAGTTGGGGCTCGGTTGCCGCCTCGATCATTTTCGGCAGTGCATCAGTGATTTGGGTTTCGGCGGAATGGAGCTGTTGCAGTTGGTCAAAGTAAAGCTTCCGGAGGCTATCTAGGTTCGCTGAAAAAAATTTCATAACTACCACCTCTCAAGTCTTATGGGATTTCTTGCTTGGCCGTGAGATGCGGACGAGAAAACTATCGTTGTCGACTATCGTGGTTGAGCGAAATTATGAGTGGCGAAATCAATAAATCTGGACAATCCCGTTCCGAACCGCGTACAAGGTGAGATCCGCGATGGAATGAAGATCAAGTTTTCGCATCAGGTTTGTGCGATGAGTTTCGGCAGTCTTGACGCTAAGGCTAAGGGTCGTAGCAATCTCCTTTGTAGTCTTCCCCTCCGCCACCAGTTGAATCACTTCACGCTCTCTTGGAGTCAGGATACGATGCTCGATGTCGTCACGTTGTTCCCGCGGCCGCAAGTAACCTTCAAGCATCATCTGGGAAACTTTCGACGTGAAGAAGGTTCGGCGATCCTGCAGAGCTTCGACAGCGGCCACCAAATCCCGTCCAGCGTCCGACTTCAGCAGAAACCCTCGAGCTCCTGCTGACAACACCTCTCGGACCACATTTTCGGAATCGTGAATGGTCAGGATCAGAATCCGCGCATCAGGAATTGCTACCAGGATTTGGCGAGCGGCGTCCAGACCATTCAGGTTGGGCATACCGATGTCGATGAGAAAAACGTCTGGCTTGAGTTGGAAGGCATATTCGACGGCTTCCCGGCCATCCCTGGCTTCGGCGCATACTTCCCAGCCGGGATGACCTTCCAGGATGGAGCGGATGCCCTTCCGCGCAACCTCATGATCATCTGCGATGAGAATTCGAAGCCCGTGCATGCTGCACCTCCCCGAGCAAATAGTCCTACCGCCGATTCTCGACCGAATTGCTTTATGCCCAGATAGTTGCGCGAGATACGATCACGGTTGCCTCTAAACGCCGAGACTTGCGGAAATAGGAGAAAAGTGGTCCATAATTTGCGAAATTATGCTTAATTTGCCGGAAGGGTTAGCGTTATCTCGAGCCTGGGCATCTAAGCGGGAGGAGAAATTTGCATGCGCTCAGCCGCTTCCTGGGGATTCACAGCTAAGCTCTTCTGGACAGCCCTTTTTGCGCTCGGCATTTCGACCGCGTTTGGTCAGGTCCCCGCTTCAACGACTCCGGTCGGCTCTTCCGGATCGGGACAGCAATCTCAAGCCGCCCAAGGCGCGAATACACCATCGGCTACTGCGCAAAACCCCCAGCCGAGGGCTGCCGTTCCCGCAAATCCTACGCAGAGCAATGATCAAGCGCAACCATCGGAACCGGGCCAGGAGCCCACAGCCCAACCATCTGGCTCCGATGACCAGGGTATGTTTGTATTCAAGAAACAAGTGGAAGAGGTTGTGCTTCACGCTACGGTCGTTGACGACGAACAGCATCTGGTTACGGGGTTAACGCAAGGGGACTTCAGCGTTTTCGAAAGCGGAGCTCCCCAAACCATCACCTCTTTTCGCCATGAAGATGTGCCGGTGGAAATTGGTATCGTGGTCGATAACTCCGGATCGATGCGCGAAAAGCGGGAGCAGGTCAGCCAAGCTGTACTGAACCTCATAAGGGCCAGCAATTCGCAAGACCAGGTTTTTGTGGTGAATTTTGGCCAGAATCCATATTTGGACCAGGATTTCACCTCAGATGTGAATCTGCTGCAAGCGGCGTTGCACCAGGTATCGGCGCGCGGAAGTACGGCACTGTACGACGCCATCACGGCTTCGGCAATTCATCTGGAGCATAATCCGCGACTCAATAAGAAGGTGTTGCTGGTCATCACCGATGGCCAAGACAACATGAGCCAGGAGAGCTTGCAGGAAACCTTGCGGCGCCTGCAGCAACCAGATGGACCGACTCTCTACGCGATCGGGCTGTTAGGAAGCGGATTACAAAGTCAAGGCCGGGATGCTCTTCGGGAGTTGGCGTCGGGAACCGGCGGGGTAGCTTACTTTCCAGACTCGCTCGATCAAGTGGATAACATTACGCGCACAGTGGCGCACGACATTCGGAGCCAATACATCATTGCGTTCAAACCAAAAAATCAAAACATAAAGCCTGAATATCAAACACTGAAGGTAGAGGCGCATGCTCCGGGATATACCCAGCTTTTAGTTCGAACCCGTAGCGGCTATTACCCGCCACATGCTCCTGGGCACTGAATGGCAGGCTTGGGTGCCCGCCATTTACAAAACTTCTATGCTACGGTGGTTTCGGGCGCGGACACCCGTCCGGGTTCCGGCATCTGAATTTGAATGATGTTGTTCTTGATCGCGTAGACAACTAGATCGCGAATAGAGTGCAGACTGAGTTTCCGCATAATATTGCTGCGATGGGTCTCGACCGTTTTCGTACTCAAGTTCAGGAGCGTAGCCACTTCTTTTGAGCTTTTGCCTTCCGCCAGCAACTGGGTGATTTCGCGTTCGCGCACCGTCAAAGTAGGAAGGTTGGGCGGTTCATTGCGAGCGACAACATGACCTTTATCGAGGAAACCTGCCAAGACCAAATCATTCACCCGGGGTGTAAAGAACATTCGCTTGCTTTGCAGAGCTTCGACCGCGGAAACGAGGTCGCGAGCAGCGTCAGACTTTAGTACGAAACCACGAGCGCCGGCATCAAGAGCCTCGCGGATTACCTGATCGGAATCGGTAATGGTGAGAACTATCACTTTGAAATGCGGATCGTGGGCCAGAAGTTGGCGCGTGGTATCGAGGCCGTTGAGGCTAGGCATTCCAATATCCACGATCACCACATCGGGCTTAAGACGTTTCGCCATTTCCACCGCTTCGCGACCGTCCGAGGCTTCGCCGCAAACTTCCCAGCCTTCGCGTTTTTGCAGCAGAGCGCACAACCCTCGACGCACGATTTCATGATCATCGGCCAACAGGATTCTTAATTTCATGGCAGAATTGTCCTCCACTCGCGATCTTTGTACAAACTTTTCGAAGATCTAACGGATTAAAGCCTGTGTAAGCTAACTCGAAGCCTGCGGGGTTCGAGCTAATGCTGTAAACACGCGGTGCTGACTCACCGACTCTACTGCTTCCAGCAAATCACGCGCGGCATTGGACTTGACCACGTAGCCTCTCGCTCCGGCATCCAGAGCTTCACGCATCATCTGCGGAGAATCGTGCTGGGTGACGAACAAAACCTCCGGACCACCATGCTTATGTTTTTGCTGGATGACCCGGCAAGCTTCAAGACCATTCATCCGGGGCATCGTAACGTCCAATACGACGACATCCGGATGCAACCGGTCAACCTTCTCAACGGCTTCCACGCCATCCGATGCTTCGCCCACAACTTCCCAATCGCCGCGACCCTGCAGCAAAGTCCTCAAGCCTTGTCGAACGATTGGATGATCATCCACCAACAGGATTCGAATCGCCACGCCGTTCCCCATTATCGGATACTGCACCCTGTAAACCTCACTGCGGCTACGCAGCCAGTCATTTCGATTTGCATTTGGTAATCTGTGCCGTCGCAATCGCGTTTAGAGAATGCTCTCCGAAAGAAGCTCTCCGAACCCGCAACCAATCTTCCTCAAAGCTAGCATGCTACCCTACCCCGCCGAATACAGGGAATGCTGTATTATCTGCGTGCTGAAGCCAAAGCCATTAAACCGCTGCATTCGCTGGGAAGTACGTTCTGTCGTGAAGCAAGGCATCCACGGCCTCGACAATCGAGCCCACATCCGATTTTGCGCACGCGCCGCGAATGCCGGCTTTCCTAGCTTCATCAGCCAGTTGCTTGGAAAGATGGATTGTCACGAGCAAGATTGGAATTTCAGGGAAAATCCCTGAAATTTGCCGAGCCACATCTAAACCGTTTAAATCTGGCATTTGAAAGTCCAGCAGAATCATGTCAGGAGGGTTCGTCTTAACTCTGTGAAGCGCCTCGCCACCAGTCCTGGCCTCATCCACCACCTGCCACGTGCTCTTCTGCTCCAATAGCGTGCGGAGATAACTACGGACCGCGGGATTGTCGTCAACTACCAGAATGCGAATCAATTTTCCCGCCCTTCAGAATAGACACCGGGTATGCCGTTCCATAAGAACTGCAGCTATCAATGTCGTTCCACATTAAGAGTTGGTTACAGCAATCGCAATACCGCGAACTCCCTACGCAGTAGTGCACATTACCAAATTCCTTTATCGCTCCCCGTAAGCTTCATTTCCAGCGCGGCTGCCGCAGCCAAACCAGGAAGCAGGCTAAGTCGTAGGGTGCTTTGTAGTTCTCCGTTGAGCAAGAGTCTCTTCCACTCCGACGCGTAAAGCCTCGCAGCTTGCGGGAAGATGGGAATACGCAAAAATTTGCGACGATAATACACTAATTCATTGCCAAACTGCGCCGCGTCCGTGACTAGCGACGGAAGAGGGAGCTCTTGCCCCCGATATGTCTTTACATATCCCGAGACGGTTACCAAATACGTGGCCAGACCATCCCAAAGCCCGGCGGATTGTCCCAGAGATTTTAGGTAGGAATAATTAATCGATCCCGAATGCACCAAGCGTGCTGTATCGGCGACATCGCAAAGACGAAAATAGAAATGGCGATACATTCGTTGCAAAGTGCTGATGATTAGGCGATCTTCAGCCGCGGGAACATGGAAGTCCAGCCCTCCGAGAGGTACGACCTCGGCTCGGTTGACGAGGGAATTTGTAACGGCGACTTGTTCACCCGTCTGCCCCAGCCGCGACACATGCACCTCGACTAGCTCTGGCAAACCGGGAACGACAAAATTCCACTTATTTGCCAGGCGATCACCCCAACTGCGTTCATCGGGCCGAGCCTTGAAGCTATTAGTCATTACTGCGACCACATCCGCCGGTGCCGCATTCGAATAAAGATCGAGATCATTGCCCAGATCCGGCCAATGATCCAGCGACTTAATAACAACTACGTCGCCAACTTGCTTGAGCGCCTCGCAAATTGGGGACAGAAAAGACAACGCGTGCGCAATACGGGTCTTCTCTTTGACGATTGCGGTATCTACCCAATCGACGCGATCATGCTTTTCGCCCACCATGAACTCGCGCAGTTGGGGAAACGTTCGCGCAATGACGTGATGCGAATTCGCCAGGCCCCAAAGCTCCCCTAAGTCTTGCGGGCTCAATGTGGAAACCGTCCGGGCTACGTCTTCCCAGCTATCACGAGTACCTTTCCCAGCGACCGCAGATTTGTTCCCTCCCTGCAAGACGAGTTGCGAGAGAAGCCTTAAACACATCGTGGAGCTGTCATTAGCATCCATAAGAGGCGCGCTTTTATTCCTTCCGAGTAAACTCTTCGTTCCAACCTCGCAATTCCCAACACATGTACTTAATGCGCGGAGAACTGTGTTTTTGCCAGGCCGCCGCAGTTTGCCGCCGTCCGATTTTCGATTGCGGTTCCCTCTTCATAATCGTTCCAGGTTTCAATCAGCATGAAAGGAAGCGGCCTGGAAGAGTCGTAGTACCGCTGATAGAGATTAAGCGTTTCATCCAATGTTTTCCCGCAGCCGTTCTGCATGTGGCGATTCAATCCCCATTTGGCGGCAGAGTCGTCGAATCCGGGCCACGCACCTCCGACGGCGATTTTGTCGGGGTGTTTGTTCACCATTGTCTTATAGAAATTCTCGAGGTATTGCTCACCCAAGTTGCTGCCATCGGGCGCCCAGCCGCCAGCACCCGGCTGCACCCAGGCGTAAGATCCAGCAAAATCATCGGCATATTGTTGCGGCGGCTGATCCTTGTAAATCAGCAGCGGCGCGTTATCCCAGCTGCTGCAATGCTGGCGGATGAGGTTCCAATCCACGTGGCCGCTTTTGGGGAAGATAAAAATAATGGGGCGCCCTTCGTAGGTCAAATAAGCATCCCGATATGTAGCAGTAGGACCGATATAACTTTTGTAAGCTTTATCGAGTGAAGCAATTTCCGCGTCTGTGGCCCCCGCATCCTCGTCCTCGGCCTCGTTGTAAAGCAAAGCGACTTGGAAGTGTTTCTCGCTTGCAGCCTGCTGCATGAGTGCAAAGTTATGATCCGAGTACGCGTTGGACTCACCGTACCAATCCACTACAAAGGCTGAAATTCCCATGTGGCGCGCCTGTTCGATCTGCTTGCGCAGCACGGCCGGGTCTTCGCTGGAGTACCCCACATCCATGTGGCTACGATTGCCAAACCAGGGCATGTAAACTGCGAGCAGTTTAGGGAATACGCCTGGAGCCTGGGCGTTCATGGGCAAAGCATGGTGGACGCCGGGTGTGGTGCACCCGCTTGCCATCACAAATAACGCAATGCTGAACCCTAACAACGATCTCGGCAAGCGACAACTCCATTCTCAGCCTTCAAACCGATTCTTTAAGATGCGATGGGAAACCCTACGGTTGGTACGGGGGGAAGGGCTCAGAATTGGGGTACGGCCTGCAACTCTCGGATTACCCAGCGATCCGCAGCTGGAGTCATCAGAACAATGTAGTGCACCACGACGTGCTCGTCATGGACGGTTTTGTCTCCATCCAAAATCTGTAATTGATACTGGGCAGTGTCGTGTAACTCCATCACGTCGCCTTCTGGGGCGTAAAAAACGGCCTCGACTTGATGACTTTGATCCACATAGCGCCTGGTGATATGCGACCGTTGCTGGCTGGACACCGTTTGCCGCAGCTCCTGTTTCGCATCTCCGGAAAAAGCTCCCTCTAAAAGATCCGGAGAGCTGAACTCGAAGGCACGAGCCATGTTCGTCCAGGCAAACTGGTAGTCGCGGAGAACCCCTCGTTCGGTTAAGCTCTCCACGGCTCGGGGACCAGCCTTTTTCACGTCTAGTTGCACTTGCACTGTTCCGTCGGCTGCATACGAACTAAATGCCGTAGCGATGAATAGAAAGCAAACCGCGGCAAGGAAATGGATGCCACGTTTTATGCCCTTCTTGAGAACTTGTCGCGTCACGGCTGCGCTCCCAACCGAATTTCATTCCCCATGACAACGCCGGAGGCTACCGAAATTACCGAAGTTCCTGGTGACTCGATTTTTGCACGTGCTATACCCTGTTTCACAGGGGCGTCCACCGTGCCCTTTCCGTTGGGGCCTGTAGCGGTAAAAGTGACAATCGTGCCATCGGGCACTACATTCCCCGCGCAATCGTGGACAGGTTCGGTCTGGACCAGAATGCCGTTTGGGGTACGCTGGCCGGTGATGCGCAGATTGCAAGGATCGGACGCAACCTGCTGCACCGCACGCTTAGCCGACAGGTCGTCCAGAGAAGCCACGGCCTGTACCGGGCCTGCCGATTTGCCGGAGTTTGCGCGAAACCACGCCACTCCGTTTTGGGTGCGAATACTGCGCGACCACAAAGACGCGTCCTTCGCTGAGAGCTGAAAATTCACATTCTCCGGCACCGTTATGAGATTGCGATACTGATCGAAGGGAAAAGCCACGCCACTAACAGCATCATTCTGCCCCACCGGAACGCGCGAAGGGTGTACGAGGAAAATTACGCTAGCTGGTTTGGCGGCGGTCACATAAAAAGTTGCGGTGTGGCAGGTATCCGAGCAAAGAATGGCCGTGTAGTCGCCCGCATAACGCAGATCCTGACCCGACAACCGGATTTCTTCTCCTAACGTGACGTCATTCTTTTGCGAAATGCCAGGCCCGGCAAGATAAAAAGTTGCCTTGCCACTTCCAGAGGTTGGAAGAGCCACATCCTCCCCGGCAGTTACATTGCTCGGGGCGTGTAAATCCTGAGCTCCGCATACGCCGCAGAATAGCGCACCCAGAGAGAGAATTGAAAAGAATTGAAGTAGACGCGCCATTCTAGGAGTTGTTCAGACTGTATTGATTTACCACCACGTGAAAATTGTGAATTGACGGTGCCAAGGACTTAGGAATCTCGACCGCAAAAGCCTCAGTGGATTGTGGCAGAAGCGCTCGATCGACGTATCCGTCCGACACCCATACGACTTTCCCGCTGTTGTCGTAGAAGCTCACGATCACATGAGGGATGTTTACGGTCTCACCGCTCTGATTTAGTAGATCGCCATGCAAAACGCTTTTACCTTGAGAATCTGTTTCGATTTTCTGATTCATGACCCCGATCACCGGATCGGCGGAAGCGGGCACCAAAGTTGCTTTCACATCCATGTGAACATTTTTCACATTTTTCAGACTGAGGTTGGGAAAGTCGATGCGATACGGGGTTACCTGCTTAGGAAGCAGAACGTGGGCGATCTTGTCGAAGCTGCTTTCCTCATCAATGGCATTTCCAGCACCATCCACCAATGTGGCGTTAACCGTCACGAAAGCGGGAACTGTGTCTTCGTTGGTCACTTCACCCATCACCACGGAACCTTGGGCTGAATCGACCGCATTCATCGAGATAATCCGGACATGAGGGGAATCGACATTCTTTGCTCCCCACTCATCTCCCGCGGATCCGGTTACAAGATCCCAGCGCAGATAAGTCACGGGGATCACTTGCGCCGGAACGCTCGGTATCTCCACTTTCGGCCACACCGCCTTCCAGAGGTCACCCTCGCGCACCAAGTGAAAATCGCGGACGTCTTCAATCGGTCCTACCGGACTGGAGAAATGCAGATGCACACGCATTTGCGCTTCATCGTTGGTCTCGTGGAGCGGCCGCACCTCAAAACCTTCCAGGCTCGAAAAAGAACGCACACTCCCGTTGGAACCGATCCAATCCTGAATGAATGCTGGTTCGGTGATGCCGCCGGTGCTTACGACATTGGCGAAAGCACGGTCCCAATTACGCCGCTGCACGTCTGCCAGAAGATTATTGAGAGCTTGATCGGGAGTGCTGGCTTTCGCCGTGTGTAAAGCGGATCCCTTGGCAATGCCAATCGTGCCGCCAGCCTGCGCCGTGACGAACAATCCCACGACCATCAAGCCCGCAGTGACGGCGACAAGGATAATTGCAATAGCGTATTTCATGCGAAGATTTCGTCCTCAAGCCACAATGTGGTGTTCACGAGTCTCACTGCGAAGCGGAATCCCGACCGGAACCCGACGCGTATCGCGCATGAAGAGTGACAAAAATATCGCGACGAAACTCACGCCGATCGGTAGTATGCCCCACATCAGTCCCTGCCACGCTGGCGGAATCGCATCCGAGGCGATCCGGTGGGCGGGCGGAACATCGTCCTTTGCCCAGGCTGTGACGTCGCCGTTGTTGAAAGTCTCTATTTTTCTCCACCCAGCGAAAGTAAGAAGTGGCTCGTAGTATGGATCGTGAACGAAGATAAACTTCAGGCCGTAGCGGTTCGCGTGCTCCAGCATGGCGCGAAGAGCCGACATACCCGCGGTACCATAGAACTTGGCGTTGGTGAGCTGCGCCGAGCCGTAGTTCGTCATCTCCGGCAGAAGTCGCGCTGAGTTGTAGTCTCCATCGACACTGCCAGCGTCCGTATAGGTGGAAACTTTGGCTAGCTCGCTTGCGAACCCAAGCGTTATGTAGCGGTAGGCGTCGTGGCCATCCCGATTCAAGAAAGCGTCTACGGGCTCTACTTTCGCGGTCGCGGTCGGGCGGAATGGGTTTGCATTGAGCCAAAACAGCGCTCCGCCAATTGTAGCAACCGCTGCCAACGCTAAACCCACAGCCGCTTTCGCCCGGAAACGGTCGAGAAGGTCAATCGCCAGAATTCCGACAAGCGGCATGGCGAGCAAAGTTGCCCAAAACGTAAATCGCTCGAAGGTGAGAACTTCATACGCTCGACCCAGCAGCCAGCGGGGCAAAGGAGTGGTCCCGCCCAAGCCAAAAATCAGAGCCAGCCAGAAGCCGTATAACAACGGGCGCCAACGGGGGCACGATGCACCCCGCACCAGGATGAACGGGAGAGCAATGATCAACGCGCCATACGGGATCACGAAGTAATTGATTGCCGTAATCGAATTCAACAGGAAGTTCGCGCGGCTGTCGTGAGGAATCGGAATTTGGTGAATCGGATGTTGAATCAGAGCCAGCCAGTATGGCAACAGGACAATGGCTACTCCTACGATCGACAAGAGGCCAAACACTGCGGCCCGCAGCAACACACCGCTGGTTGACGCCGCGACTCGCTCGTCGCGGGCGTCCAAAATAGCCGTCCAGAGAACCGGCCCGGCAAAGAAGACCACACCAAAAATCAGCGTTACGTGGTGAGCGGCGGCTGCCGAGAGAGTCACCGCCAGCCCTTTTACCAGCGAACGGCCCGAGGATTCCGTCATCCACTGGTAAAGATATGGAAGCGCGTTCAGATAAAGCGCGGCCGACGCCACCGTTGCCAATTGTCCAGCTTGGTAAACTAAGAAAGTTAAAGATCCCAAGAAAACAACACCCAGCGCCGCGTAGCTGGCGGCACGGTCGTCCACCCATATTTTCGCGAACCGATACACCCCCACTGGCAGCAGCAGGATCGCAATCAATTGCACCAGCATGTACGCCATCTTCAAACCGACCAAATTCGATATGAGGGCAATCCACTGGTGAGTCAGTGGAGGATATGTGGTCTGGGAAAAGCCGGCGAACCATTTCTCGTTCCACGGATTGAACCAGTGGTGAGCATAATGCGAAGCAAAAAACATGTGGAAGTTCGCGTCAAAGGAGCTTGAGGGAAGCTCCATAAGCAACAATGGACCGTGAACTGCAAGAGCAACCAGAACAATCGCAAGAAGGGGGATTGGGCGAGAATAGGGGTTTTCAGCGGCGGTGGTCAAGATCGTGCGCTCCTATTGCTGCTAGCGAACAGCTTGGATTCAAAAACTTTGTCCAGGGTTTTCTCTCCGTTCGTTCGGAACTACCTTTGTTTGGATGAACAAAGCAGCCTTCCCCGCGAGAGTAGCATCTGATGTGGGCCGCAGAAACAACATTGTTATGCGCGAGGTATAGCAAAGACTTGCACTTAGCGTGGTGATCTTGTGAAAAGCCGAACTCCGCTCACGAGCTTTTGCATTATTGCGCTCGTCAGTACCGCTCTTGCTCAAACGTACGACGTTAACGGACCGGGAAAGTCCCCGCCCAAGAACCAGCAAAACTCCGCTCCCCAATCCGCGCAAAATTCTGAACAAGAAGGGACGGGATTCGGCTGGGGCTCGAGCATTGAAGTTTCGCGGCAGGCTCGCGCGGCCCAGGATGCCTTGCAGCGACAAGACTACAAAGCAGCTGTGGGCTATGCCCAGAGCGCCGCCAAGGCTGCTCCGCAAAATGCAGATTTCTGGTTCCTGCTGGGGTATGCGGACAGACTGGACAATCACCTGCAGGATTCTGTCGACGCCTATCATCGTGGCCTCAAGCTCAAGCCGGCTTCCACCAACGGCATGGCTGGACTCGCCCAGACCTTTGCGAAGATGGGTCGCGACGCGGAAGCCGAGCCATTGTTGAAGCGAGTGGTTGAGGCAAATCCACGCGATGCGAACAGTTTACAACTGGCGGGGGAACTCCTGTTGAATTCAGATCCCAAGCAGGCATTGGAGTTTTTGAAGCGCGCCGATATCCTCCGTGCAACGCCCCATACGGACCTTCTGATTGCCCACATTTACGAACGCCAGGGCCAGCAAGACCAGTACATGCATTATCTGAATCTCGCGAAAAGCCGCGGACCCAACGATCCGGACGTTCTGCGCGCTGTTGCTGGCGATTATCGCGATCATGGGCAATACGATAAGGCAATCGCAACGTTGCAGGAGATCCCCAAGAAGACGACCGATGTTGAGGCCGAAATCGCTTACACCTATCAACTGGCCGGAAAGCAGCGGGAGGCCGCCGACATCTATACACGACTGGCGAAGGCTGCGAAGGGAAATATCGGTCTCGATCTGAGCGCCGCTCAGTCTCTAGTGGACCTGGGGCAGATGGATGCCGCTCAAGCCTTCCTGGACGATGCCCAGCAGATCGACGGCAAGAATTACCGTTTGCACTCAATTGAAGGAGCGATTGCCGAGGCCGACAACCGTTTTGAAGATGCCGCTGCGGAATACAATCTGGCGCTGAACAATCTGCCGGCGAATGTTCCCGAGGGGCCTTTGTATCCGATCGAGTTGCGCTTAAATCTTTACGAGCTCGATCTTCGTCAGGAAGACGAAGCAGCCGCCAAACAGCAACTCGATGCTGCGCTTGCAGCCATTAATCAAGTGTCCGTTCCAGCTTCCTCGCGGCCCGAGATGTTGCGTCTGCGGGCCGCCATTGAAGCGGGATCCGGTAACTTCGATGCCGCGAATAAAGATTTGCGGGAAGCACTCTCGTTAGCGCCCTCGAATGTGAATTCGTTATTGAACTTCGCCAGCCTGCAGTGGAAAATCGGACAAAAAGACGCCGCCGAGGCTACATTTTCCAAAGTTCTGGAGCTGGATCCGACCAACCGGACGGCGCTTTCGTCTCTAGGCTATCTCGCTCGCGACAAGGGCGATGTAAAGCTTGCCGTCCAATACTTCAAACGAGCGATCGCCGCGCATCAAAAAGACTATGAGCCCTACCTCGCGCTTGGCGATCTGTATACGGCGTCGCAGGATTATCGCGCTGCCGAGAACAACTATGAAGACGCTTACAAGCGCATGCCTAGAAATGCATTGATCATTGCCAGTGGCGCTAACGCAGCTCTGGAATCGCATAACAAAGAGCTCGCCAAGCAATGGCTGGATCGAGCTGAGGGCAAACTCAATGACAGCCCGCAGGTGAATCGCGAGCGTGAGCGGTATCTCACTCTCAACGGCGATTACGGGGAATCGGCGAAGTTGGGATATAAGGTGATCGAAAAGCTCCCGCATGACCGTGAGGGAATTGTTTATCTTGTCTACGATCTTTATTACCTGAATCGTTACGATGACGCGCTTGCCCTAATTACCAAGTACGAGCCGATCTTGCCCGACGACAAAGATCTCCCATTCGTCGCCGGAAATATTCACGCGCATAACGGACATTTGCAAGACGCTATCAGTGACTACACTCACGCCCTTGAGCTGGATCCGAAGATGGCCACGGGCTACGTAAATCGTGGATTCGTGCTGAATGATCTTCGCCAGGCGGCCAAGGCTACGAAGGATTTTCAGACCGCTCTCCAAATGCAAAACGATTATGGCGAAGCGCATCTTGGATTGGCGTTCTCCGATCTGCAATTGCATCGGCCCAAGCCTGCGCTGCGCCAGTTGGAAGCTGCCCAGAAGATATTAGGGAAATCGCACGCCTTGCACCTCGCCCGGGCCGAAGCATTTCGGCAAGAGCAGGATTTCGCTCATGCGGAGTCCGAATATCGTGCCGCGCTGCAGGAAGATCCCAACGACCTGACCACCGAGTTGGCGTATGCGGATACGCTGTTCCGCCTTCGCCGATATCAGCAATCCCTGAACGCCCTTGATGCGGGGCAAAAGTTATCCGCAACCGATGCGAGAGTCTATGCGCTGCGCGCTCAAGTTCACGCAAAAATGGGATTGCGCGAAGATGCTCTGCATGACATTCAACTGGCCGAGCAGTATGGCAAAGATGACGTAGATATTCTTATGGCCACGGGTGCGGCGCTCTTGGTCATGGGCGACAAAGACGCGGCGATGCAGCGATTCAGCCGCGCCCTGGATACGCCGAACGGTGACCGCCTCGGGGTTCGATTAGCGGTCGCTGGAGTCTTCATGCGCGAGGGGCACTACGACGAGGTCCATCGCCAACTTGCTCTCGGTTTTGCAGAGGCGCGGATCGATCAATCTCCCGTCTCGCCGGAAGACATTCTTCAAGCGGCAAACATTTTCCTGGCCTCGCACGATTTCGATCTAGCCGAAACCTATTTCGATAAAGCAAAACTTGCCGGCGCGAATCCGCGAACCACGGAGCTCGGTTTGGCCAATACTTATATCGCGGAAGGCGAAACTCACAAAGCACAAGAAGCCTTGGCAAGCGTCGGCCCGGTCAACGATTTCACCGACGATTACGATTACAATATCGCGGCCGCGAACTTGTACCGCCAACGGCAGGACACCGTGCACGCGCTCTCTTCGTTTGCCCAGGCGAATACGGTCGCAGGGCAAGATAATCAGGCGGCGGCTCTAACTGCACAGGATGAGCTTGCAATTGTAGAGGGCCGGCCGATCACCGAGAATGTAAGCATCTTGCCGGAAGCATCGTTCGCGCCTGCCCTGGAAGACATCAATGTCTATACCCTGGACGCGGAAATTCTGCATGTAACCAATCCAGCATTACTTCCACCACCACGGCACTCGTTCGAGGACCTTGCAGACAGTCATTACCGCATTCATATCGGTGGATTGCCTGTGATTTCCGGCTTCGTCGGCCAAAGCTTTACTGCCGGACGATTTCTCTTTCCAAGCGTGAACGTGATCCAGGACCGCAATACCTATGACACTTACTTCAACGGTGGGATAACGCCGATCGTTCATTTTGGGGCGAATTCCATTGCTTTTAACGGCGGCCTTCAGTTCGATCTTAGGAGAGATACGATTTCTCCGATATACCTGAGCCAGAACCTCTTTCGCCAGTTCCTGTATATCTCATCCAGTTCGTTCTATAACTGGGTTTCCTTCACCGGAAGCGCAGTACGGGAGGCGGGACCATTTACAGCTCAGAACCTGTACTCGCGCGACGCATACGGAAGCTTGGAATTCACTGTGGGCCGGCCGTGGGGAGAGACCTCTCTGATCACCGGTTACACGGTGCGCGATCTGTTGTTCCATCCGCTCGTTCAGGAGTACTTCAATACTTCCAGCTATGTTGGATTGCAGCACAAATTCGGCCGCCGGGTGACGGCGGCGGTTCTAGCCGAGGATCTTCGCTCCTGGAGGGTGCAGGGTACGCAATACGCGTTGGCCCAGGCTTTCTTGCCCGGAGGTCGATTCGAGTTCCGCGCCAACCCGCGCTGGGATCTGCAGGGATCGTTTCTGCTTTCGCGCGGGGAAGGCTTCCACCAGTACGACAATGCACAGAGTGAATTCGTGATTTCTTACACGCGTCCGCTGCGTGGAACATCTAGAGACGGCACCGAAGGCGTGGCCCCCCGCTATCCCTTCCGCTTCTCTGCCGGGGTTCAGCAGCAAACGTTCTATAGTTTCGCTGCAGGTTCGAAGTCCACGATTCTTCCGGTGATCCACTTCACTTTGTTTTAGATCGACCGTTTTTAGATCGAGGCCGAGCCATGCTGGAGCATATGGAAGAAACGACCAAACCCGATGTGGCGTTCGCGCCGGCGCCGGCGAAACCTGCCGATACGACTACTCGCAAGAAAGAGCTTAAGTCACAGCTTCTCGGCGGGGTCATCACTCTTCTGGCGGGCTCCGGCCTGGTAGGCATCACGAACCTCGCTTACAACGTGGTAGCCGCGCGAATGCTTGGGCCCACCGGATTTGCCAATGCCACTGCCGTCTATACCATTCTGATGCTGCTTTCGTGCATCACGCTGGCGTTCCAGGTGGTATGCGCAAAGTACATTGCAAAGAATACATCCGCGCAAAATCGCGCCGACGTTTTTGCCGCTCTGCACCAGAGAGCGTGGGTCGCAGGCATTGGAATTGGGTTGCTCCTATTCCTGTTTGAGCGGCCACTCACAACCTATCTCAATCTTCCCGACCCGGTTCTTATCTCGATGCTGGCAGTAGGAACAGCTTTCTACATTCCCCTAGGAGTAAGGCGAGGCTACATCCAGGGCATTCACCGTTTCGGACCTCTCGCGATCAACTTCATGCTGGAAGGCGTGGTCCGGCTGGGCGGAGTTTACTTGCTCATTAAGGTAGGGCTGGGGGTAAAGGGCGCCATCCTGGCAAGCGTGCTCGCGGTGATCGTGGCTTATTTCTTTGCGCTTCCGAGTCCTGGAGTTCGTTCGCTGCGTTTCCGGGGCTTGTCGATTTCCTCGGGAGAGGGTTTGCAGGCAATCGTCTTCTTTGCCGGGCAAACCGTAATCAACAACTTCGACATTGTCCTGGTGAAGCACTTCTTCCCGCCCGTCGAAGCCGGATTCTACGCCGCTATTGCGCTGGTTGGTAGGCTCGTCAATATGTGCGCCTGGTCGGTCGTAAATACCATGTTTCCGGTGTCGGCCAGCGCCAGCGGTGACGAACACGAAGCCAGTCCCGTCTTATTCACTTCCCTTTCGATGGTCTTTCTTATTCTCACTGGATTGATCTTGGGCCTGTGGATGATTCCGGATTTTCTGTGGAAGACTCTTTTCGGAGCCCAATTCGCGGTCACCAGTTATGGAATGCTCGCTCCCTTACTGATTCTTTATGCCATCACAGCGGGCATCTACTCCCTGAGTTCCGTGATCATCACCTATGAGATGTCGCGTAAAATCGCCAATACCAGCTGGCTCCAGCTGGCATTCAGCGGCGCTCTCGCGCTTGGTGTGTACCTGCTTCACAACTCTCTGCGACAGGTAATCTGGGTGCAATTAGTGCTGATGGTGATTTTGCTCTTCGTTCTCGTGATTCCGTTGCTGCGGAATCAATTAACGCCCAAGGCGCTTGGCACTTATAGCGGCCTTCGAATCCTCCGCCAGATGAATGAAGAAGAAGTCATGTCGGAATTCTTAAGGAGCGAGTTCCATCATCCTGAATTCGATGACTACCGCCGTGAATTTGAGGCCCTGGTTAAGAACCCCGATTTGAACAGCTCGAGAGAAAATGCGGTTCGGCAAGCGCTGTTATTTCTGCGCAGAGGGACGATGTGGCGCGAGTTGCCCAGAGATACAAAGTGGTTTGAGGTTGAACTTTCGGCTCATGAATTGGATCGCGTTCGTTTTTTTCCGCGGGCGCAATGGCGCCGCGTGGCGGAAGGAAGTTTCTATATGAAGGACGTCGTCGAGCGTCTCAGGCTTAAGCTTGAAGAATCTGCCGATGATCAGTTCTTTTCCAAACTTCGTGTTCTGACGGCATCCGTGGGAACTGACGTCGTAAATCCTACCGTCCTGCTGATCGGCGTAGATGGCAAAGGTCCCTTGACGATCCTGGATGGCAATCACCGCATGGCTGCCGCCATGCTTTCCGACAGTTCCCCCGCACTGCATCGGTTCCGTTTTGTCTGTGGATTTTCGCCAGAGATGACGAGCTGTTGCTGGTATCACACGAACGTGAATACCCTTCTGCGATACTTGAAGAATGTGGTGCGCTATGTTTCGTATGATGCGGAAACAGACATTGGGCGATTCCAGGAGCGCGGCTTCTAGGCGGGACGTTTTATTGCCGAGTGCTAGATGGCGTCGTTGCTGCCGGGGGAACTGGCGGCTCTTGCACGACTGTATTGTCGCGGCGAAGAAGCAAAATCGGCTGCTGATGCTGGCGCCGAATATCACGCTCCTGCTGAAGCTTCGCTTCCACCTGCGAGTCGTTATCCGACGCAACCTGACTCAACTTCAACCCCTCCGCGGAACTTCGAGTAGCTAATCCGACGGGAGTGTTCGCGGCTCCGAGGCTCTGAGCTTTGCCATAAAACAGTTGAGCCGTCTCTTGATCCCCTTGGAGCTCCGCCAAATATCCGATATTGTTCGCGGCAAAGGCGTTGTTAGGATCAAGCGCGTACGCATCGCGAAAGTCTTTTTCCGCCGTGACCAGTTCGTTGCGGTTGATGGCTGCCACTCCACGCGTATTCAGCTCCGCAAGCTGCAACTGAAGGGTCATCTCTTTATTGAGTCGACCCCGCAGGTTTCGGGCATTCCGCGCGGCCATTTCGCTAACCGGCTTGCCGCGCCACGAACGATTGAGGGTAACGACCGCGGCCGCGCCGGAATTCTCGGATGCAGCCGAGTCGTAATACTTTAGCGCCGCCTGTGACTCGCCTTCCATTTCTTTAGCAACGCCCATGTTATTCAGAGTGAAAATATTATTCGGATCGGCGTTCAAGGTTTTTTGAAGCAACAGGTCGGCTTCCGGTCCGCGACCCTGCGCCAAGAGACGAACCGCCTCGACATTGTCGTGATTCATCTGGAAATCCATGTCAGGAATCGCCAGTGCCTCTCTCAAAGTGCGCCCTTCAACGCGTCGCAGACTCGCTTTGGCGATGGCGGCGTCGGTGGCTTCTTTTCCAGCTAAGGCATAAAAATTCACAGCGCGGTCTACCTGGCCCTTAAGCTCCGAAACGTACCCCAGATTGTTCAAGGTAAATGGGTCATCCGGATCGAGAAGGTATGCCTTGTAAAACGAAGTCTCGGCCTTCTCGTATTTGTGCTTCTGGATATCCTCCACACCTTGCTGGTTCAAACGCTGCACCGGCGTGAGATGACTGCGCCTTGGTAGAGTGATCTTTAATTCGCGCCCTTCTCCCTGGCATACTGCTGCCCCTAGGATCGCGGCCACTCCGGCAACCGCCAATGTTTTCAATAACATTCCGCAGCCTCTTGCTTAAGAAATCGAACAGAAGTATTGCGTAGCTTAAGATGCCTAAGGTGCACTAGCGTTTGTCGCCACGAAGCATCTTTTTCGGACCGCTTCGGACTACCGCTCCGGCGTTTTCCGCATCCAATGGCGACGCTCGTAAAATGGGTGCTAGGATTTTGCCAGGATATATCGAGAAAATGGGTCGCCTTCTGACAAGCTTCCGGCTGATTGTGGCTCTTGTTTGCTTCGCATTCGTGAGTATCGTCACGGCGCAAACCCTGCCGTCACAATCCGTCGCTCCGCAATCTGTAACTTCTCATCCGGCAGAGTCGTCGGATGTTACAACTTCGGCTTCCACGCCCGTGGCCCCGTCTGCGGCAGACACGGATAACCCGGTCGATCCGGCGAGTCTGCTGCCTGATCTGCCCGTGCTGCCTCCTAAGAAAGCAAGCCTGATCGGCGGCACGGTTCAGAAGGTGGACCGGGTTCGCGATGAGCTCACGCTGCGAATTTTTGGCGGCGGGAAGATGAAAATATTTTACGATCCCAGAACGCACATTCTTCGTGGAGATTCGCAAGGCTCTGCCTCTGATTTACGGCTTGGCGATCGCATCTATGTTGACACGGTTCTGGATGGCAGCAGTGTGTTCGCGCGCAACATTCGCCTGGCCGCAACCGCTGCGGCTGGCAAGAGCCAGGGAGTTGTGGTGAGTTATCGACCGGACCGCGAAGAGTTAGTGGTTCGAGATCAGCTTTCTCCCGAACCCGTCAAGCTGCACCTTGATTCCAGAACCGAGATTATCCAGGACGGACATGCTGCCTCGGCCGGCGAACTGGTGCCGGGTACCCTGGTCAATGTCGAATTCGCCTCCCAGAAAGACTCCCGCAACGCCGAACAAGTATCCATTCTCGCCGTCCCT
>Ga0182015_10001832_pt1 | contig 27058 bp, 17 predicted proteins | sample 712P3MmetaG_FD_120478 | JGI IMG/M metagenome (GOLD analysis project Ga0182015, IMG submission 120478) | Permafrost microbial communities from Stordalen Mire, Sweden - 712P3M metaG | ecosystem: Environmental > Terrestrial > Soil > Wetlands > Permafrost | place: Sweden: Stordalen | collected...
CAAGGTGAAGTACACGCGCCTGATTTATCCCGAGCATGAGCGCGCACTGGACTACGACCGGGCGGTCGGCATTCACAACCAATATCCGGGCGGTGGCGGATACACCGGGATGGTGTTTGATATTGCCTATGCGCGGGCGATGTTCCAGGTCTCCATCATGCTGGAGCGAGGCACTGAGTGGAAGGAGTTTTAAGCAACCTGCTTCGAGAATCATGTGCTTTTGTTCGAGAGCCAATTCTGCCTCGAAATCGCCCCGACGCCGGAGTGAATGCGCGAATTTGGCATAGCGCAAGAGCTGGGCAAATATTTTGGTGTCCCTGGTTTGGTATCCAGGTGCAGGCGTCCCCTGCCTGCACCAGCCCTCGTACCCTCCTGTAGAATCAGGCGGTCACGAACGAAGCGCTGGTTTCGCGGCTCTAATTGCCGCCACGGCTGAACTACGCCGTCGGAGCTGCTCATCCAGCGAATCCGGGTGTGACGATATTTTTGGACTTATGAGGTTGCATTGCAAATGGGGAAGTGCAGGGCAGCGACAATAGCTTTCGGACTGAGCCTCTTGATCACCGGTTCCTACACGGCATACGGAGCAGAGGCGACGGGTGCATCTCCCGATCCGAAGGAATGGCCGGGCTACGGCGGCGCGAACGGCACTCACTACTCGAGCCTGTCGCAGATTAATCGTGACAATGTCAAGAACCTGAAAGTCGCGTGGACGTACGACACCGGAGAAAAGGGAGGACTCGAGTCGAACCCAATTATGGTCGGCAAAGTGCTCTATATCACCACTCCGCGTCGCAGCGTCATTGCGCTCGATGCAGCGTCTGGAAAATTGCTTTGGCGATTCGAATCGGATCTTCCGGGGCAGGTGCTCACGCGCGGTGTGTCGAATTGGAGCGATGGCCATCAGAGCCGCATCTTTGCGGGCGCCCGCTCTTATCTCTACGCACTGGACGCGGCTACCGGCAAGCCTATCCCGAGTTTCGGTGAGAACGGCAGAATTGACCTGCGCAAAGGGCTTCGCGAACCCTACGAAGACCAGTCGGTGCAGCTCACTACGCCGGGCAGCATCTATAAGGATCTGATCATCGTCGGCGGGGCCAGCCCCGAGACGCATCCGGCCCCCCCGGGAGACATTCGCGCTTTCGATGTACGCACGGGCGCGGTGCGCTGGACCTTTCACACGATCCCGCATCCGGGAGAATTTGGCTATGACACGTGGCCCAAGGACGCCTGGAAGGATGCAGGGGCTGCCAACAACTGGGCAGGGATGACGGTCGATACCAGGCGGGGCATTGTGTATGTGCCCACTGGATCAGCGGTTTTTGATTTTTACGGTGGCGATCGCATTGGCAACGATCTGTTTGCCGATTCCCTGATCGCCCTTGATGCCGAGACAGGCAAACGTATCTGGCACTTTCAGGGTGTGCACCACGATCTTTGGGACCGCGATTTTCCTGCGCCTCCCGCGATGCTGACGGTCAATCGTGATGGCAAGCGGGTAGACGCCATCGCGCAGACCACCAAGTCCGGCCTCCTCTTTGTCTTCGATCGTTCGACGGGAGCGCCGCTTTTCCCGATCCAGGAATTGCCCTTTCCAGGAAGTACCGTCCGGGGAGAGGTAGCATCGCCCACCCAACCGATGCCTACGCTACCTGCGCCGTACACGCAGCAGAGCACTACGGCAGATACGCTGACCAACCGCACTCCAGAAGCGCATGCGTGGGCCGAGAAGCAGTTCAAGACCATGATCGGCGGTGGGCAGTTCGTTCCTCCCAGCGTGGACAAACTCACGATCGATATGCCTGGATTTGCCGGGGGCGGCGAGTGGGGTGGTGTCGCCGTCGACCCGGACGCAGGAATACTGTACGTCAACGCCAATGACACCGCATGGCTGGTTGGCCTGACGGTTCCACCCCCGGCGGGGAGTTTAGGGGAGCGTGTTTATCAGAACCAGTGCAGCAGTTGCCACGGGATCAATCGACGTGGTTCGCCACCTGCGATTCCTGCGCTGTGGGGTATTGAGGGGATCCTTACCGACGAGGAGATCGCGGGCACGATTCGTCAGGGAAAAGGGCGCATGCCGCCCTTCAACAGCCTGAGCGACGAACAGGTGCAAGCCGTGGTTCGTTATCTGACCAAGGCACCCCAGCAACAGCAGCGTCCGCCATCGAAGCCGGCGTCCGGGGCGGCTACGCCAGGCGCTGACCCGGTAGCGGCGGAGGGCGCCAGTGGGCCGGCGAACGACATGCCCTACAAGAGCATTGGCTTTCGCCGCTTCACCGATCCGGAGGGTTATCCAGCCACCGCGCCGCCGTGGGGAACTCTTAGCGCCATCGATTTGAATACTGGTAAGTACTTGTGGAAGATTCCATTCGGAACCTATCCGGAGTTGGCTGCTAAAGGGATGGCCGATACCGGATCAGACAACTACGGCGGCCCGGTGGTTACCGCGGGAGGCCTGTTATTCATTGCAGCGACCGTCTTTGATCAGAAGTTCCACGCCTATGACAAGAACACCGGCAAGCTGCTGTGGGAGACCGATTTGCCTTTCTCCGGCCTGGCCACCCCTTCGACGTACATGGTGAACGGGAAACAATATGTTGTGGTTCCGGCCGGCGGTGGGCAATCCAGCAGAAAACCTTCAGGCGGCGTTTACGTAGCATACGCGCTGCCGTAAGAATCTTTCCCTCCCACGAATCCGGGAACTATCGGATTTCAACCGTTCCCACGAGGACGAATCGAAACTCCAGAAGTTTCGTGGATAGAGCAGTGAATTCCCACATCTCGCAAAAGGCGCGAGATATGGGGCACCCCGAATTCGTGGGCCCACACCTTCAATCGTAGCGTTCGAAGATGATCTGTTTTCTTTCCCAACCCAGGGACTTCAGGCAATCCCGATTGGCGGAAACCATTTCGTTCAGCCCGCAAATGTAGGCGTGGATGGTGTACGCGGCTCCCTGGATGCCGGGTACGGCGGCAGGTACGCTTTGACCTGCCGCATGCTCGCGAGCGATCTGCTCCACCAGTTCCTGCACGTAGCCACGTGCGCCTTCCCACGCCTCTTGGGGTCTGCTCAGCGTCTTGCGGTAAAAGAAATTTGGCCGGCTGGCAGCGACCCTTTCGAAATAATCCTCGTAATAGAGCTCGGACTCGTACCGCGTTCCATACACCAGCCAGATCTTTCGTCCCTGGCTGCGGTCTTCGCCGCTCTCCGGAAACAAGTATTCTACAAAGCCTCGCATGGGCGCGATGCCTGTCCCCGTGGCGATGAGAATGCTGTCAGTGAGCGGTGCGCGTAACAGGAACAATCCGTGCGAACCGTGAAACTGAACGCTTTGTCCTACCTCGAGATCGCACAATAAATTGGAGAAGAATCCTTCTTCCACCCGGTTGACGCACACGTCAAATTGGTTGTCACGGGGGGCCGATGCAAGGGAATAGGCTCGAGTTTGCTGCTTTCCCGCGGGGTCGACAGCCACAAAAGAGACAAACTGCCCCGGTTCGAAATCGAACTTTTCCAGTTCTTCTATCGTGAACTCAAGATGGAAACATGCAGTAGCTTCAGAAAGAATAAGTCTGCGCGTAAGCCGCGCCGTATAAAGTTCCCGCACCAATATCCGTCACCTCGGATGAATCACAACGTTGCCTTGAATGTCATTATTACAGGCCGGGTCGAAGATCATTCGACGGTGACGGATTTGGCCAGGTTCCGCGGCTGGTCTACGTCGCAGCCGCGACGCACCGCAATGTGATACGCCAGCAATTGCAAGGGAATGATCTCGATCAGCGGCGCCAGCAGTTCGGGAGCATCGGGCACGTAGATGACGTGTTCCACGAGTTCACGAATCTGTTTGTTGCCCTCTGTCGCCACCGCGATCACGCGGCCGGAGCGAGCCGTTACCTCCTGGATGTTGGAGAGCGTTTTGTCATAGCGCAGCACAGACTCTGCGCTGCGTGCATCGCTGGTCGCCAGAACCACCACCGGCAGGGATTCATCGATCAGCGCATTCGGTCCGTGCTTCATCTCGCCTGCCGGATAGCCTTCTGCGTGAATGTAGGAAATCTCTTTGAGCTTCAACGCTCCTTCGAGTGCCATGGGAAAGTGAATGCCGCGGCCGAGGAAAAGGAAATTGGAAGCCGACGAAAAGGTCTTCGCGAGTTGCCGGCACTCCCCGTCGCGCTGCCTCAGCACCTCTTCAATCCTTCCTGGAACCCTGCTAAGCGCATCGACCAGCGCAACGCTTTCGCTGCCCGCGATCGTGCCCCGCTTCTGCGCCATGAACAGCGCAAAGAGGAAAAGTGCCGTCAATTGGGCGGTGAAGGCCTTGGTCGAAGCCACACCGATCTCCGGTCCGGCGTGGGTGTAGATCGTGCCATGCGCTTCCCGTGCGACCATCGAGCCCACCACATTGCAGATGGCGACGGTCATTGATCCTTTGGCAATCATTTCCCGCTGTGCGGCCAGGGTGTCTGCGGTCTCGCCGGACTGAGTAATCAGCATGCCCAGCGCGTGCGGATCGGCAATCGGGTCGCGATACCGATATTCGCTGGCATAATCCACTTCCACGGGAATGCGCGCCAGCCGTTCGATCATGTACTTGCCGGCGAGGGCAGAGTGCCAACTGGTTCCGCAAGCCGCGATGTTCACCTGGGTCGCCGCGCGAAAGTGCTCATCGGTGATTTTCATCTCGCCCAGAAAAACTTCACCCGTTTCCATGGAGATGCGGCCCAACGTGGTGTCGCGAACCGCGCGGGGCTGCTCGAAAATCTCCTTCAGCATGAAATGCTTGTAGCCGCCCTTTTCCGCCTGGATCGGGTCCCAGAGAATCTTCTCCACTTTGCGCTCGACTAGATCGCCTGCGAGGTTGGTGAACTTCACTCCGTCGGGCTTCAGGATGGCCACATCGCCGTCGGCCAGAAAGTGCATCATGCGGGTGTGGTGCAGGATCCCGGGTACATCGGAGGCGACAAAAGCTTCCCCCTCGCCCACGCCGATCACCACGGGCGGCCCATTGCGCGCGCTCACGATGGTATCGGGCGCGTCGGCCGAGATCACGCTGATAGCGTATGCGCCGGTTAATCGCCGCGCCGCCCGGCGTACCGACTCCTCCAGCAGCATAGTCTTACCGGAGTCTTCCGCGGAGCGCTGCTCCTGCTCGATAAGGTGGGCGATGATCTCGGTGTCGGTCTCGGTAACGAAGGTGTGGCCTTCCTCCGTCAGCTCACGCTTCAGTTCCAGGTAGTTTTCAACGATGCCGTTGTGCACCACCACGATCCTGCCGGTGCAGTCCCGATGCGGATGGGCGTTTTCTTCGGTCGGCCTGCCATGCGTCGCCCAGCGGGTGTGGCCGATGCCATACGTGCCCTGCAGCGGATGCTGCCGGATCACTTCTTCGAGGTTACGCAGCTTGCCGGGCGCACGGCGCAGTTCGAGGCCTTTTCCAGCACTACCTACAGCGATGCCGGCCGAGTCGTACCCCCGGTACTCCAGCCGTCGCAACCCTTCAATAATGACGGAGACTACGTCTTTAGGCCCGACATATCCAACGATTCCGCACATAGAGTTTCATTGTACGGTCGTGAGCATCGGCAGAGGAGTGACGCCCTTTGGGAGGGGCTGCCCGCTCACTCTTCCAGACGATAGGTAAACTCCTCGATCACCGGGTTGGTCAGCACCTCGCGTGCGATGCGTTCCACTTCAGATCGCGCATCGGCCGTTGCCATCGTGTGCAGCGTGAGTTGGAAATACTTTCCTTGCCGCACGTCTTCGACGCCGGTGTATTGCATTCGTTTCAACGCACCGTGGATGGTTTGCCCTTGCGGATCGAGGACGGTGCGCTTGAGTGTGACATAGACATGCGCCTTCATGGTGCGGATTATAAATGGCGGCGCTCTCACAACCTGCGAGGCCCGCGGAGCAAACACGCCCCGGGGTGGCGACGTGACCGCCAGGATGGGCGGAGTTTCGCCCCCCTTCCCAGCGTGTAAGCGATTGAAAAGAAGTTGGATGAGCCCATTCAATCATCCCAGACCTTCAGCCTCCACTCAGATCCGCGCTACGTTCGCAGCCAGTCGACGGAAAGTTTGAACCGGCTGCGGAAAAAGTCTGTGCTGTGCCGTACAGATAATCAGACAACCCATCGGGCCCTAAGGGTAGGTTTCTCGGCCGAAAAGCTGCCCTCAGTGTCTGAAGCCGCAGTCACATCGAAGACCTGCGGCGTTTAGACGGATTCGCTCCGCATGGCTTTGGCGCTATGCATCCCGATGCAAGTCCTCTTCGCGCCTTTCGATTGCGGCGGTCTCGCTGGGCAATAAACTCCGCAATAATTCCAGCAACTTTCTGGGATCAAAGCTCTCCAGTTCGTGGTCGGCATTGGGGCAGGGATGGTCTCCAGGCCCGCAGATGACAACGATAGGGATGGTCGCTTTGACGGCCTTGAGCGCTTGTACCAGCGTTGCGCAAGACATGTCGGAAACGTCGCTATCGATCACGACGCCCTGGATTGCGGGAAACATTTTGAGGGTATCTACTGCTTCGACTGCCGAGTAAGCGGTCACTACGTTGAATTTTGCGGTTTCGATCACCAGTTTGCGGGTCGAAATGCTTCCCGGAAACTCGCGATCGATGATGAGAAAACAGGGCCTAACCATAGTCAACACGATACCAGCGTCACGCGTCGAAAGCGATTATGAGCAGACCCTATAAGAGTGTGCCTCGTAGAGTGTGCGTGAGAACTAGATTTCAGGAATTCCCCCTGCGACGAACTCGGGTGGGCGCAAACCTTAACCTCAGGCCTATCGGGTTAGCCAGATTCTGGGGGATAGAGCTGCGAAATCCCACATCTCGCGAAAAACGAGCGAGATATGGGGCACCCGAGTTCGTGGCAGGGGGAATTCCTGAAATCCAGTTCTCACGCACGCTCTGGTAGGCCCCTTGCTTTGCAATCCTCGCTTTTGCGAGCCCTGACCTACTTCAGCAGCCGCAGCGCATTTTCCCGGTATATCTTGCGTAAAACGTCTTCCGGAACGTGGATCCCATGGATCTGCCATCGCCCCTGACGCGACGCATGCGACGGATAGTCGAAGTACTCGTCTGCCGTTTCAAGAAACCGGTAGTAAAGACGATACATCGATTCTTCCGGCACCAGGTCAGAGCCAAAGAGAATGCGGTCAGGGAAGTCGAGCAAGAGGGCGCGCGCGGAATAGGGCTGCCGCCCAAGTTCCGAGACGCGCGCGCTGATGTCGAACACGACGTTGGAATGCTGCTCTAAAATCTGCCGCGCGCGCGCCAGATTTTCTCCGCATTCCGCTACGTGAGCAGCGACAAAGGTAGTTTTTGGATGACGAGCGATGACTCGGTCGCGTTGATCGAGGAGCTCGTTCTTAGAAAAATGAGCTCCGTAAAAACTCCAGTCGGGGTGCGCCGCCAGCTCCTCATAGCGCTCATTGTTTGCGTTCACCGGTAAGAAGAATGCATCGGGGTCTGCGATATGGAACATGACGGGTATGCCCAATTCCGCCGCTTTATCGAAGACCGGTGCGAGGCGTTCGTCATCGACCCGGAGTAGATTTCCTTTTCCATCGCGCACGCTCAACCCAAGGTCTTTCCAGAACTTGATTCCCCTGGCGCCATGCTCTACCAGCCTCTCCAGCCGGTTTAAGGTGACGTCAATAAAGTCATCGCGTTCCACGCCGGACCAGTCCATCCATCCGATGGCGGCAAAACGCTCGGCGCCTGCGGAATGGAATTTCTTGAAGATGGCGATGGCCTCATCGCCTGTTTTCATCGTGATGTTGACGATGCGTTCGATGCCACAGGCGTCCATGATGCGCAGCACGTCGACCGGATCAAGAGCATCCAGATGATTGTGGTAGTCAATGACAGGAAACCGCGCGTGTTGCAGATGATGTTCGGCGGTCACCAGGGTCGATTTAGGTTGAAATTCGCCCAGAGGGAGGGTCACCTGGGCCTTCGCCGTGACCATGGCCATGAAGTCGTCATTGATACTCCGGTCGGAATCAGTCACCGCATACTCCTTTGCTTCTTTTCAAAAACCGCGACATGCTCGCGGGCGTGCGGCCGTTCATCGTTATCCCGGGAAAGAGTGTCGCCGCAGAAAGCTTTGTACCAGGTCCGAATCTCGAAATGCTTCCGTGCCGCCGACTCCGAGTGTTGAGAGCGCTCCCGTGACATTCCCGGCGTAAGCACATTGATCCGGAGGCCAGCCTTTAAGCCAGCCGAACAGGAATCCGGCATTGAAACTGTCTCCTGCGCCGATCGTATCTACAGGTGTTACAGAAACTCCATCCACCGAAAACGTCTTTCCCCCGGTGTGAACAATGGACCCGCGCGATCCACATTTTACAGCCACGCAAGGCGCCCGGCGAGCAAGTACCTCCAGCGCCTCGTTCACTGTCTCCTTCTTTGCGATGCGGCAGGCTTCCCTTTCGTTGGCAAACAGGATGTCGACAGATGCAAGCAAGTCGGGGAAGACTCCGCCCCACTCACCGCTGGGGTCATCGTTGGTATCGAGCGAGATGGTCAGGCTGGCGCCTTTCAGTTCCTTGAAGAGTGCCGGCAGATCGGGTTCAAGCGATCGCAGCAGGAAAAGAGAGGACAAGTGAAAGTGTTTCGCGCGCTTGAGATATTCGATGTCCAGATCGCCTATGCGCAATTCAGACATGGTTCCCGGGTATGTGAGAATATGGCGCTCCCTTCCGTGCGGCAGCAGCAGGGTGACGCCGGTAGCAGTACCGTCTTCGCTCTCGCGGACTCGGCTTAAATCGACGCCGCCCGCGCGAAGCCGCTCCATGGCGATCTGCCCGATCGCATCCCGACCCACCAGGGTGACGAAGCCCACCCGAGCGCCCAAGACGGCGAGATTGTGCGCGAGGATGGCCGAGGAGCTGCCCAGTGTGAGTTGGAAGTCAGTACCAAGCAACTCTCGCTCCATCGGCATGACCGCAGGCAACCCATACATGATGAGGTCAAGATTCAGTTCCCCTGCGATTGAGATGTCCATAGGCTTCATCAGTGGATTGGGTCTGGTGGTAGAGGGGGCGCTGGTGCGTATATCCACATTCGAAGGGCCTCGAGATGGAGAATATCCCACCCCGAGGCCCGGATGCCAAACTCTACGGAGGTCGCTTCATCCTGCGCTCGTTAGACGAGCCATGGTCAGTAGTGCAGCTTGGCGGCGAACTGAATTTCTCTCGGCGCCTGGGCAGCAGTGACATAGCCAAAACTCGGTGTCCCGAAAACCGTCGCATTGTTCGAGTTCTGCGGTCCTGGGGCGGCAAAGAGGAAATTTGGATGGTTGAGCGCATTGAAGGCTTCTGCCCGAAGTTCCAGCTGCAGCGATTCGCGCAGAGGGATGATCTTCTCCAGCGCAAAATCAACGTTTTTATTGCCCGGACCCTGCAGGCTATTCAGGCTTACGTCGCCGAAGGAGCCCAACGCCGGATTCGCGAAGGCGCAGGTGTTAAAGAACGTCCCCGCAACACACGGCTTGGAGGTTGCCTTTTGGCCCGGAACAAAATCCGGTCGTTGTTGTCCGTCAGAATTTGCAAAATTGCCGTTTCCATCCGTCACCGTGTACCAGGTGCCGGAGGATAAGGTCACCAGGCCCGACGCGGTCCAATGTCCAATCACATGGTCCACCAACGAACTGCTGCCCCCTGCAAACCGCTGGCCTTGCCCGAAAGGAAGCTGATAGATGAAGCTCGTGACAAAGCGATTGCGCACATCAAAGTCCAACGGTCCATATTCGATATTCGGCGTGTAAGTGTAGCGAAACGCGTCGTTGTTCTGCGAGCCAAGGTTGGCGCTGCTGGCATCCCCAAGAGCCTTGCTGTACGTGTAATTCATGATCAGCGATAAGCCGTGGGTCAAACGGTGCTGCAGAGAGAGTTGCAGTGCATTGTAGTTGGCGTTTCCTCCCGACTTCAGGTAGTAGATCGATGCGTCGACATAGGGAAACGGCCTGCGCGGCGCGTATGCGGCGGAAGGATCGGCCGACGGAGACGCTTGATTCAGGTTGAGGAAGAGGTATTCCTTATTTGATTTGGAGCCGACATACGATGCTTCCAGCATGGTGTTTTGGTCCAGCTGGTATTGGAACGTCCAATGCCACTGCATGACGTAGGGGGTGCGAAGGTTGGTATCCAGGGAGAAGAGCGACGGCGTGTTGGGCTCGCTCAACGCATTGGCAGGAAACCCCTGGGACAGAACGCTCAGGTTTGGCAATGCACAGTTCTGGGCGGCTGCGTTGTAGGAGGGCAAGTTGCATGGCACGCTATACACCTGGCTGTCGAAGTACGGTGGATTGAAACCCGGACTGGGATTGCTATACGGTCCGTCTTCATCTCCATTGAAGAACACGCCGAAGGCGCTCTGCGTCGTTAACCTGGGCAGGATCTGGTAAGCAAAGCCGATGCGGGGGGAGAAGTTGGTGTAATCGGCGGGAATCAAGGCCTCCGACGCCGTGTGATTTACGGGAATGTACGACAACGAGGCAGGCAGGGTCACATTGCTGTCGCGCGGGATGTCGAGGTAGCCGGTTTTCGGATTGAAGCTGGCTTGCCGGTGGAACCGCTCATAGACCGGCGAGAAATATTCGTAACGCAAGCCCAGGTTCAGGTTCAGCTTCGGGGTTATGCGCCAGTCATTTTGCGCAAACAATGAATACGTATGTCGAAAGTAGTCGATGTTGTTCAGGTTGTTGATGTTTCCACTGTTGGGTTGGCCGGTTAACAGGGTCGCCAGGCCGCTGCCGCCAGAACCCGGGTCGCCTGCGTTGTCAGTGAATTGGGTTGTGAACCCAAGCGCGCCACGAGGGTCGGCCGGCTCATAAATGGTGTTTTCTTCAGGACGAATCTCGCCTCCGAACTTCCAAGTCTTGTTGCCCTTGATCAGCGTAAAGGTATCCGACAAGGTGTACGTGTTCTGGAGTTCGATAGCGGGCAAGTAGGTAGGGCTCCCCAGCGTCGATGCGTCATTGAAGGTCAACTGGGGGAGACCACCGTTGTTGTCTTCGGGGGTATAGGGAACTCCGGGAAAGCCGATTTCGCCGGAGATGTCTGTGTGGTAGTTCTGCTGGAAGCGGCTGGTATTCGCGCGGTTGTAGCCAAGGCGAATTTCATTCACCTTGGTGGGAGAAAACACGTGGGCTTCACTTACCGCGGCGCTGTAGCCGCTCACCTGTTGAATGCCGTCGAAGAATCCCCCTCCATCCGCAACCCCTGGGAAAGGCGATGGAATCGCCGAGGGACTTCGGGTCGCACTGAAGCGATAAAAGGCCGAGTCTTTGGCGGAGAAGATCTGATCCACCCGTGCATCCCCCTGGTTCGCAGTCTGAGAAAGCACTGGATTCGAAAGGTAGTTGTACCCGAGGCCGGTGGCGTTGGGGAGGGGAAAGAGATTGATCAGTTTTTGCCCCAGAGGGTCGATACGGCCGGAGGGAATCACATTGCTGGGAGAGCCGCCGGCGTAGCCGAAAGGAACACCACAGAATCCCGAAGGGCTGACGGTGGATACTTGCGTGGCGGTGGTATCGAACAGCTCTCCCTGGTACGTGGGCACCCCGTTGCAATCAGGTGTTCCGGTAGGGGAGGTCAAATCCAGTTGGCTTGAAAAATCACCGTTTCGCTGTGCCTGGGTGGGAACCAGCGAGGTGGTGGGCTGCGCCTGGCTGATGCGCAAGCCTTCGTAGTCGACAAAGAAAAACAATTTATCCCGGATAATTCTTCCGCCGAGTGTCGCGCCGAACTGGTTCTGGTGATAGGGCTGACTCGTCGTGTTGTAGTAGTTGAGGGCGTCCAGCTTCTGGTTTCTCAGGAATTCATACAGCACGCCGTGAAATTGATTGCTGCCGCTCTTGGTGGTGGCGTTCACGATCGCACCGGTTGCCCGGCCAAACTCCGCATCGTAATTGCCGGTTTCGATCTTGAATTCCTGCAGTGCATCCGGCGGTGGCATAACGACGTAGTTCGCTTCATTCAGAAGATCGGGAAGATTGGAATTATTGTCGATACCGTCCAGGAGAAAGTTGTTGTCCAGCGATCGGGAACCGCTGGCGCTAAAGCCGAAACCGCCGGCGTCTCTGGCTCCCGGTTCGCTTACCGTTACGCCGACGGTCAATTGGGCCAGTTGCACAGGATTGCGGCCGTTCAACGGGATAGCAACCATTGTCTTACTATCGACCACCTGTCCCAGCTCGGAGCTATCCGTCTGGATGAGCGGCGAGGTGCCTTGAACTTCTACGCTTTCTGTCACTGCTCCGGGCTGTAGGGTGACATCGATTCGCTGGCGTTGTTGAACGTCGAGCGTGAGCGGACCCTCGACCGCCCCCTTGAATCCTCGCGCACTGATCTGTATGCGATAGGTACCGATGCGCACCGGGCTAATCGCCCACTCCCCGCCTGCGCTGCTTTCGGCACGGTAGGTTAAGCTCGTATCGACATTGGTTGCGGTTACGGACGCGGATGCGACCGCCGCGCCGCTCGCATCAACCACCCGGCCTTCGATGGATGCAGCATCCTTTTGCGCCTTCAGGGAACCGGAAAAGAGCAGAGTGGCAATTCCGAAGCAACAAAAAAGCGTCCTTTTGGTCAGTTTGGTCAATGGAGCTCTCCTGAACCCGTGATGAGGGCTTGTACAGAACATGGGACTGCGAATCCAGGCGCTGCTGCGCGAGGGAATCTGCTTGATCTTGCGAATGGCCGCCGTGGGAATTACGAAATGTATCGTTTCGTAGGGTTGAAGTATTGATCGATGCTTAACGGAAGTCAAGAAGATTTTCGACCACAAGCAGAGGCAAGCAATCGAAATCGAGTCTTTATAGGATGGCGTATAGAGAATCTGGGCACTCGTAGGGTGCCTGGGAGCGGATGAGCCCGCAGTCTCATGGTTTAGGTCGCTTTGCAAGGCTTGGCGCAGGGTGCAGGGATCGCCGGTACGGTCTTCGATAGTTGTCAATCGATTGGCTTGGCGTTTACGGAAGCTTACGATATACTTCCGCAGCAACTCAGGTTTGATTGATTCGGGTTAGAACCCGGCAGAAAATTCTGACCCTGAATCTTGAGACCCTTCTTTACCAAAAAGTAAATGGAGCCCCATAGGAATGCCAGAATCTCAACCCGTGGCCGCAGCAGTGAGTCAGCGCGACGAGCCCGAACATACATTGCAGGAAATCTTTCAGCAGCCGCTCTTGTGGCCCACGACTGTGGCCCGGGTTCGCTCTGCGTCTGAGCAGATGAATCTTGCCTTCCAGTTGCAGAAGGCTCGTGTATTGTTGACCGGCGCAGGGAGCTCGGCCTATGCGGCTGCGGCTGCGGCTTCCGCGTGGCCGCGGGCTGTTGCCGTTCCCACCACCGATCTTCTCGTCGATCCCGAGCGATACCTAGTCGACGTGGACGCTGTTGTTTCTCTCGCACGCTCGGGTAATAGCCCGGAAAGCGCTGCAGTCGTGGCCCGGGTTCGGGCCCTTCGTCCTGCAATTTTTCAGCTGGCCGTCACCTGCAATGAAGAGAGTTTATTGGCGCAATCCGGACTGAATGGCCTCATCGTCCTGGACCCGCGCACCAACGACCGCAGCCTGGTGATGACCGGTTCCTTTTCCAACCTTGTTCTGGCTGGACTCTGCCTGGCGCAGCCCCAGAGCGCTGCGTCCACAGCCGATTTGGCGAGTGAGCGCGCCGGGTCGCTGTTGCCCGCGATCGATAAGGAATGCCATCGCATTGCCGCGCGTGTCTGCGCGCGCATCGTGGTTTTATCTTCGTCCCCGTTGCTTGGGTGGGCGCGTGAGGCCGGGCTCAAGATATTGGAAATGACCGGAGGGCATTTCCCCGTGCTTACGGAAACCTATCTCGGTCTTCGCCATGGTCCCATGTCTTTCATCAGGGGCGATACGCTTGTTTTGTGCCTGCTTTCGAGCGACCCCGTGCGGCGGCGCTACGAGATAGACCTCATGCAGGAGCTTCGCTCCAAGAGGCTTGGGTATTCGGTGGGCATTGCCGATCCGGCAGAGCACAGCGGTTTGTTTGACGACATCATCCCCGCGGTGCTGCCGGAGGCGCCAGACGAGAGGCGCACACCCTTTGAAATTCTGATTCCTCAGCTCCTGGGATACCACATGAGCCTCGGCTTAGGACTGAACCCTGATAATCCAAGCCCGGATGGCGTGATCACCCGCGTGGTTCAGGGGGTAACGATTCACGCGGGTGAGTAGGGAATCGTGGCGGGAGCGGCCGGGGAGCCGGCCCGCGCCGCCTACGCCAGAATCAGGTGGCAGCCCAGCCCGCGTATCTTCTCCTGCATCTCTTCGCGCAGACCGCTGTCGCTGATGACGGTGTCGATCTCAGAAAACGGCGCGATGCGCACCATGCTGCGTTTGGAGAACTTGCTGGCGTCCGCGACCAGGAAAATTTCCCGCGCAATGCGTATCATGGCGCGATTCACCATGGTCTCGTCGAGGTTCGCGCCGCTGACGCCAAAGTCCGGGTCGCAGCCTGCGCCACTGAGAAAAAGCTTGTCGGCCGCGAATTGCGCCAACATCTCTTCCGTCGATCGCCCTACGATGGAAGCCGAATCGCTGCGCAGACTGCCTCCCACGATAAATGTTTGCAGGTCGCGCGCATCCAGCAGCTCCGCTGCGATATTCACGCCGTTGGTAATGACCTGCAGGCCCTGCTTGTTTTTGATCTGGCGGGCGATCTCCAGGGTGGTCGTGCCGGAGTCGAGAATGATGGTTTCCCCATCGTGGATGAGAGTCGCTGCCATGGCGCCGATGCGCCGTTTCTGTTCCGAGTGCGCCTTTAGCCGCTCGTGGACCGGTGACTCGCGCAGAACCGTGTCGGGAAGAACTGCGCCACCGTGGGAGCGCAATACCAACCCGCGCTGGTGCAGTTCGTTGAGATCGTTGCGGATGGTGACCGCCGAGCTGCTGAATCGGCTGGCCAGTTCGTTGACCCGGGCACGGCCCTCGCTGCGCACAATCTGCAGGATCTGGGTCCGCCGCTCCTCTGCCATCATCCCGTCCTGGGGACGTGGTGTTGTCGACTCTTCCGGCGCCAAGCCGTCGTGCGGGGGTTGCTCAAGCGCGTTCGATACTGAGCGGGCCTTGGCCATGCTCGATTTCACTGCCTTTCGCTATCTTGCGATCACACAGTCTATCTTAGCGTCCAACCGGTGAGGGAACCACGAAACAGGATCGCATGGCTTGGGCTCCATGGTTCAGGTCTCTCTCAGCGTTCATGGAATTTAATCCCGACGGAGTCAGATCTCACGAGTAGGAGGTTCTCACGACACACGATAAACGCAGCATCGCGACGTCCTAAGCGAAAGAAATAGTTGACAATTCGTAATTAAACGATAGGATCGTAACTCACATCGAGGGCGAAATTCGACACACCTCTGCTCGAATCTTCCTGCCCGGCCTGCGCCGCCATCCCGCCGCCTGCCTGCATCGGCGTATGGTGTAAGAAACCTAAGTCAGGCATGTTACCAGGAGCCCACGATGCACCAGGTGTTGCACGCACAAGAGGCCACAGTAGCAAGTGAAGAAACCGTTGTTACGACAACGAAGATCCGCCCTCCCGGGAACGCCGCTCTCGTACGCAATCTGGCTGTGGATGCCTACCGTGGCCTGGTGATGCTGCTGATGATGGGAGAAGTACTGCAGTTTTCCAGGGTCTCTGCGTACTTCAATCACAGCATCTTCTGGAAAATTCTTGCGTTCAACCAAAGCCACACCGAATGGTCCGGCTGCTCCGTGCATGACATGATTCAGCCTTCCTTTTCGTTCCTCGTAGGCGTAGCCCTCCCGTACTCCATCAGAAGCCGGCAACGAAAAGGCACTCCATTTTCGAAGATGCTGGTGCACACGGTCTGGCGATCTTTCCTGCTGATCGCACTCGGCATCTTTCTCCGTTCGCTCGAGAGCACCCAGACGTATTTCACCTTTGAAGACACGCTCACGCAAATCGGTCTGGGCTATACATTTCTTTTCCTGCTCGCCTTTCGGCCCAAGCGCGATCAGTGGATTGCTTTCGGCGCCATCCTGTTTGGATACTGGCTGGCCTGGGCGCTCTATCCTGCTCCTGGTTCAAACTTCAACTACGCCTCGGTGGGCGTTCCGGCGGATTGGCATCATCTATACACCGGCTTTCGCGCCCATTGGAACAAGAACAGCAATCTCGGTCAGGCCTTCGATGTATGGTTCCTGAACCTCTTCCCCCGCGCAACTACGTTCGTGTTTAACGGGGGCGGTTATCTCACTCTCAGTTTCATTCCTACCTTAGGCACCATGATCCTTGGCCTTTTCGCAGGCCAGTGGTTTGTGGCTTCGGAGCCCAGGCAGCCCATTCGCAGGTTCGTCACCGCAGGCGTCATCCTGTTCGCCATCGGAGTCTTTCTTCACTTCACCGGAATTTGCCCCATTGTGAAGCGTATCTGGACCCCGAGTTGGACACTGTTCAGTGGCGGCATTTGCTTCTTGGTCTTGGCCGCGTTTAGTTGGATCATCGACGTGAAGCAGCGGCGAGGCTGGGCTTTTCCTCTCGTTGTCGTGGGCACGAACTCGATTGCCGCTTACCTGATCGCCCACATGTGGGAGGACTTTATCAAGCGCAATCTCCTCACGAACCTGGGTACCAGGCCGTTCCTTTTGCTTGGTCCGGGCTTGCAGCCCTTGCTGCTGGGGGCTGCGATCCTGCTGATTTTCTGGCTGTTTCTTTTCTGGATGTACCGGCAAAAAATTTTCCTCCGCATTTGAGAAATCACTCACAAAAGGACTTCGCGTGACCGACGATTCATCCGAGCATTCGCTCGCACCCAATCGGCGCCAGTTTCTCCAGCTTGGCGCAATGGCTACCGCAGCACTCAAGCTCGACAAGCAGGCCTTTGCGGACGCAGTGCATCCGTCTCCTGCGCACTCGATGGTCAACACGCCTTTTGCCGCAACCAAGGATCCGCGTATTGGTTTCATCGGCGTCGGCGGCCGAGGCACAGGTCTGCTCGGTTGGTTCCTGGCCCAGAACGCGCAGGTGGTTGCTATTTGCGATGTCGTGCCGGAGAAGGCCGAGCATGCGGGCCAACTCACGGTGAAGGCGGGACAGAAGGCGCCCCAGCTATATACCAAGGGACCTCACGACTACGAGGCCCTTACCGCAAGAAACGATCTTGACCTCGTGGTGATTGCGACCCCGTGGGATTGGCATACACCGATGGCGCTTTCCGCCATGGAGAATGGCAAACATGCGGCCGTTGAGGTGCCCCTGGCCTACACGCTCGAAGACCTGTGGAAGCTGGTCGAGACTTCAGAAACGAAACGCCGCCACTGCATCATGCTCGAAGAGTGTTGCTATGGGTATACCGAGACCCTGGTGTTGAACATGGTGCGCCGTGGAATGCTGGGCTCTCTGCTCAACGGCGAGGCAGCCTATCTCCACGATCTGCGCGAGGAGATGTTTTCTGCCAAAGGGGAGGGCTTATGGCGCCGCGCATTCCATACCCAGAGCAATGGCAACCTTTACCCCACGCATGGCCTGGGTCCGGTAGCGAACTACATGAACATCAACCGCGGCGACCGTTTCGATTACATGGTATCGATGAGCACGCCCCCACTCGGCCTGGCCGCCTATCGCGAGGCGCACACACCGCAGGGTGATCCCAAATGGAAAGAGAAGTATGTGAACGGGGATATGAACGTCTCCCTGATCAAGACCGCATCCGGGTTGACGATCACGCTCAAATTCGATACTTCCAATCCTCGTGTCTACGATCGGATCAACATGATCAGCGGCACCAAAGGCGTCTTTGTCGACTATCCGCCGCGGATTTATCTGGACGGCCAGGCGGGTGGGGAAGAGTGGGGCACCCTCGACCAATATAAGAAGGACTACGAAAGCCCCTTGTGGGCCGAAAAGGGCGAGATGGCGCGCACTTCAGGCGGCCACGGCGGCATGGACTTCATCATGATCTACCGCTTATTGCAATGCTTCCGCGAGGGCCTGGCGCCGGATATGGATGTGTATGACGGCGCAGCCTGGTCGGCTCCGGCGCCGTTGAGCAAAATGTCTGTGGCTCAAGGCAGCGCTCCGGTCAAATTTCCCGACTTCACGCGCGGGTTGTGGTCCAAGCGGAGTGGATGTTCTATCGGAACGTAAAGCTGCTTCAGGTCGAGTCGGCTAGTTTGACGCGAGGCTCACCTGCAGGCTGCTATGCAGCTGCGCAGTCGAATCATCGCCGGCCCAGATATCGAACTGTTCCGGCTCTTCGACCCACTGTCTCGCTTGCGGACTCCAGAAGCTAAGTTCCTTCTCCCCGAGATGAAAGGTCACTGTTTTTTTCTCCCCGGGCGCGAGCGTTAAGCGTTCGAACCCCTTAAGCAACCGCACCGGATACGAACTGCTGCCCGCCTTCCGATGCACGTAGAGTTGAGCAACAGTATCTCCAGTGCGTGAGCCGGTGTTCTGAATGTCGACCGAGACCTCCACTGTTTCACCGGCTTTCGGCTGCTCGTTCGAGAGACGCAAATTCGAGTAGGCAAAGGTGGTATAGCTGAGCCCGTATCCGAAGGGGAAGAGCGGGGATGTGGGGGAGTCGTAATAGCGAGAGATAAAGTCCGGCTTGGTTTCCGGCGCCTGGGTTAGATTGTGTGCGTAGTAGATCGGTTCTTGTCCTACGCTTCGCGGCCAGCTCACCGGCAGTTTGCCCCCAGGGTTGACGGCGCCGAAGAGGACATCGGCGATAGCAGCGCCGCCCTGTACTCCCGGAATCCATGCCTCAACAATGGCGGGCACATTCTTCGCCGCCCATGAAATATCAAGCGGACGGCCATTAATCAGCACGAGCACGACCGGCTTGCCCAACCGGCTCACCGTCTCCAATAATTCCTGCTGACGCCCCTGCAATTGAAGCGACGATCGAGAAGCCGCCTCACCACTGCCTAACATACTTTCTCCCAGGACCATGACCGTAAGGTCGCACTGCTTCGCGGTGGCGACAGCCTGGTCGAAGTCGGCCTGCTGGTGCACGGCGTCTGGCAATGGCTCTTCGTGCATGCTCAACTCTCCGGCGTTCTCGAAGAACGAGGGAATCTCTCGTCGTATACTTGCACCCTTTGCGTACTCCACATGGAAACCCTGGCCAACCTGCTCGCGAATGCCCTGAAGCACGCTGACGACCGGCTCATCTTTGTTAGCGGAAATCATCCCTCCCCAAAGCCCCTTCAACTCCGGGCGTGCGTCGGCTAAAGGCCCTAGGACAGCGACCGATGAGTACTTGCCCCTGGCAGCAAGCGGCAGCAATCCGCCCTCGTTCCTCAGCAGGACGATGGAACGCTGCGCGGCAGTGCGCGCAAAGCGCCTGTGCTCCGGTGCGCTTAGGATGGCCGCGGTCTTCGATTCATCGAAATAGGGGTTTTCAAACAGGCCTAGTCTGAATTTTGCAGCGAGGACGGGACGCACAGCGGCGTCGATTTGGGCAACGCTCACCTTACCCTGCTTGACCAGATCGGCGAGATGCTTCATGTAGGTCCCGCTGACCATCTCCATGTTTACGCCGGCGCCAAAGGCTTTGTAGGCTGCGTCTTCATCATCGCGGGCATAGCCATGGGTTACCAGGCTTCCGACCGCGTTCGCGTCACTCACCACGAAGCCGTCGAAGTGCCAGGTATCTCTGAGCACCTGGCCGAGAAGAAACTTGTTTCCTGAGGCGGGTACATCATTCAAGTCCATGTAGGCACTCATCAAGCTGCCCACGCCGGCGTCGATGGCCGCTTTAAATGGTGGGAAGTAGACATTCCATAATTGCTCTTCCGCGACGTACGAGCTGTCGTAATCGCGGCCGCCATCCGCTGCTCCATAGCCGGCAAAGTGTTTGACCGATGCCAGCACGCGGTCAGCGCCTCCCAACTGGCGCCCCTGGAAGCCATATACCTGGGCCCGCGCCATCGCTGCTCCAAGGTAAGGGTCTTCGCCGGCGCCCTCGACGATGCGTCCCCAGCGCGCATCGCGGGCGATGTCCACCATGGGGCCAAAGGCCCAATTGATGCCCGCTGCGCGTGCCTCTCTCGCCGCAATCGACTGTTCCTGTTCGGACAGGTCTGGGTCCCAGGTGGCCGCCATGGCCAGCGGATCGGGAAAGATCGTTTGGTAGCCCTGCACGACATCCAATCCGATCAGCAGTGGAATATGCAGCCGGCTTTTCTCAACGGCGATCCGCTGCAGCCGATTGATTTCCTTTGGGCTGGAAACCCATAGCACCGACGACGCCAGTCCTCGCGCGATCACGTCGTCCGGTTTGCCCGACCCCTGGAAGTCAATACCAGGCACCTGGTTTAACTGCCCGATCTTTTCTTCAAGCGTCATCTGCTTCAGCAGTGCTTCCGCTCGAGCCGGGATCGGGTCGCTTTGTGCCGAGGCAGGGATCGCCACGATCACGGTAACACTTAGAAGGAAACCGGTCGCAACCAGGGTCAATCGTCTTCCAGGCTTCGGAAACATCGATCTCGTCCCTTCAAACCAGTCAATCGGATAAAATCAACGACTATGTTGTTTCACAGGCTGCTGGAAAAGCCTGTTTTGTTCGCACATGGTTGAGAATACGTCACGCTCATTAGAAGCCCCTGGGGTACCGCTTTCCCGCCTTTGCGGGACCTTTTCCGCAGCCTGTTTAGCCCATGCCGAAGCTAATCTCCGGCGATTCGAAACGAATAAGTGCCGGCCGGCAATTCAAAAGTGGAGCTGCCCTCGCCACTACTCACCAGGCGCAACTCCTTACTGCCTGCTACCGCCTCTCCATTCAGCGTGAACTTGCTTTGCTGGCTTGTCGACAACGGCAGGTGTGCGGTGGTGTTAGGTGGAATCGTGACCAGCCAGGTAACGGCTGTCCCGCTCATCGACCACGACGACCTTATTTCGCCGTAAGACGATTGGTAGCGGAAGTCAAGACTTCCCAGCCGTGTATCGAAGTTTGGATGGAGGTAGATGGTATGGAAGCCCGCATCTGAAGGGAGGGCGTCGATACCGGCGGCGTAGCGATAGATCCAATCGGCGACGGCGCCATAGGCATAGTGGTTGTAAGAATTCATGCTGGGGTCGCCTCGCATCTGGTCGCCATTCCAGCGCTCCCACATCGTGGTGGCGCCATGCCCTACCAGGTAACCCCATGACGGATACTCGGTATTCAGCAGGAGGCGATACGCAACGTCGGTGTGGCCAGTATCAACCAGCACCGCGAGCAGATACGGCGTCCCCAGGAATCCGGTGGCCAGGCGCCAGTGGTTGGCCTCGATCTTGGCGACAAGCTTCTTACCTGCGGCCTCGCGAAGCGAATCGGGAAGCAGTTGCATATTCAGTGCCAGCACATAGCCAGTCTGCGTATCGCCGCCTTTGCTCTTGGCTTCAGGATTGTTGATTTCCCCGAAGGGCGAAGGGCCATTATCGGCCCCAGCGATAAATCCGTCGGCATGAACAAAAGCGTCGTCGAACGCGATCTTGATTTTGTCGAAGAGGGCGGCGTACCGGGCTTCCTCTTCCGTCTTGCCCAGGGCGTGCGCCATCTGCTTCATCAGCGTGACGTCGTAAGCCCAATAGGCGGTGGCCACCAGCGGTTCGAGCGTAGGCCCTTCCGGAGAAAGCCAGTCGCCAAAGGGTGTGCCGTAGTCTTTCTTCCACAGGTAATCGGGATTCGCGGCCTGGATCGCCGCCAGATACTTCTCCATGGCGTCCCAGTTTTGCTCCACCACGCGCGTATCTCCGGACTGAAGCCATGCAGTCCACGGAATGATCACACCCGCATCGCTCCAGCCAGCGCCAAAGCCGGGATTCGCTGTATCGGTACCGGGCGCGAAGATGCCGTACATCGGTGTGCCCACCTGCGTCCCTCGTATGTCGCGCGCAAACTTCTTGGAAAACTGCGTCAGGTCCATGTTGTAAGACGCCGTTCGCCAAAAGACCTGCGCGTCGGCAGTCCATCCCAGGCGCTCGTCGCGCTGCGGGCAATCAGTGGGCACACCGACGAAGTTCGAGCGTTGTCCCCAGAGAATGTTCTTCCACAACTGGTTGATCATCGGGCTGCCGGAATGCAATTGAACCGTAATGGGCGCATCCGTATAGATGGCCACGGCTTTCACAGTAGTAAGGTCAGGTTTGGCAGGCAGTCCACTTATTTCCACATAGCGAAAGCCGTGAAAAGTGAAATCGGGCTCGAATTCTTCCAGGCCTTTGCCGGAAAGGATGTAGTGGTCGGTCGCTTTCGCCGTGCGCAGATTGTCGACATACAGGGTGCCGTCAGGATTCAGCACTTCGCCGAAGCGCAATTGAATGTCGGTACCTGCGCGGCCGCGTACCTGCAGCCGCGCAACGCCGGCCAGATTCTGATGGAAGTCGTAGATATAGATTCCGGGCTTGGGATTGGTGATGGCTTCAGCAGTCAGCGTCTCATGAGCGCGTATGGGTTGGAAGGACTGCGGAACAATCTCCGGCTCTGAAGGCTTGACCAGATCGACAGGCTTCCAATGCGCGTCGGAAAAGTTGGCCGTATCCCAACCGGTCTGCTCCCGGGTCGCGTTGTAGTTTTCGCCGTCGTAAATTTCTGCCTGAGCAATCGGAGAGTCATCCGCCTTCCATGCATCGTCCGTGACGATCCACTCGATCGATCCGTCGGCATGCTCGATGCGCAGCTGCGCTTTCAACGCTGGAGGAGTGTCTCCGTAGTTGTAGCCCTGGCGGAACCACATGAGCGGCGTGGTGTACCAACCGGGAGCGAGCCATGCCCCAATCGCATTTTGTCCCGTCTTCAACTGCTGCGTGACGTCATAGGCCTGGTAGGGAACATGGGTGCGGAAATCGTCCCATCCCGGAGACAGGATCTGATCGCCCACGCGCACGCCGTTGATTTGCATACGATAGGCGCCCAGCGCGGTCGCGTAAAGCCGCGCAGACGTCACCGGCGTGCTGATCGCGAAGCTGTGGCGCAGTAACTTCACCGGCCCGGTCTGCCAGGGGTTTCCCATAGAAGCCGCGCCCATCGGAGAGGCAGGGAGAACATAGGCAATCGCACGCTGCCAACCGGAATCGTCATACTCCGGTGCGTACCAGCTCTGCTTCGCGTTGAGGGCAGCCTTCCACTCGTTGCCGCTGGCCCAAACCATCGTGGAGCCATCCGTCATCTCGATATAGAGACAAGCGCTCATCGGTGTGCGGTTGCTCTCAGTGGGATTCATGCCCGAGGGTGACGGCGTTCCGTATAAGGTGACCCCTACGGCCAGCAGGTTTTCCCCGGTGCGCAATTGCGTTGTGACATCCTGGCGCAGGTAGGTCTTCCATGGCGCCTGTTTCCATGGAGGCATCGGCACAGCCTCCAACACCTGCTTACCATTCACCCAGGCCGCTGCGGAATCTTCACCGGTAACGAACAGGTCGGCACGGTTCACTTGTTTCGAGATCTGGAACTGGTAACGGAAGTCGTGCTGCGTATCGCCCCGAGTGCCGTCTTCGCCGCCCTCTTTGCTGCTGTCGGCGTTGGTAATCCAGGTGGCGCCGGATGCACGGACCGCGCGCTGCTCAGCGTCCTCGTAGCCGATCCATTGACCCTTCCAGCTTTCCTTCAGCAACCCCGTTTCCCACCAGCTGACGTCGCTGGCAGGGTAGGCCTTTCCATCCTTATCCCAAAGCTCTACGCGCCAGTAGTAGCGGGTCGAAGCGGCCAATTCCGGACCGCCATACACCACGCCAAAAGACTTGTCTGAAGCGATGCGGCCGCTGTCCCACACATCCGCCTTGCCACCCAGCAATGCGGGCTTGGTCGCCACCTCGATCCTGTAAGCCGTCTGTCTTGCAGCAAAGCCGTCATCCTGCAGTTGCCAGGCAAATAGCGGCTGCGCAGAATCGACGCCGAGGGGATGATCGAGCGAGTCGCAAGTAAGATGAGACGGCTTTCCCGTGGAGGCCGACGCTATGCAGGCGGTCAGTGCAAGCCCGGCGATGACAAGGATCCGGCGCAGCCCGTGCCTGCGTTTGGTTGCAGCGTTGGCTTGGTAAAGGAGGGTACCTTCTTCGAGGTTAGCGGAGCATTGCGGACGTGTCTTCATGCGGCTTAAACTATCCGGTCGTCAAGGCGGCAATGTCAATAGGAAAGAGCTATACCCTTCGAACCTGGCGCGCCGGTTTTCAAAACCATAGCCCATATCCATTGAGCTGCGAGATCCATCTTGCAAGGGGATGCGAGCTACGGCGGAAAAATGCGACTCTCCCTCTCAAACTCTGTCCGCTCCCCGTAGACGGAATGTCTAATTGGAAACTGTTGCTCTATTGCGATCTTTAGGTATGATGGGTGCGGCTCGGCAGGCCGAACTAGGGAACCAAGGCGACGCAACTCGCGTGAGCTAGATCGGAGAAATACTTTGATGACTCCATGCCCTTGCTTGCGCGAACTTGGGATCATACTTCCATCCGACGACGTGGAAATAAGGGACGGCAAAGCGCACCCAGACACGATCCCGAACCTCTATTGGAATGCCGCCGGCGCGGTTTACGCATACGTTTTCTGCGGGTTGGCGAACCAGGGGATTGACGTGATTGGGGAATCGCAACTGGTGGGCTATCCTTCGCAGTTCCCCAAAGTCAGCATGATCGATTGGAAGAACAGCACATCCCAACGCACGTTTCTGCGTGCTGAGCTTGTTGAAAGACAACTTCCATGCCGAAGATCAGCTGGTCGCGACCACACTCACTTTCAATAGCGACATCGCAGCGCAGGGTTTCATCACCCCGGCCGTTAGCTTCCCGTAGAATGACCGTTCCCAGGATGCGGAGACTTTATGCAAAGAATTGCTTTCCTGTTGCGATTGCGCGAGGGGGCTGAAGCGGCCTACGATGCGGCGCACGCCCATGTGTGGCCAGAGATGCTGGCGCTCCTCAAGCAATCGGGCATCTCGGAGTACTCGATCTTTCGCCGGGATCAACTACTCATCCTCACCATGCATGTCGAGAACTTCGAAGAAACCTGGGCGCGGATCGAAGCCGATCCGGTCAATACGCGCTGGCAGCGAGCCATGGCTCCCTACTTTGCCCCCCTCGATCCACTGCGGCCGGGCGAGCGCTTCCCCATGATGCGGGAAATATTTTTCATGCCCTAGTCCTCTTCTGCAACAATGCTATTAGTTACATTTCTATAGAGGATTCGCACCTTGGCCAAAGCAAAGATGAACCGGCTCTATCTGATTCCCATTCTTTCCAAGGCGATGGACATCCTCGAGTTGTTGGAAACGGAGAAGAAGGCCCTTACCCTGGAAGACATTTTTCAACGGGTTCATATTTCCAAGACCAGTGTTTATCGTATTCTCAAGACTTTTGTCCATCGTGGCTATCTCGCTCAATCTCAGGACGGACGTTATCGTGCTGCGGCGCGGCCGAAGAAAATCCGCTTCGGCTTCGCCAGCCAGAGCGTGACCATGCCTTTTTCAGAGGCGGTAACTGCCAGCCTGCGCGCCGCCGCAACCAATTCGGGCATCGACCTGGTGGTGATCGACAACAAGTATGACCCTGAAGTGGCTTTGCGTAATGCGGAGGAATTCGTCGGCAAGGGCGTAGATCTCGTCATTGAGTTTCAGATCGACGAACATATCGCGCCGTTGATCGGGCATACACTTTCAAGCGCGGGAATTCCTGTCATCGCCATCGACATACCGCACCCGCACGCAACTTATTTTGGAGTGGATAACTTTCAGGTTGGCTTCGAGGCCGGCGAACTTCTCGCGCAACATGCCATCGATCAATGGAAAGGCAAGCCCGACTGGGTCGTTGGCCTGGACATCGCCGAGGCCGGATCCTTCGTGCAGAGCAGGATCACCGGAGCGTTCCAAGGCATTCGTTCACGCCTGCCGCAGTTTTCGTTGGATCGCTTCATGAGGCTGGAGGGCGGCGGATTGAGACAGCGCAGCTCCCAGGTCACTGGAGCGTTTCTCCGCGATCATAAAAAGCAGAGAATCCTTATCGCCGCCGCCACCGATACCAGCGTGCTTGGCGCCCTCCAGGCAGTACGCGAACTCGGTGCGGAAAAGAATGTCGCTGCGGTCGGTCAGGACTGCATTCCCGAAGTGCTGGAAGAGATGCGTTCCGGTGCCGACTGTCTCATCGGTTCCGTTTCCCATGAAGCTCACACCTATGGTCCACGCCTGATCCAGTTGGGGCTGGCAATTCTGAGAGGAAGCGCTGTTCCGCCGTACAACTTTGTGCACCACAAGCTGGTAACGCCTGCCAGTCTGAAGTAACCCCCGAAACGATAACCGGCGACTAAAGAAAAGAGTCTCGGCGGCCAAATCCGATTGCGCAGCGCTAGAGCATTTTTGCTAATGGTGTAGACCAGGTAACCGAACCCGACGCGGCCATTCCGCTAAAGAATGGCCGCACATAACTGATCCCACCGGACCAATGGTATTAGCAAAAAATGTGTTATATCCTGTTGGCAGACGATTTCGGCAGCTGGCGGACCCTCGCGTCGCCGCCCGCTGGCCGGCAGTTGCCGGTAGTTTCGGCCTAGGCGCGAGCTAAGGACAGTTTTACCGCTGTCCGGTGTCCCACTCGATCCCTGTCACAAATGAAGCAATCCAAGCATCCCGCCGCGGCGGGATTTTTTATTGGTCCCATTGCGCCTCCAGGCGCAGCGGAAACCTCTGTCCCTAACTTCTCTCAAGTTTCCCGGAGCCACCTATGCCCAAAAATGAAGTCAGCGACCCCATCCTCGCTGAGCTGCCAATCCGCAAAAGGACCCAAAAATATCAAATTTTACAAACTCTCGTTCCCTCGCGACCGACGGGTGGCCCCACCCCATAAGCGCTAACGTGTTTAGGATGTTTTTCGTCGAAACTCCAAAATCGTCATCCTGAGCGGAGCGCCTGACAGATTTATCGCGTGACACAGCGCTTGTGGCGCGGAGTCGAAGGAGCCCGGCGGTGCTTATCTTACCCATGCCGCTGGGAGCTTTTCAACCACCGAAGCCCGAGAACAGGATCTGCTGCGGTGCGCACTTGATGGTCACGGGTACATCTTTTCA
>Ga0182015_10001833_pt1 | contig 27052 bp, 25 predicted proteins | sample 712P3MmetaG_FD_120478 | JGI IMG/M metagenome (GOLD analysis project Ga0182015, IMG submission 120478) | Permafrost microbial communities from Stordalen Mire, Sweden - 712P3M metaG | ecosystem: Environmental > Terrestrial > Soil > Wetlands > Permafrost | place: Sweden: Stordalen | collected...
CGCCCTCAGTCACTTCCGCCGATACTTCCGCCAACTCGCAATTTTCTGCGCACCCCAATTCTTCCCTTAACTCTTTTCCCACCATGGAGATAGGCCCCTCCACATACCCCCCTCCCCCCCAAAAAGCCAATTCCTCCTGTAAAACTGTAAAGCCCACTCAAACCACTTGCTTTCAACCGCTTGCGGCGTTACAGTCAGCCATTTTACAAATCTTGTATTTCAGTACTCTACTCATTACAAAGACTTTACGTTTTTCAACTTCCATCATTCTCAGTGAAAAAGTACCGAATTGAGCGTTAATTCGTTGGATACTGCCGCGCTGGCCGCTACTGGGCTGGCGCGCTCTGAAACCTGCAACCTGAAACCTGGGGGCAGACGGGATGTTCCCCGAGGACTCCCGGAAAAGCTGTGGTTCTAAAACAAACGCCCGCCGCCGTGCCGGAAGGGGGCGGAATGGGTTGGATCGGTTGGGCGATTCCCATATGGCAAAACGGTGGTTGACGGGGCTGACGCAGGGTTTGGGGTGCTGTGCTACTATCAGCGTCGAGAGTCAGTCTCGCCGGAGAAATCTTCAGATGGCATACATCATTGCAGAACCCTGTATCGGCACGAAGGACACCGCCTGTGTGGACGCTTGTCCCGTCGATTGCATCCACCCCAAGAAGGACGAAGACGGCCACGCTGAGGCCGACCAGCTCTTCATCGACCCGGTCGAGTGCATCGACTGCGGCGCGTGCGTTCCGGCGTGCCCGGTTTCGGCGATCTTCGCGCAGGACGATCTGCCGGAGAAGTGGGCCCACTTTACCGAGAAGAACGCTGCGCACTTCGGCCGCTAAACGGCATTTGGCAGTGCGATAGAAAAGACGAGTTTGAAACGAGGCGTCCGCCACGGGAAGACCGTGGCGGACGTTTGTGTTTTAGAGGCAGTGGACAGCGGACAGTGGACCGTGAACAAGAAAGAGAGATCAGGGAGTCACGGGCGCGTCAAGGCGCAGGCCGGACAATGCCGGTCAGGGGGAATTTGGGGGAACGAGCCGGGGCGGGGCTAATCGCTGGAGTTGGAGAAGTGGAGCTGGGGCACCCAGCCGCGGGGATTCATGGCTTCGGCGGAGGGGGAACCGGGCAGTGGCTCTGGGCCGTGGGTGATGGCAAAGCGGCCCTTTTCGATTTCGACGAAATCGACACTGTCGCCGGTCTTCAGTCCAAGCTGTTTGAGTACGTTGTTGGGGAGGGTAATGCGGCCGTTGAAGGTGACCACTGCGGAAGGCATGGGGATCCTCTCTCAACCATTGTATCGCAGGGGACGGTGATGAAATGGGACGACGCCAGAGACGAGCGCGACCCCGCTTGGGGTGGCCACCTCAGGAAGGGAAGCCAGTTGTTGGGTGTTCTGCGCGAAGTATTTGACGATGCGATGATGGAAACGAATGAGCGTGCTGACCTCAGAGGCGGTGGTGCTGCGTACGTGGCCGGTGCAGGAGGCCGACCTGATTGTCAGCTTCTTTACGCGCGACTATGGCCGGGTGAAGGGCGTGGCGAAGGCGGCGCTGAAAAGCCGGAAGCGGTTCGGTGGGGCACTTGAACCGATGACCGTTGCACGGGCATGGTTTGCCGAGAGGCCCGGGCAGGAGTTGGTGCGGCTGGATCAGTTGGAGATTTTGCGGTCGCCGCTATCGACGCCGGTAGACCATGCGCGGATGGCGGTGCTGAGCCTATTTGCGGAGGTGCTGGACGAGGCGCTGCCTGAGCACGATCCGCAGGAGACTGTCTTTCGGCTGGTGCTGTCGGTGCTGGAAGAGACGACTGTGGCTGAGTCAGAGACGGTCCAGCCGTGGATGCCGCTTACGTATTTTCTGTTGTGGATGACGCGGCTGATGGGGCTGCTGCCGGACATTGGGCACTGCACGGCGTGTGGGGAGGCATTGGAGCCGGCGGAGGCTTGGTTTCATAGTTTTTCGGATGGGCTGTTCTGCGCGGTCCATCGGGGGGGCGCCGCAAATCAGCTTGCACCCGACTCCTGGAAACTGGCTCAGCGGATGCTGCGGAATCCTGTGGCTGCGTTTGCAGGGGAACTGTGGCCGCGGCGCCGGGGCGAGGACCTGCAGCGATTTACGGTGCAGTCGTTGGAGCGGCACCTCGAGCGGAAGCTCAAGTCGGCGGAGGTGCTGGCGCGGTTGAGTGGGTGAGGGGGAAGATTGGGGTCCTGGGTTGGCAGGAATCCCGGATTCAAAGCGGCTGGTAGAATCGTTGTTTAGTCCCGACAAGAGAGATTTGCCTGTGCCTGCGACTGAAGTTGGAACGTCTTTAAAGCCCGCTGCGCTCACGTTCCAGGAACTGCTCTTCCGCCTGCAAAGTTTTTGGGCGGCGCGGGGATGCATTCTGCAGCAGCCGTATGACGTTGAAGTTGGCGCGGGGACGATGGCGCCGGAGACTTTCTTGCGGGTGCTGGGGCCGAAGCCTTATCGCGTGGGGTATGCGCAGCCTTCGCGGCGGCCAGCGGACGGGCGCTACGGCGAGAACCCGAACCGGCTGTTTCGGCATACGCAGTTCCAGCTGATTCTTAAGCCGCCACCGGTGGATGTCCAGGAGCAGTATCTGCAGTCGCTGGAAGCGATTGGGATTGATCTCTCAAAGCACGACCTGAAGTTTGAAGAAGACAACTGGGAAGGCCCGACGGTGGGCGCGTGGGGCGTGGGCTGGCAGGTGATGATGGACGGGATGGAGATTACCCAGTTCACGTACTTCCAGCAGTGTGGTGGGCTGGACCTGGACCCGATTTGCGCGGAGCTGACGTACGGGCTGGAGCGGCTGTGCGCGTTTTTGCAGGATGTGGATTCGGTGTACGACGTGGTGTGGGCGCGGGACCCAGACACGGGGGCCGAGGTGACATACGGTGATGTGCGGCTTGAAGAGGAGCTGCAGTACTCGGTTTACAACTTCGAAGAAGCCGATGTGGAGAAGCTTTGGGAGCACTTCAGGCTGTATGAGCAGGAGGCGCAGGCGCTGCTGGCGCGGGGGAATGCAGTGCTGACCGACGAGAAGGCGAGCGTGGCAGAGGAGCGGCGGTTCCCGCTGATTTCGACGTATGAGTTGGCGTTGAAGTGCTCGAACTTGTTCAACGTGCTGGATGCGCGCGGGGCGATCAGCGTGACGGAGCGCGTGGGCATGATTGGGCGGATACGGAACCTGGCGGTGGGCGTGGCGAAGATATATGCGGGACAACAGGCAATCGGGTAGGTAACTGACCCCGCGAATCGATAGTTTGCGATGAAGTTTGTTGCATCCCACCCTTGGCGCAAAAAACAGAGACACGCCAAGGATGGGGCACCCGAATGTTAGCGGAGTCGGCGAGTTAGCTAGTTAGCAGGGCAGCGAGGAAGTTATAGGAACTATGGCGGACTTTTTGTTGGAGATTGGGCTGGACGAGATTCCGGCGCGGATGATTGCCGGGGCCGAGGCCGAGTTGGGCAAGCGGGTGAAGGAGCTGCTGGAGCGGGAGCGGTTGCTTGGGGCTGCTGCCGAGGTGAAGACGTATTCGACGCCGCGGCGGTTGGCTGTGTTGGTTGGGGACGTGCTGGCGGCGCAGGCGGACACGGAGGAAAAGCAGACGGGACCATCGTGGAAGGTGGCGTTCAAGGATGGCGCGCCGACTGCCGCGGCTGAGTCTTTTGCGAAGAAGTGGGGCGTGGAGGTGGCGGCGCTTGAGAAGGTGACGACTGCGAAGGGTGAGTATGTCGGGGCGACTGTGAAGAAGACAGGTCGCACGGCGGCGGAGCTATTGGCGGCGGAGTTGCCGAAGGAAGTGCTGGCGCTTTACTGGGCGAAGAACATGTACTGGCGAGCGGGCAAGCCGGAGCGGTTTGTGCGGCCGGTGCGGTGGGTAGTGGCGCTGTTGGATGAGGCAGTGGTGCCGGTGGAGATTGCAGGGATACAGGCGGGGAATGTGAGCCGAGGGCATCGGGTGCTGCATGGCGAGCAGCCGATAGTGATCTCCGCGCCGAAGAGCTACCCGGAGGAGCTTCGGGCGGCGAAGGTAGTTGTGGATGTGGCCGAGCGGCGGCAGACGATTCGCAAGGCGCTGGACAAGGCGACGCGGACAGTGGCGGGCGCGCGGTGGCGCGAGGATGAGCCGCTGGTAGAGACGGTGACGCACCTGACCGAGTGGCCGACGGTGATCCTGGGGAACTTCGAGGCTGAGTATTTGGCGCTGCCGGAAGAGGTGCTTGTGACGGTGATGCGCGACCACCAGAAGTACTTTGCGGTGGAGGGCGCTGAGGGGAAGCTTGCGCCGCATTTTCTGGCGGTGCTGAACATTGAGGTGGATCAAGAGGGGTACGCGACAATTCAGCACGGCAACCAGAAGGTTCTGCGGGCGCGGTTCAAGGATGCGCAGTTCTTCTGGGACGTGGATCAGAAGATTCCGCTGAAGGATCGCGTGGAGAGCCTGAAGAATGTGACTTTCCGGAAGGAGCTGGGGAGCTATTACTGGAAGATGGAGGAATGCCTGGAAGTAGCCAAACTCCTCTCCTCGGAAATCTACGATGCGGGCGTGGATCATGACAACGAGGAGCTATTTCAGGCGGTACGGCTAGCCAAGACGGACCTCACCACAGAGCTGGTGAAGGAGTTTACCGAATTGCAAGGTGTGATCGGAGGGCTTTATGCACGGGCACAAGGGTTGAGTGAAATCGTAGCGATGGCAATCTACGAGCAGTACATACCTGGATCGACCGAAGATTCGATTCCTTCTACCGTTTGTGGGCAAATTCTTGGTTTATCGGATCGGATTCAAACGATTGCCGGGATGTTTCGCATCGGCCAAGCTCCAACTGGGTCAAAGGATCCTTTTGCGCTGCGGCGCGCGGCAAATGCGATTGTAAGCATACTCGCCGAATCAGGGCTGCCGCTGACCTTGAGTAAAGTTGCGCACGCCGCGATCTTCGATGACGCGAGAGAGCAGCAAGTTCTGGCCTTTCTTCACGAGCGGCTGCATTTCTTTTTGAAGGATGTGCGCGGGTTTGCGTATGACGTGGTGAATGCCGTGCTGGCGGCGGGGGCGGATGACGTGCGGGATGCGATTGCACGGGCGGAGGCGCTGACAGAGGCGCGCGAATCGGCGGATTTTGCGGCGATTTCGGCGGCGTTCAAGCGGATCAAGAACATTCTGCGGCAGGCCGAGGAGAAGGGATTTGCGATAGGGTCGGCGAGCGACGCGAAACTGGCGCCGGAGGCGCAGCAACTGGCGGATGCGGCGACAGGGTTGGCGCCAGAGGTGGCGTTGTTGCGGGATGAGCGGAACTACGGCGAGGCGCTTGCTGCGATTGCGACTCTACGGCCGGCGGTGGACGCGTTCTTCGACAAGGTGATGGTGCTCGATCCGGACGAGAGGGTGCGCGGGGCGCATCTGGGGCTGATCGCGTCGGTGCTGGCTGGGTTTTCAGGGATTGCGGACTTCAGCGAGATAGTGACGTAGAAGCAGCTCCCAGCTTTTAGCCTTTAGCTTTCAGCTCGTTCATTAACAAGCGATCATCCCGAGCCTGTTCCAACGCTGTGGGCGCGTCCATTCGACGCATCTTTCAACCGAGGGCGGCGTCTACAATCTAAAGAGATGACAGACACGCTTTATCTGAGTTTGTGGTATCCAAATCTGCGCCTGGAGGCGCTTCCTGACAAGCTGACAGCGGTGCTGGGGGCGTTTGAGGCACACGGCGGAGCCCCGCGTGTGTATGCAGCGACGGTGTGGCCTGTGAGCTGGAGCGAGCCGCCGGTGTTTCAGCAGGTTTGGGGGCGGCGCATAACGGTGGGTGGCGAGGGCGAGACGCAACTGGGTGCGGAGCCTGCTGTGGCCGTGGAGGCGGCGACGGAACTGCTGCATGAGGACTACGCCTATGAGTTTCAGATCGGGTGGAACTTGTGGGAAGTGGAAAATGTTGCGGGAGAGGCAGGTCCTTCGACTGCGATGAACTTCGCTGAGGCGATGCGCGGGCAGGGAAGCCCGCGCAACAGCAGGCTAGGAAGCCTGCGGTACAAAGAACCTTCGCTGGGAAGCCGGCGGGACATTGATGAAGACTCGGGAGTGCGTTGGGTGCGCGGACCAAGGCTTGTGCGGGTGACGGGTTATGGGCCGCTATTCGACGAGGGGGCTTACGAGCAGGACGGGCACATCCGGATAGATATAGGGACAGATGGACCGTTTCTCGAGGAAGACGTCCCGCTGGACCAGGTAGGATCGCGGCGCGTGGAAGAGAATGTGCGGCAGCTGGTGGGGCTGGCGGGGGCGGTGGAGAAGGGGTCGGGGGCGACGGCGCGGCTTTTGTGGAGCGAACTGGGCGAGAGTCTGGCGCAGAGGCTTGCCGGCCGGCTGGGAGTAAGCAACTGAAGAGGCGTTTCACGATCGAGCGGTTGCGGACTCTGGTGCTGGTGACGGGCGTGTTACTGGTTGCGGCACTGGGTGTGTTCCTAGTGCGGGGGAAGTGGAAGAATCCGCTGAATTTGAAAGAGCTGCCAAAGCGGCTGGGCGTGGATATTCAGTCAGACGCAACGGGGTTCACGATGGAGCATGCGCTTGGGGCGCATGGGCGCTACAAGATTCACGCGTCGAAGGCGGTGCAATTCAAGCAGGGAAAGGCGGAACTGCACGACGTGAAGATCGAGCTCTACAGCGAGGATGGGCAGAGCGTGGATCGGATCGAGGGGGCGGAGTTTGAGTACGACCAGAAGAACGGAACGGCGACGGCGGCGGGGCCGGTGGAGATAACGCTGGTGAAGCCGTCGGTGGCTCCGGCGATTGCGCCTAAGGCGGCTGCCGGCAATGGGGCAGACGAGAAGGGGAAGGGGACGCCGCTGGCCACGGTTGAGGAGATGGCCGCACGCGGCGAGGTTCACGTGAAGACGAGCGGGCTGAGCTTTGATGAAAAGAGCGCGGTAGCGAAGACGGCCGAGCACGTGGATTTTGAAATGGCGCAGGGAAGCGGGAGCTCGATGGGGGCGACCTACGACTCGAAGGCGGGCTTGCTTGTGCTGGATCGCGCGGTGGAGCTGAACACAGACCGGGGCGGCGCGATGGTGACGGTGCATGCCCAGCATGCGGAGTTTGAGAGGAACGACAAGATCTGCCGGATGACGGCTGCAGTGGCCGACTATCGGGGCGGGCAGGCGACGGCTGGGGATGCGACGCTTCTGTTTCGCGAGGATGGATCGGCGGTGCGTTTGGATGCCGTGAATGGATTGATGCTGACTTCGGCGAACGGCGGGAAGATTGAGGCTCCAAAGGGGACGATTGACTTTAACGAGAAAAACCAGCCGCAGCATGGGCGGATGGATGGCGGGGTGAAGATGGAGTCGGTGCGGGAGGCTGCGAACGGAGTTGGAGAGCAGCACGCGCATGGAACTGCGCCGGCGATGGATTTGGCGTTCGACAAAGAGGGAGAACTCGAGCGGGCTCATCTGGAACGTGGCGTAGAGATGGCGAGCGAGGAGACGAACGGGCTGGGCACGGACAAACTGGGCGCTGACAAGGTTGAGGTGCATAGGACCTGGAAGTCGCCGGTGGCGGATGTGGTGTTTCGCAAGGTTGGGCAAGGGCAAGGGGGGAAGGACAAGCGGGGGCAGGCGCAGGGCGGACGGATTGAGCCTGAGACAATTACGGGGATTGACGGCGTGGTGGTGACGAGCGAGAGCCGCAAGGGCGCGGCGGCGGCGGTTCCATCGAGCCTGGCGGCGGACACGGTGAAGGGATTCTTCGGGCCGGGCTCGCAGCTGGCTGCGATGACGGGGTTGGGGCATGCGCGGGTTGAGGAGACGACGGCTTCCGGTGTGCGGCAGACATCGACCGGGGATCGGCTGGAGGCGCGATTTAAGAACGGGACTGAGAAGGGCGTGGCGGCGAAGAATGGACAGGGTGGGGCAACTGGGGTTGAGTCGGCGGCGCTGGACGGGCATGTGGTGATGGTGCAAGAGCCGGCGAAGGGTCAGGCGCAGGAGGCCGGCGAGATGAGGGCCACGGCGGCGCGCGCGGAGTATGAGAGCGCAGGCGAGTGGCTGCATCTTATTGGGAACCCCCACGTCGTCGATGGGACGCTGGACGTGACAGCGGACAAGATGGATGTGTCGCGGCAGACGGGCGATGCATTTGGGCACGGGCATGTGAAGGCGACTTCGCTGGGAGGCTCGCAGGCGGGAGGCGGAGGCAAAGGTGCGGCGGGGCCGGGAGGTGTGGGATTGGGCGGACGGGGACCGGCACACGTGATTGCGGCTGAGGCGCATTTGCAGCGGACGGCCGGTGCGGCGGGGAGTGCGGGGACGAGCGTTGTGACGTTCACTGGCCATGCACGGTTGTGGCAGGATGCAAACTCGGTGGCCGGGCCGACGATTGTGCTGGACAGGGAGAGGCAAACGCTGGTGGCGCGGAGCGGGGACGCGAGTGAGCCAGTGGAACTGGTGCTGCTGAGCGCGGCGGGGAAATCCGCAGGGCAGAGTGCGGGACAAGGCTTGGGGCGAGGCACAGGGAAGAGCGCGGGAACCAAGTCGGGGGGTCCGTCGGTGATCCGGGTGTATGGCGGGGATTTGAAGTATTCCGACGCGGAACGCAAGGCACTGATGAAGGGCGGCGCGCTTGGTGTGGTTACGGCAGAAACCGGGACAGAGAGTTCGACGTCCAACGAGGTAGAGCTGGTGCTGTTGGCCCCTGGGAATCACGCGGGCAAGGATGGAAGCTCGGCGCAGGTGGAGCGGATGACGGCGCGCGGAAACGTGGTGGTGAAATCGGAAGGCCGGCGCGGGACGGGTGAGCAACTGGTGTACACGAGCGAGAGCGGGGAGTATGTGCTGACGGGGACGTCGGCGGCTCCGCCACGAATGACGGACCCGGCGCGAGGGAATGTGACCGGCGAGGCTTTGATCTTCAACAGCCGCGATGATAGTGTGAGCATCGAAGGCGGCGGACGCAAAACGACGACCGAGACTACGGCACCGAAGTGACGCGGGAAGCGAGTATAGAGACGCGGATGGAAACACTGAAAGCCGAAGGACTCGGCAAGAGCTACAAGGGACGGCAGGTGGTGCGGGGCGTGGACCTGCGCATTTCGCGGGGCGAAGTGGTGGGCCTGCTGGGACCGAACGGCGCCGGCAAGACGACGAGCTTCTACATGATTGTAGGGCTGGTGCCGCCGGAGACTGGACGGGTGATGGTGGACGACACGGACATCACGCGCGTGCCCATGTACATGCGGGCGCGGAACTTCGGGATCAGCTATCTGCCGCAGGAGCCGTCTGTATTTCGGAAGCTGACGGTGGAGGAAAATATTCTGGCCGTGCTGGAAGCGCAGCCGCTGGGAAATCGGGAGCGGAGGACGCGAACCGAGCAGTTGATTCATCAGCTCAATCTCGGCCACATACGCACGACCAGGGGCTACGCACTCTCAGGCGGCGAACGGCGACGGGTGGAGATTGCACGGTCGCTGTGCATTCAGCCGAAGTTCATCCTGCTGGACGAGCCATTCAGCGGGATCGATCCGATTGCCGTGCTGGAGCTGCAGAAGATCATTTTCGACTTGAAGGCGAGTGGGATTGGAGTGTTGATTACGGATCATAACGTGCGCGAAACGCTGAGTGTGACGGATAGAGCGTACATTATTGCTGAGGGACGAATATTCTTCGCAGGCACGCCGCAGGAGCTGGGAAACAACATGGACGTGCGGCGGTTGTACCTGGGCGAAGGGTTCTCGCTGTCGTAGCCGCGGAGCCACTTTTGACGCGAGTGCAAAAGGACGAGCGACATGCTTGATCCGGTGAGGGAACCGACTACGTCGCATCCCACCCATTCCGCAAAAGCCGCGGAATGGATGGGGGCACCCAGCGAAGGGGCGAGGAAGCGGCAATTAGCTGAGGGTGAAGAGAAAGGTTCGCATTTGTCAATGTGACCAAAGTCGCGAGCCGGATACGTGTTTCCGGGTACAGATTCCAGAATTGAACGGTACCTAATCTGGGACGGTCTTCTTGAAGCGGCGGGAATTGCGGCTTATGCTTTTTCTCACACGATTACACTTGTCTTGAGTCTAAACGGGGAAAATTCCCAACCATGGCGATGCTTCAACCAAGAATGAGTTTGAAAGTCTCGCAACGCCAGGTCCTGACTCCGGGCCTGATGCAGATGGTGAGCGTTCTTGCGCTCAACAAGCTCGAGCTGAAGGAGATGATCGATGCCGAGATGGTGGAGAACCCGGTTCTGGAAGAGATTGACGAGACCGTTCCGATGCTGGATGAGGTCGCGGCACGTCAGGAGCGCGCGGAGCGGGAGGAACGGCTGGGACTTCTGGAGCATTCGGAGCCCGGAACGCAGGAAGTTGCGGCAGCGAACAAGGACTCGTTCGAAGAGGTGGATTTCGGATCGTACTTCCAGGATTATCTCGATCCGGGATACCGGACTCAGCCAGAGTATGAAGACAGCGAGAAGCCGTCGTTCGAGCATTTTCTCAGTCAGCCAACGACTCTGTCCGATCACCTGGCGTGGCAGCTGGGATCTTTGAAGCTTGAACCGCGGCTGCACGAGGCCGTGGAGTACGTGATCGGGAACCTGGATGACGATGGGTACCTGGCAGCGAGCGATGAAGAGCTAGCCGCAGCGATGGGCCATCCGGCGGGAGCAGTGAACGGGAACGGCAGCGCGACGCCGGCGACGGCGGAAGCGCTGGAAGTGATGAAAGCGGCGATTGCCCTGGTTCAGCATCTGGATCCGGCGGGGGTGGGAGCGCGGAATTTGCGCGAGTGCCTTTTGATTCAGATTGCAGCTCAGCAAGAGGAGTTCCACCACTTGTATTCGAAGGAGAAGATTGAGCCGCGCATTTATGTGAGTGGGGATACGGCTTGGGACGCGGGCGAGGACGAGGAGCCGGATGCGGAAGTGGAGGACGATCCGCACGGCAGCTTCAAGGTTGAGGCGGATGCGCGCGTAGAAGAGCGTCGCCGGAGCATGGAAGTGGCTGCGCTCATCGTGGACCAGCATCTGCAACTGCTTCAGAAGCGGGATGTGAAGGACCTGGCGCGGGCGGCACAGATTACCGTGACGGAGGCGCATGCCGGGGTAGAGATGATCCGGACGCTCGATCCGCGGCCGGGGCGGCAACACAACCGGGAGCAAACGCGGCTGATTGAGCCGGACGTGGTGTTTGTGAAGCGAGGCGGCGAGTGGGCGGTCTCAATGAACGAAGAGGATCTGCCCAGCCTGCGGCTAAGCCAGCGCTACCGGCGCATGTTGACGGCGGAAAACACCGACAAGGAAGTGAAGGACTACGTGAAGGAGCGGTTCCGGTCAGCGATGCAACTGATGCGGAACATAGCTCAGCGTAAGAGCACGATTCTGCGGACGTGCGAAGTGATTGTTCGGCGGCAAGGGGAGTTCCTTGAGCTGGGCGTGGAAGCGCTGCGGCCGATGATGATCAAGGAAGTGGCGGAGGAGATCGGGGTTCACCCTTCGACAGTTAGCCGCGCGGTGGCCAACAAGTATGCGCACACGCCGCAGGGCGTGATTGAGCTGCGGTTCTTCTTTTCGGAGGGTTCGAGCGGGCCGGAGGGGGCGGATACGCCACTTCTGGTGCTGAAGCGGAAAGTGAAGAAGCTTATCGAGGATGAGAGCCCACGGCACCCGCTCACCGACGACCAGTTGGCGGCAATGCTGCACGCGCAGGGGATTCAACTAACGCGGCGAACGGTGGCGAAGTATCGCGAAGATCTGGGCATCCCTTCAACACATCAACGGCGGCGGCGGGACGGGTAAGGGCAGTTCTCAGTTGTCGGATTTCAGTTGTCAGTTCACAGTTGTCAGGACCATGCTGCATCGAGCGTTGCTGGTTTGATTGTGGTGTTCCTAAGAGTTACGCGGGTTTTGACAGTCACAACCCTGAGCAATCGAGAAATGACAACTGAAATCTGACAACTGACGGCAGTTGCTATAGAATCCGAAGTTCCTCGGTGCAGACTGAGCTGAGGGGAGAAGAGCGGAGGCTGGCCATGGAAGTGGAGTTGACCGCGAGACAGGGCAAGATCACCAAGGCGCTGCAGGCCCAGGCATCGGATGGAATGGACCGAATTGCGCGAATTCTGGGCAAGACGGTGCGGGTAAGCATCAAAATGAGTGCGCAACGGCATCTGCAGATTGCAGAACTGACGGTGCACGTGCGGCTGCAGACGTTTGCGGCCACCGGCAAAGCTGCGACAGCGGATGCGGCACTGCGAGAGGCATTTGAGCATGCGGAGAACCAGGCACGGCGATATCGCGACCGGCGGATGGAAGACAAACGTCTGCCGAAGGAAGAAAAGACTATGACGGCACCGCCCGTGGCACGGCCGAAGGCTCGACCCGCACTCCCGAGTGAAGAGAACGGCAACCAGACGACGCGGGCGAAGGCGCGGACGTCGATTGCGGTGCACTCGTTTCCGAACAAGCCGACGGTGGTCGAGCCGCATATTCTGAAGAGTCGCGAGGCGATCGCAGTGAAGCCGATGACGATTGAAGAGGCGGTGAAGGAAGCTGAGTTTCGGGACAGGGACCTGCTGATCTTTCGCAATCCCGCAGGCGAGATGTTTGTGCTGCATCGGCGGCGTGACGGGCAGATGGAATTGGTGGAGATCTCCTGAGACGGCGCGGCGCGAGCAGGAATTGGCGCGCATTTCATGGCAAAGTCACATAGACGCAAGGACTTTGGTATCAGCCGATACCCGGTTTAGGGGATGGAGAGTAGGGCTTGTGCCGCATACATTCCTGGTATGCACACGCCCATCTGGAAGCCGGCACAGCACTCTGGAACGAACCCGGTAGAAGAGGGGGCACTGGAGTCCTCAGCAGAGGGGCCAGGCAAGGCGCCGGTGGAAACCTCACGGAACATGTCAGGCGCGGCTTGTGGAGATGCGGCCAGCCTGAACCTCGCTGAAAACTCTGATTCTTTGCAGCAGCAAGAGATTCTGGATGCTCTGCCGGTGCTCGTGTTTCTGGAGCGAGCGGGCAAGGTGGTGTATGCGAATGCGGAGGCACGCAGCCTGCTGGGTCACACAGAGGGCGAATGGGTTACGCGGCCTATGGAAGAGGTGCTTTGGGGATTGTTTCCGGGCACAGCCGAGCCTCTGACTCAGCTGATTGGAACGCGGAAGGGCAGCCCATTTCACGCCACTGTGCCGGCACGGAGCGGAAGGCTGCTGCCGGTGGAAGGCACGTACAGCCTGTTGAATGCGGAGCTGCGCGAGAGTGTGATTGTGGCGCATCCGAGCGGGCGAGAGCGCGCGCCGAAGTCGCGGCTGATGGAAGACGTGCTGGCGAGCATTCCAGAGGCAGTTGTGATTGTGCATGGGAGCCATGTGCTCTACACCAATCCAGCGTTTACTGAGATGTTTGGGTACACGGGCGAAGAGGCGAGCGGGGCGAGCCTGACGGAGCTGATTGTGCCGGAGACGCGGCGGCACGAAGTGGAAATGTTTGAAAAGCAGGTGGACATCGAAGGGCGGCTGGCGACCGAGACGGTGCGGATGAACAAGACCGGGGAGTTGTTGGACGTCTCCGTGGTGGCGGGGCCTCTGCGCGTGGACGGCGGGAAGGTCGGCTATGTGCTGAGCTTTCGCGACATCGGCGAGCGGAAGGAGCGGGAGAACAAGGTCAGCCACGACGCGCTGTACGACGTGCTGACAGGACTGCCGAATCGGGCTCTGTTTATGGATCGGTTGGGGTTTGCGTTGCTGCGCAGGTCGCGGCGGAAGGACCAGAGCTGCGGAGTGTTGCTGGTGGATCTGGACCGCTTCAACGAGATCAGGGACGCGCTTGGAGAAGCGGCGGCGGAAGGACTGCTGCAGGCGGTAGGGGAGCGACTGAAGACGGCTCTGCGGCCTCAGGACTCGGCGTCGCGGGTGGGCGCGGATGAGTTTGCGATCCTTGTGGAGAACATCGTGGAGCACGGCGACCTGGAAATTGTAGCGAGCCGTGTACTGACTGAGATTGAGCGGCCATACGAGATTTTTGGGAACATTGTGAAGGCGAGCGCGAGCATAGGCGTTGCAATGGCAGGCGCGGAGCACACCTCAGCCGAAACGCTGATGCGGGATGCGGACTTTGCGCTGGCGCGTGCGCGGCAGGAGGGCGGCGGAGGCTTCGAAATCTTTGACAAGAATCTGGAGCCGCCAGCGAAGACGAAGCGGGAGCCCGAGCGCGAGCTGCGCCGCGTGATGGAGAAGCGGCAGTTTGAGGTGTGGTATCAGCCGATCTACCGGCTGGAGAGCGGCAAGCTGGAAGGGTTTGAGTCGCTGTTACGGCTGCGGCGGTCGGATGGATCTGTGGGAAGTTTTCGCGAGATGCTATCAGTTGCGGAAGCGACGGGGCTGTCAATCTCGCTGGGGCGGGAGACACTGCACACGGTGTGCAGGCAGCTGCGGGTGTGGAACGAGGTGCAGGAAAGTGATGGGCTGACGCTAACCGTGAACGCGACGCACCGTCAGTTCTTTCATCCGGAGTTGATCGAGCAGATCGTCGAAGCGCTGGCGGCGCATCCGGTGGATCCTTCGAAGCTGATCTTCGAGGTTGCGGAGACGACGCTCAACGAGAACATGGATGCGGCGCTGGGGATACTGGAGCGGGTTGCCGCGTTGAAAGTGCGGCTGGCGGTGGACAACTTTGGAGAGAGTCTTGCGCCAATGAACTACCTGGTGCGGCTTCCGATTGAGATGGTGAAGATGGCGCCGCGACTGACGGCAGCGGCGACGTTGGATGATCCGTCGCGGGCGGTAGCAGAGTCGATCATCGGTCTGGGCCGCTCGCTGGGCGTGCAAGTGGTGGCGCAGGGTATCGAGACGAATGAGCAACTGGAGGTGTTATGCCAGATGGGATGCGAATTCGGGCAGGGACACCTGCTGTCGTATGCGCTGGAACCAGCGCGGGCAACACAGCTGGCGGGGCGGGGATACTGGGCGATTGCAGCGGGTGCCTGAAGCGGGGAATTCGGTGTAGGATGTGCTCATGAAGCCAGCCAAGCCGAATGCCAAACCGCGCAAAGCTGCGCGCCCAAAGGACCATTCCAAACCGAAAAAAGAATTGGTGATCGTGACGGGAATTTCCGGTGCGGGCAAGGCCTCGGCGCTAAAGGCCTTTGAGGATCTGGGTTTTCATGCGGTGGACAACCTGCCACTGGGGATGCTGTCGGATTTTGCGCAGCTAATCTGCAAATCGGTGGAAGTGGAGCGGGCGGCAATCGTGGTGGACGTTCGCGAGGGGACGACGCTCGATCGGCTTCCAGATATTTTGAAGGATGTGCGGAAGTTGCTGCCGACGCGGGTGGTGTTTCTGGACGCGCAAGACGCAGTGTTGGTTCGACGGTACTCGGAGACGCGCCGGCCGCATCCGCTGCGGAGGTCGGAGACGGTGTCGCGATCGATTGTAGAGGAGCGGCAACTGCTCGATCCGATTCGTAACGTGGCGGACGCGCTGATCGATACGTCGAACTTCAACGTGCATGAGCTGCGGGCACACATCCAGAGCCGGTTTGGCGAAGAGGAACGAAAGCCCCAGTTACTGGTCTCTTGCCTTAGCTTCGGGTTCAAGAATGGCGTTCCGCTGGACGCGGACATTGTGTTCGATGTGCGGTTTTTGCCGAATCCGCATTTTGTGCCGGAGTTTCGCAAGCGAACAGGGAAGGACCCCAAAGTAGCTGCTTACATTCGAAGCTTTCCGCAGACTGAGGAGTTTTTGGAGCGGGTGTCGGAACTGATGCTTTATCTGCTTCCGCATTATGTGGAGGAAGGGAAGAGCTATTTGACGGTGGCATTCGGTTGCACGGGCGGGCAGCACCGGAGCGTGATGATGGCCGAGGAAGTGCGGCGGCGGCTGAAGAAGGCAGGCTATCAGGTGAAGACGGCACACCGGGATATTCCGCGTGAGCCGAAGTGAGAAAAACAGGGTCTCGGGTCCAGGGAGTGGGGTCTGGGCAAGACCTTCAGGGGCGAGCGGGGTTCACGGACAAATCATCTAGCCATCGCGTGAGGGCGGCGGAGCGTTGCGCTTCGATTTCGGGATTGTGCGCGTTGAGCCAGACGAAGGTCTTGCGTGTGGAGATGCGGATGTAGGCTTGCGGGGTGGCGGAGGAGTTGGCAGCAGATTGCGTTGCGCTTGCGGATTGAAGGTTTTCAAGCCAGAGCGAGGGAATGTGCAGCGCTGAGGCGGCGGCATCGGCATCATAGCGATCACGGGCGAGCAGGTGGGCGGGGACGAAGGCAGAGCGCGGATCGGTGAAGACGGCGCTCATGGGAGCATCGATGGGCTGGTCGAGAATCACCCCTGCGAGATTGGAGTGAGCGGCGGCAAACTCGAGAGCGAGGTTTGCGCCGAGGGCTTTGCCGTGGAGGACGATAGCGTTTAGGGGAATGTGGCGGGTTTCGGTGAGGTAGGTGAGGGCGAAGCCTGCGTCCTCGATCCATCGGGTTTCGTTGGGGCGGGCGAACTGACTTTGGCCGTAGCCGCGATAGTCGACGGCGAAGACGTTGAGGCCGACTGAGTGGAGGAACGCGAGATCGTCAATAGTGGCTGAGAGATTTCCATCCTGGCTGTGGAGATAGAGGACGGTGAAGCGGGTGTAGGGAGCGCCAGACGAAGCGGGAATCCACCAGCCGGCAAGCTGGCTTACACCGGAGTCGTTGGGTGCAAATTCGATGGGTTCAAAGGCGAGATTTGCAGAGGCAGGTGTGCGGGTGATGCCGGAGTCAGGGTGATAGAGGAGCTGCCAACTGCCCTGCCAGAAGAGAAAGCAGAGCACGGCCCAGGCGCAGAGGGCAGCGACAAGAACGGAGACGGCCGCAGCGGAGAGGAGCCATCGGACCGAAACTGTCTGGGTCGGATGCGCAGGGTGACGGAGGTGAGAGAAGGCCTGCTCGAGTGGAGTGGGGGGTTGGGTGAGCCTGGGTGGGTTTTTCTTGCGCGGCATAGGACGGGTTTTGGGCTCCGGGAGGAAGAGGTATCGCCTTCCATCATGGTATCCGGGTTGGCGGTGTCCTAGCGATGGGGTCACTGCAGCTCTAAACGACGCTGCGCACCCCCGGTAGGCGTACCAGCGGGTCGGCCAGGAGCCATGTGGCGATGCAAGCCAGGGTTCCGACCACAGCAAACTTGATCAGCGCGGGTGCGGTCCAGCCGTGCAATAGGAGCGCGATGCCAACCAGCACTGGAGGGTGGATGATGTAGACCGCATAGGCGCGGCGGCCAAGCCACTCCCAAAGGGCGGAGGGTTGGTTCATGTGCTTGCGGAAAAGCAGGAGCCACGCGGCGATGATGCCCCAGGCGACGAATGGTTCCCATAAAGCATAGAGGAGGGAGGCCCAAGAGAGGCCGCCGGATGTGTCGGTGCTACCACCATGTTGCCAGGCGCGAATGGTGGCCATGCCCAGCGGAAGCATCGGCCCGGTGATTGCGAGGCCCCGCACCCAGGGGCGCGCGTTCGTCCAGCTGAGCTGGCGAAGCCAATCGAAACGCCAGGCGGCGATGCCCACCGCGAAGAGGAAGATGTAACCGGCGAAGTAGCCTAATTGGAGACCGAAGACGTTAACGCCGACGGGCACAACCTGCCGGATCGCGAGGGCAGCCGCGCCGACGCCGAGCGCGGCGAGCAGCCAGATGCCGTGGTCGGGAACTGGCCTGGGCGCACGCCTCACGGAAGCGAGCGTAGAACCGAAGGTTGCACGCCATGCGCAGTAGCCGAGCGAAAAGATGAGCAACGCCTGCACGAACCACATCGGGCCATTGATGAACTGTTTGTGATGCCAGAGCGATGCGATTGTGGGCCAGAAGCCGTCCCCTTGGGCGAACGTAACCAGCGCTGAGGTGAGCGGGCCGAGCAGCAGGCCAAACGCCAATAACGGAAGGCCCAGGCGGAAGAAGCGGTCCAAAATGAATCGGGCGTAGCCTTTGCGTTCGAGAGAGGCGGGGGTAAAGTAGCCTGCCAGTAGAAAAAAGAAGCCCATGAAATAGGCCTGGTTAACGCTGCAGAACAAGATAAGCAGGATTCCGGAGGATGTGCGGGAGGGCGGGACTTCGCGCCAGAACCACCCGCCGATCGCGCCGTAGGTGATGGCGGTGTGGTGGAGAATCACCAGGACTGTCATCACGACACGAAGCCGGTCGATGTAGAACTCGCGCTGGGGCATTTGGCAATGGTACGCGGACAGCGAGCCTTTTGCTTTGGGGAGAATTCCCAGGTTCCAATCAGCTAAGGCCTGAGGCACCCGGCGGGGTTCAAGGTATAAAGTTGGATCCCACCCTAGCCACAAAAACAAAGACGTGGCGAGGGTGGGGCACCCAGATTTCTTGGTTGGCCTAATACTTGACGATGGCGGTGAAGGAGTCCGGTTTGAGGCTGGCGCCGCCGACGAGAGCGCCGTCGATCTCTTCCTGACCGATGAGTGAGGTCGCATTGTCAGGCTTGACGCTGCCGCCGTAGAGGATGCGCATGGCGTTGGCGACGTCGGAGCCGAGGATTTTGGCGACTTCAGCGCGGATGATCCTGTGCGCGTCGGCTGCCATCTCAGGCGTGGCGGTCTTGCCGGTGCCGATTGCCCAGACGGGCTCGTAAGCGATTACGATGGGCGCGGCGGCCTCAGCAATGATGCCGGCGAATGCGCCGGTGACCTGGGTCTTGAGCACGGATGCGGTCTGGCCGGATTCGCGCTCGGCGAGGACTTCGCCGATGCAGACGACGGGAATGATTTTGTGCTTGAGCGCGGTGTGGAGCTTCTTGTTGACGATCTCGTCTGTCTCGGCGAAGTACTGGCGGCGCTCGGAGTGGCCGATGAGGGTGTGGGTTGCGCCGATGGCGAGAAGCTGGCCAACGGAGGTTTCGCCCGTGTAGGCGCCTTCCTCGGCGAAGTGCATGTTCTGGCAGCCGACGGCGACGTTGGAACCGGCAGCGGCGGCGATGACCGTTGGCAGCAACACCGGCGAGGGAAAGAGTGCGATTTCGTCGCGCGTGTGGCCGGCGACGAGGGGCAGGAAGGCCTCGACGAATGCCTTGGCCTCAGCGGGGGTCTTGTACATCTTCCAGTTAGCGGCAATGAGTGCGGTACGGGCCATGTGATTGGGTTTCCTCGAGTTCAATTTTAGTGGATGGAATTGGGCGGAGGGGTGACGGCGGGCACACGGGGAGATGTGTCAGAGGCGATGTGTGCCTTCAGAGCGAAAAGGGTTTTGCAAGCAATTAATCGCGTGAGCCGGAGAGCTGGATGGCGAAGATGTCGGCGGGGACTTCGCCGCGGAGGAAGGCGGCGCGATGGTCGTCGTCGCCGAGGTCCATTTTGAACTGGTGCCAGATTCCGTCTCTGAAGACGCCCATGTTCCATGGGCCGGAGACGGAGTCAGAGAATTGCCAGACGATGTGAAAGCCCTCTTCGTTGGTGAAGCCTTCGTTGTCGGCCTGAATGACGGATTCGCCGCGCTCCCAGAGGGCTGAACGAAGGCCATGGAGAGCGGATGAGCCTTCTTCAGTATCGGCACCGTGGAGGGGCTGGAAAGTGTAAATGGTCTTGACGGTCGAGAGGTATTCGCGGAGCCATTCGACGCCGGATTCGGGTTTGCAATCCCGGAGATCTTCGAGGAAGTCGGCGATCTCGTCCTGGCCGAGAGAGCCGGAGTACACGGAGGTACGCTCGACGAGGGCGATCTCGAGGTTGTCTTCGCCGGAGAGCAGAAGGATTTCCCATTCCTCTTCGTCGCCTTCTTCGAGCGAAAGGCGGCAGGCGGGGTGCTCGTCGCGAATGAGGTCGGCCATCTCCTCGAAGGACGGGTACTCGTCGAGCCGGGAAAGAACTCGTGTGAAGTTGGCCACTGAAATTCTCCTGAAGCGAACGAGGGAAATGGGGACAGAAGTATCTTACCCGCAGACGGTGGCGAGGCAAGAGGAAATTGAACCGGCGCTCACTGCTTAGCCATTTTTTCGATTTTCAGAGTAGCTCCGCAACCTTGCAGCGGCAAATGCCAGCAGCAGTGTGGGGATTACGAGCACAGCAGCGATGGCAACGATCAGAGCTGGAATAGTTCTTCTTGGGTGGTCAGGGATCGGAAAATCTGTGCCGGATGCTCCGAGTGTGTTGCTGACAATCACAGCCAGGAGAATGGCCAGGACGGCGGGGCAGGCGATGCAAATGATCCGGCTGGTTCGATTGGAGAGAAAAGGAAAGACGCTCGAGAACCAGTAGCAGAACCAACTGGCCAAGAGGGATGGAATGAGCAGGATTGCGAAGATCACGCGACACGCCTTCCCGCCAGCATTTCGAGTATGCGCCCGGCCAAGTTGAGAGCCGGGCGCTTGATTGTTCTATTTGTTGGTAAGTGCTTCGACGCCGGGGAGCTTCTTGCCTTCGAGGAACTCGAGGCTGGCGCCGCCGCCGGTGCTGATGTGGGTGATCTGGTCGGCGACGCCGGCCTGGTTGATGGCGCTGACCGAGTCGCCGCCGCCGATGATGGAGATGGCGGCCTTGTTGGCAGCTACGGCGTGAGCGATGGCGTTGGTGCCGACGGCGAAGCGGGGAAACTCGAAGACGCCGGCAGGGCCATTCCACACGATGGTTCGGGCGGTGGAGATGACTTCTTCGATTGCGGCGACGGTCCTGGGCCCGATGTCGAGTCCTTGCCAGTCGGCGGGGAAGTCTTTGTCGGTATCCCAGAGTTGCGTCTTCGCGTCGGGGGAGAAACTGTCGGCGAGGACATTGTCGATGGGAAGGAGCAGGTTGACGCCCTTGGCGGCGGCCTTCTCGAGCGCGGCCTTGGCCATGTCGATGCGGTCCTCTTCGACCAGAGACTTGCCGGTGGAGATGCCCTTGGCGCGAGCGAAGGTGTAAGCCATGCCGCCGACGATGACGAGCGTGTCGACCTTGTCGATGAGGTTGGAGATGACGTCGATCTTGCCGGAGATCTTGGAGCCGCCGATGATAGCGACGAAGGGTTTCTCTGGGGATTCGAGGGCTTTGCCGAGGTAGGTGATTTCCTTTTCCATCAGCAGGCCGGCGACGGCGGGCTTGAGGAAGTGGGTGATGCCCTCCGTCGAAGCATGGGCGCGATGCGCGGAGCCGAAAGCGTCGTTGACGTAGAGATCGGCAAGCGAGGCGAGGGCTTTGGAGAAGGCAGGATCGTTGGCTTCTTCTTCAGCATGATAGCGGAGATTTTCGAGCAGAAGGACCTGGCCGGACTCAAGCTGGCGGGACATTTCTGAGGCAATTTCGCCGATGCAGTCGGGCGCAAAGGCTACGTTGATGGAGTAGTCGTCTTCCTTCTTGTCGAGCAGTTCGCGCAGGCGATCGACGACTGGGCGGAGGGAGTACTTGGGGTTCGGCTTGCCCTTGGGACGGCCCAGGTGAGAGGCGAGGATGACTTTGGCCTTGCGGCGGAGGGCGTATTCGATGGTGGGAAGGGTGGCGACGATGCGTGTGTCATCGGTGATGGTGGCGCCGTCTTCAGTGAGCGGGACGTTGAAGTCGACGCGGATGAAGACGCGCTTGTTGGCGAGGTCGATGTCGCGGATGGAGAGCTTGGACATGGTGTATTCCTTGAAAACAGTTGTCAGTTGTCAGTTGTCAATGGCCGGGTTAAGGTAGCGGTCGATTCGACAAACGACTAATCGGGGATGACGGCTTCAAATTCGATTTCGATGCGCCATGCGGGATTGAGGAGAGCGGCGACGACAACCATTGTGGCTGCAGGCCGGATTTCGGAGAAGTACTCGCCATGGACGCGGCCAACGGCTTCCCAGTCTTCGGCATGGGCTAGGTACATGCGGGTGCGGACGACGTGGTCGAAGGTTGCGCCGGCTTTGGCGAGGGCTTCCTCGGCGATTTGGAAGATGCGGCGGGTCTGGCCGGCGGCGTCTTCATTATCTGCGCCGACGGGACCGGTGCCGGAGAGGTGAACGACGTTTCCCACGCGGACGGCGCGGGAGAAGCCGATGATGGGCTCGTAGGGAGACGTGCCGGGGATGTTTGTGCGCATAACAGTGGACAGTGGACAGTGAACAGTGGTCAGTGGACCTGGAACGGTGCGCGGCGGATTACTGATCACTGTGCACTGTTCACTGTCAACTTCTTTACAGGCCCTTCTTTTCGAGGAAGGTGATGAGGTCGACGACTCGGTTGGAGTAGCCCCACTCGTTGTCGTACCAGCTCAGCACCTTGACACTCTGGCCGATCACTTTGGTCAAGGGAGCGTCAACGATGGAGGAGAGCGGGTTTCCCTTGAAGTCAGAGCTGACGAGCTCGCCGCTTTCGTAGCCGAGGATGCCTTTGAGAGAGCCTTCGCTGGCTTCCTTGAGGGCAGCGTTTACGGCCTTGACGTCGGTGGGCTTCTCGCTGATGAAGGTGAGATCGACGATGGAGACGTTGGGGGTCGGGACACGCATGGAGAAACCGTCGAGCTTGCCGGCTGTCTCAGGGATCACCAGCTTGAGGGCCTTTGCGGCGCCGGTGGAGCTGGGGATCATGTTGATTGCGGCGGCGCGGGCGCGGCGGAGGTCCTTGTGAGGGAAGTCGAGAATGACCTGGTCGTTGGTGTAGCTGTGGATGGTGGTCATGATGCCGGAGACGATGCCGCAGTGGGCGATTAGGACCTTGACGACAGGGGCCAGGCAGTTGGTGGTGCAACTGGCGTTGGAGATGACGTGGTGGGCGGCGGCAACGTACTTGTCTTCGTTGACGCCGAGGACCACGGTGAGGTCTTCGTTGCTGGCGGGAGCGGAGATGATGACTTTCTTAACGGTGGTGCCGAGGTGGGCCTTGGCCTTGGTGGCGTCGGTGAAGTGGCCGGTTGACTCAACAACAATCTGCGCGCCTACGTCGGCCCAGGGCAGCTTGGCGGGATCGCGCTCAGCCCAGACCTTGATCTTTTTGCCATCGACGGAGATGAAGTCGTCGCCGGCCGAGATGTCGTTCTTGAGGTTGCCTAGGATCGAGTCATGCTTGAGCAGGTGGGCCAAGGTGGCCGGGCTGGTCAAGTCGTTGACGGCGACGAAGTCGATTTCAGGATTGCCGAGGGCGGCGCGCAAAACGTTGCGGCCAATGCGGCCGAAGCCATTGATACCAACCTTAACTGCCATGTGTGTCTTCTCCTTGGTAAATAGGTGAGGCTGACGGTTGAGCTTGTTCGGATTGTGCCGCGTTTTCCGGCCTAAATCAGCCCCAAAACGCAATTCCACCAAACCCATCATCGTACCATTCCGGAGTGCGGGGCGACGTGAAAACTCGTGGCGGGGCCGGAATGAGCGGAAAACTTTACCTCGATATTTTCCAATGTGGAACGCAATCCGCGATGTGACGGAGTGCACAGGATTTGCGAGCGGATTGGCAAGTGTGTTATTCCCGATACAGAAAAAGGTGTGCAACCCTCGATGAGACGACGCTCGAAACGCCCCCTGAACATTTCGGAGTCCACGGGCAAGATTGGCCAGGAACTCCCTTCAAATCAACTCGCTCCACTGGTTCCGAGCTATTCGGACGAGGGTATGGGCGCGATGCCGGCTCGGCAGCCACGGTCGCCGGCGCAGGAACGGCCGCCCGCACCGGAGCGTCCGCCAGTCCAGGAGCGGCGCGGACGACCACACGAGACGCCAAAGCCGGACTGGAATGCGCCGGCAAATGCGGGCCGGCTCGAGGTGGAGACGCAGCCGGAACTGCCGAGCGTTCCGCCGGCAGAGGCTCAGCCGGCCGACCGGTCGCCGCAGGCGCCGAAGGGCTACGTTGTGCTGGCCATCGGAATGCCGGGTTCGGGGAAGACAACGTGGTTCCGGCGGCGGGGAGTGACGCCGCTATCGAGCGATTTGCTTCGCAATATTCTGTTTGACGATGTGGAGGAACAGCGTTACCAGGGGCTGGTGTTCTCGACGCTGCGGTCGCTGTTGCGGGCGCGGCTGATTGCGCGGATGCCATGGAATTATGTGGACGCGACCAATTTGTCGGTTCACGAGCGGCGGCAGTGGATCAAGATGGCGAAGAGCTTTGGGTACGAGGTGCAGGCGGTGTTCTTCGATGTGCCGCTGGAGGTGTGCCTGGAGCGAAACCGCGCGCGGGACCGGAGCGTGAGCGAAGACGTAATGCACAAGATGGCTGAGAAGCTGAAACCGCCGGTGTTTGAAGAGGGTTTTGACAAGATTACGGTGGTGCGGGTGAAGAGCGCGGGGTGAGGGGAATCGCATGCTCAGGATGGGCTTGATCGGGTTAGGTGTGGCTGCTGGCTGCGCACTCTTGCTCACTTTCCTGGGTCTGATTGGGGTTGCGCATTTTGGGCCTTGCGGGCCTGATGCAGTTGGTATGGTGTTTCTTCTCGGATTTCTGATTACAGGCAGTGTAGGACTTCTGCTCACCACGGTCGGGCTTCTTCAGAGAGCCTTCCACAAACTCCATCCCTAGCGGCCCTTTATCTTTAGAACGGCGAAGGCTGAGGCGTAGGATTGCGTGATGAACGCAGTTCAGAAAGCGGCGAAGTACAGGCTCAGCTCAATCCAGATCACGATCCTCAGTGGAATAGCGCTGATCCTTGCGGCGAATGTCCTGGAACTCATTACCCATTGGGAGTTGCGAATCTGCTTCGCGATTGGGGCCTTTGCGACTCTGACTGCGCGAAGCTTTCTTCTCGATATTCCGACGAGGAAAAACAGGATTCGTGGAATCGTTATCGCTCTATTGGCCGCCGCAGTGATTTATGTCGCGCTCGGTGCAGTGGCTCTGTGGTGGAAATAGATCTTCCGGTGTCGCTCATGCCATGCTAGGAGCGAGGACCTAATAATGAGCGCTTCCACTGTTTCTGATCCTTATGTTGAGCCGTGGTTGCGCGGGACCCATGCCGATGTGCCGGCGGTGGGGCGGGCGGTGCTGCATGCGCTGGACCTGGCGTTGGACGACATTGCCAAGTGGACAGAAGGGCTGTCGGATGCGGAGGTGCACGCTGAGCCGCTGGGGTTGACGAGCGTTTCATTTCATTTGAAGCATATTGCGCGGTCGGTGGACCGGCTGCTGGGATATGCGGAGGGGAGCCAGTTGACGGCGGAGCAACTGTTGGCGCTTAAGGCCGAACAGGGCGGAGATGAGACGCTGGCGGAGCTGATAGCGGAGGTTGAGGTCTCATTTAGCAATGCGGGGGATCGGGTAAAGGTGCTGGCGACGGCGGACTTCAATGTGCCGCGAGGCGTGGGCCGCAAGCAACTGCCGACATCGATTGGCGGGGCGCTGATCCACGTGGCCGACCATACGCAAAGGCATGTGGGGCAGGTTGTGACGACGGCGAAGGTGCTGCGGGCGTTGCGGGCTTAGGGAAACTTTGCAGTGGACTAGCGTTTTCATTGAGCGGAGATTTGCAGGGGCTGAAGCCCGATCATTTTGTTGGCCCTTTCGGCACGACTGAAGTCGTGCCCTGTTGCAGAGCAAGGCGTGTAGAGGTTCCTTCGGGGGATGCAAAGATTAGTTAGTAAAAACCGTGGATGGTTTGCCAATCCAGTTTTTCTGCTGGCGCTGGCAGCTGCGCTGATTGCGTTCGCAGTGCAATCGGGAGAGCTGGGATCGGCTGACGCGGATCACCGTCTGCAGACCGCTCATTCCTGGTGGACGAGCGAGCCGCCGGTCTTTCCCAATGAGTATCCGGACTTCGGCGTGCGCGGGCGGGACGGCAAGGTGCAAGCTTTCTTTGGCCTCGGCCAGTCGCTGCTGATGCTGCCTGCGGATATCGCGGGCACGTACCTGGAGAGGCTGCCAGTCTTCGCAGACTACAACGGCAACGATCCTTCGGTGCGCAACATTGTGGTGAGCTACACGACCAACATTCTGCTCAACGTGCTGACGGCGCTGGTTTGTTTTCGATTTCTCCGGCGATTGGACTTCAGCGAAGGGCAGGCCGCACTGGGGGTGCTGGCGCTGCTGGTAGCCACGACGCACCTGCACTATACGCAGATATTGCAGGAGAACAATTACATCTTTCTGCTCACGCTCGTGGGGATTTCATATCAATACGAGTGGCTGGTCAGCGGCAGCAGGCGGGCTCTCTTGATTGGGTCGATGGCATTCGGGCTGAATCTGCTCACGCGCCTAACCACAGGCATGGATCTAGTTGCCGGCGGCCTCTTCATTCTGCTGGCGCTGGTGTTTGAAGGCGTCCGCGGGCGTAGGCTGTTGGCTCGCTGCCGCGCCTATGTGGCTGTTGCTGTGCCGGTCTATCTCTTCTTTGGTTTTCTTGACCGGCTCTATCAATTTTATCGTTTTGGATCGTTCTTCAACACCTATATGAGCCTTACGGCGCAGGAGAGCAGGCAGCGCGATCCGTTGCTTGCCTTGAACTTTCCGTTTACGACACCGTTCCACGAGGGCTTCCTTGGTGCACTGTTTGTGCCGTCAAAGTCGGTGTTTCTGTTCGATCCGCTGCTGCTTCTTTTGATTCTTTTGGCCGTCGTGGCATGGAGGCGCTTTACTCCACCGGTGAAGGCCTACACGATCGCAACCTCCGCGCTGCTGCTGGTGTATATGGCGTTTTATGCGAGGTATTTTGTGTGGGCCGGCGACTTTGCCTGGGGCGACCGCTACGTCTCCACTGCGGCGGAACTGGCGGCGTTGCTAGCCGTCCCCTTGCTGCTGCGCCATCCTACGCAACTGGGCAGAGTGGTTTTGTCGTTGGGAGCGGCGCTTACGGTCGTCGCCACAGCGATCCAAGTTGCTTCCGTGGCATTCTGGTTGTCGCTTGAGGAGTTCCAGATGGAAACGCTGGGCCGCTCAACATTTGTGGTGGGGCTGCGATTCAAGAACATTGTCGAATTCGCCCGCGGCGGTGTAGACCCATTTGGGCTGGCCAACCGCCTGTCGATCGAAGACCCTTGGGCCTACCAACACATCACAAGCTGGAATTTTCTGCCTTTTCAGTTGTTGCAGGCCGGGGAGGCGCCTGCATGGGTGGTGCAGCTTGCCTTTGTTTTGTGGAGCGCAGTGCTGGTCGCGCTGGTTTGGACGTTATGGCGGCTGCGCAGGGCAGTTGCGGGGGTGAGGTCTACTCCGACTGGTCTTCGGTGATGATGGTTTC